>Ga0126342_10002572_pt1 | contig 28578 bp, 29 predicted proteins | sample Cyp1metagenome_FD_92528 | JGI IMG/M metagenome (GOLD analysis project Ga0126342, IMG submission 92528) | Coral microbial communities from Lord Howe Island, Old Settlement Bay, Australia - Cyphastrea 1 metagenome | ecosystem: Host-associated > Invertebrates > Cnidaria > Coral ... | reverse complement strand
ATGTAGCGGGAGCACAGCGGATCGTATTGGGCTATTGACCCCTCCAATCCCAACTCACTTGCCTCACGCAGTTGTTGAAAAGGAAATAGTCTCAGCCACCACCACCACTCGAAGAAGCGCACACAGCACTGGTTTTTCACTGACGCCAGAGGTCAGGGAATCGCCATTGGCAGCATTGGACGGCACACTAAAAAGGGGCCCCTCCTTGAGCCAAAGAGCAGTTGGTGTTCTCCATGACTCAACGACCTGACAAGTCTGATGGCAGTTGCAGTATACCCCCATTGAACGGTTATTTTAATGGTGAAATTTGTTTTCACGGAATGGAGAAACGTAATTTCTATATATTCGCTTATATCCAAACACCATATGCACATGATATATCTGGTTCGTGGTTTGGAACATTTGGATTATTTTCCATATATTGGAAATGTCATCATCCCAACTGACTTTCATATTTTTCAGAGGGGTAGGTATACCACCAACCAGATATTATCACTTTGGGTGGTTGAACCCCCCCATTTTGGCGACCGAAATCCCCAAACTTTCCATGTCCCCCTGAGGCGTCCACCGAAGTCGGTGCCTAGCACCGGTGCAGAATCCTCCGTCCATTTGTCCGCAGAAAACTAGGGATGTCTCTGGGAAAAAACCTGGTTTTTCACCAGCAAAAACAAGGGTTGAACTGGGTTTAACCATCAAATTGGGGAGTTGAAGCGGCTGAAATTGAGATTGAAGCAACAGAAATGGGTGTACAACCAATAGAGGAGGGGATATGAAGCAGCAAAGTTGGAAAGGTAACCAAAAACTGGGAGCATTTGCCTACAAGATTGATTTTCTTGTAGCCAGATTGGATTTCTGGTGTGTTTTGGTCATGGTAGTCCCCCAACAGTTAGAATAGGGAAGCCGCTGTACTTGAGGAACACTTTCAATCTCATTCGGCAAGGGCATGTTTTTTTCCCGATCTTTAGAGTCACTTCCTTTCGGGCAGAGATGGCAGAGGTTTCAGGACATTTTTTCAAAGACTTGGCAGACGGCGGGCGATGTTTCCAAACCTTCGGCGGCACGTTGCCGGGCACAAGGAGTAGCTCAGTAGCTCCGCTTCCACATGGGGCAAGAACCCTCGGGTTCTTTATTTCTGTGAATTTAGAGGGTTTCCGTTTTGAAGCCACTATTATTTTGGGAGAGTAGGGACCCCCTCATGAATCAGCATAAGAATGAATTGAGAGGCTGAGGCTCACATTTCATTCAAGGAGTCACCCGGTATTCATGGGCATTCTACTATTTGGTTCAACGGGATTCTTATTTCAGTCATGATGGGAATCCCCATCCATCAGACACAACCAATCCCCCAATTTGAACCTTGCCCTTTCAGTGGAGGCGGGAACAACAGCTGTTCGGTTCAAATGATCAACAGCTTGTACAGGCTGAGAAATAGTGAACTCAAGGCTGGTTGGTGGTATTCCAGACCCATCCTGGAGGTGGTACGTGTAGAATAGTAGGGCTTGGTGGTGTCAACACAGATTCTTGTCATCCCGATTCAAGGCGATCCCAGTTTGAGGTGGCAGTGGCTTGGAAACACCAAGCAGAGCGAATTGAAGAGGTGCATGCACGTTCCAGGTTATTTGCGAAGTTATTTGAGTGTAGAGCACGACTGGGCTCTGCCGGGCGATGTCCTTTCCGAAAGAACTCTCATGGGCTTTGAAATGAGGGGAGTTAACTATCAACCATGGAAAGAGACAACTATTTTCTGTGTTTTCGGTACCATTTTTTCCGTTATCCTAAGCCATCAGTGTATTGTTGGCCTACGTTTTGGATTCTAGCAGGGCCGGGAAGGGCTTCTCCATTCGATCAGGAGTTTGAAAAAAAAATCGCGCTACACTTGCTTGCAGCATGTCAGCAGAGTTTCCAGGACTTTCCGAGACTTCCCAAGTGGATGAGCATCCCAGGGGCCCCACTTTGGACTGCACTGCTAAGTTGTAAGGATGACTGTAGTCTCCAGCTATATGGGATGGCCATCCAAAAATCCCCATCTCTCAGCAGGTTGCCCTGAATCTCAAAAAACATGTTGCAGAATGGTTTCAGTCAACCTTGTTCGTTAGTTAAATCCTTTCTGTTGTTGGTCATTTCCCGATCTTCGTTGGCATTTTTTTTTTCTTTCATTGTTTCATTCAATCAGCTAGCTCACTTTTTGCTTGTTGACTTGCTTTCCTGGATATGTATATATGTAATATATATATATACATATATATATACTAACACAATTATATATGTATATATATATATATACATACATGATTATATATGTAATACATATATATACACATTTGTCAAATCCGTTTTGTGTTGGTTCAATGCAATTTGTGGTCAGTTTAATGACGTTTTCTATACGTGATTATTGCACCCCCCATAAAGATTACAAACATAAGCCACAACTACATATAGCGTAGCAGGATTTGACTAAACTATTTTTTCGGCAGGTCAGCTATTTTGGGTTGATGAAATTCATTTTGTTGACGGTGTAAAGGTAGTACACCTCTAATGGATTGATGGAATCTTATTGTTTGTCGATGGTTTAAAGTTCTACACCTCTGTGACGTCTCTGAGGTGCAGCTGGAGCCGCTGCATGCACTGTGCCATGAAGTCTCGCCTGCCAAAGCTCGGGGCTCCAGCCAGCCATTGGGAGGCAACCCCTCGGAAAATGGCCAGGGGTTTTACCTCACCCAAATGGTATATATTCTCGGTGGTACCCAATTTTCAGACGAACTTATGTTCTTGAGATTTTGTCGATGGTTTGAATTGTTTCGCGGTTTAGCGTGCACCTCGGAGTAAGGAATCCCGTGGTTTGTGGCTTATTATCTAACTGAGAGGGAAAAGCATTTCTAGCGGCAACTTATAACCTTTGGGCTTCCCAATAGTCGACAAGGGTCTATTAATCCGGGCAGACAGGATTTGCAAAGAAAACAAGGTATAGAATCTAGAACCAACAAAACCACATTTACGAGGAACAAAGATGGCCAGATTTCTCCAGGCAAAATACAAACAACACGGGATACAACTTGCTGGTCCCGGCAGTAAATAAGGAAGACCGCAATGAATCTGTAAACTGCCAACAAGAGTTTGGACATACTCAAAAGTGTGTATATATATATATGGATATAAATATATATATATATATATATACACACACATGCGGGAACATGTTTTTCCAATTGGATACGGTTCTTTTTTTTGGGGTTCCATGTTGAATTTCATTAGATTTACATATAGCTTCGCTACAATATATAATTCCCCACATATAATTAACAGCAACAATCCCTTTGATACGAATGAGGACAATTGACCCACTGTATTAGGGAAATCCTCTAACAAGCACCTGGACTCATTCTATACTTGGGGGGCGAACCTAGGAAAAGACAATTCTCCGACTCGGACTTGGGGATAACGCTAGCAAAATCATGGGAATCTTAAATCTGGGTTGTGTACATAAATTGGTAATATCCATTTATCCATTGGGTTCCAAATGCCTAGAGAGTTTACCTTTGTTTGGACCATTTTCGGGATCTCCCGAGTGCACCTTGTTCTTTTGCGGCTTTGATCCACGGCTTACATTTTGACCGCCATGTGGAGTTCAGCGGCTAGACATTTGGCATTGAATTTGTTCTTAGTTGCTGGAGCAACAGGCTGTCAATGGTTGGTGAATCTGTCGTACACATTTTTCTTTTGTTGTTGTGACACACTTTGAATGCTATTTGCGAGGTTGCTGAAACAATTCAATACAGCAATGGGTGACAAAAACCACACTTGCTATGCTGAGGCTTTGCAAAGACCCCCTATTTCATGGTCAGGGCCCTAGGGATCAGTCCCGTAACGGCGCGTTTCGCGCTATCAAAGGTCACTTGATGCGGAGACAAGGCCCCTGCCAGTCAAACTGGCTCAAAATCTGTTGTCCTCTAACGGACTTGAAACTTTGCTCCCTCTATGACCAGGGTCCAGTTCGTCCGAGGCCCATCTTCACCGTCATTTCGCCATGTGTTGAGTCTGGTATTCTACAAAAGAGGTATACCGGTATACTGGTATACCGGTATACCCATAAAATTCAAACTTAACGGGGAAAATGATGATCAACCATGATTTTTTGGTCACTTTGTTTTTTTCCTTTGCCAAGCACATCTCTTCTGAAGTTTGATTTTCGTACCGCTTAGGGGGCTAACACGAAAGCCACACCAGCGACATTTTGGATAACCGGTGAGTCCAGTCGCAAACGAGGCTATGCCATGCAGTCATTGTATACATGTGCAACTTTCAGCCAATTCGTGTTGGTCCCCAACCATCCCAAAATGGCAGGTGCTTGTTGAAGCCAGCCTTCGGCGAGAAGGCAATGGAAGGCCGTCTGAAGGGAAGATTTTTATAGGGATATCATGGGGTTGTAAATAGATAATGGGATACTCAACTAGCAATACTCGGTGAAATATGGGTTTGTCTGAAGATCTAGGATTTACCCCATGAACACGGCAATTTGAAATGGAAAATGAGGTTCTAACCAGTGGATGGAACGGGTTTTTGGCGGTTCAACATGGCCAAACTACACTATGAAAGAGAACTATGCCGCCAATCTTTGGGGGAAATCTTGGCATGGTGGAACTCTCCTACTTGGGATAGTTGGGAGCTGAAACAAAGCGGTGCAAAAAATTGGGAGCTTTCGTTCAGACTGACAGACTTGGACCTCAAGGCTTTGATTAGAAAGATCAGCAAACCTTCTTCCAGGGTATCTTGACTTGAATATATTGAATCACCTGACCAGTTCTCCTTTTCCGAGGTCTTTTCATAGGAGTTTGACATGTTGGAAAAAACTACCCGTAAATCGAGCGGTATGAAATCGAGCCCCTTCTACAGGTGTACTGATGGATATGGCGAGCGGTATGAAATCGGGATACCGATGGAGCCACAGATAACTGGTCATTTTGAGTATTTATGTGAAACATTCTGACAGCATTTGCCTTTTTTTTGGTATATATATATATATCACTGTATAATACTGTATATGTATATATTTGGTGTAATGTGGGTAAAAACAATATAAAGCACCCATTTGGGAATGGTACACATACCACCTATGAAAATGGTGATTTATTTGGGGGATGCTGCAAATGGCATTGTTTTACCCACATTATAGCATATTATAGCTACTTTATCCATATAATCCCACATAACCCCATAATTTTGAGATATTTTGCACCACCACCAGAAAAATATCTGCAGGCCGAGGAACCGTGATCATTTGTCCTGGAGGCCACGAGTGTCATTTCGCGTCACGATGTGATCGAAGAAAAGGTCTGAAAATGGTGATAGAGACCCCCGATCGATGGCAATTTTAATAGAGAGCATAATGGTAAACCTGCTTGTTTTGGTGGGGTTACTCCATTTTCAAACCCAAACATTGAAACATCATTGCCTTCCTTGACGTTATTGTTTCGCGACTCTCGGATACATGACTTGTTGGTTTTGCACCTGTTCGAGAATTTTCAGACTCATGGCACCAGGAAATTACGAGTTCTTGTGCCCGAATGAAGGCGCGCTGGGACTCAATGGGATCCTAGATCCTACTATCCTACTTAGACCTATCTATATCTCATATCTATATCTCATATGTTGAAACTTGTGCTTGCACCTGTTATACAAAAATTGTACTTATACTTATACTATTCAATTATATATATATATATATGCATATCTGTTGCCAGTAAATACACTACATATCTATATCTATATATTATATATACATACATAGATACATGTATATACGAAACAATACACTGTATATGTCAATGTAGATGTATGTGTGTATGTCTATATCTATGTATCTGTCTGTTTATGAACATTGACCACATGTTATTTTATATAACTACAAAACGAACATATTCATCAGTGGACATCAATGTGGACCTTCCCCACCGTGCCATCCCATGGCCAGGCTTGCCGGTTGCTTCGTGGCTGGCAAGGCGGTGAACATATGGGGATCATCAACATCAAGCGCTGGAATATGACCAAAAAATGGGAAAGCAAGCATCACACAATGGTGATCTAGCCAATAAGAGCACCAATAATGGCCGAAGATGAGGATGGGTGAAGTTACATAGGCCCAATTTGTTGGGATGATCCTGGTGGAAAGCTGTACTTAAATTTCACCAACGCCGAGAACGGGTAGGAGAGACAACTGTGGGGTTTTTATCCGCAAATATGAAGGATGCAACCAACAATGAGGGAACTACCCAAAAGGCATTGGATGGTTATGATAGTAGCCATTACCGCGATCTGCTGGTTTCTGAAGCCTTGACACACCCACATGTTCTAGCAGCCGTTCGACACCAAGTTCAATGGATTTTGCGTTTGGTTGGTACTCATGGCACCCTGGTATATCTGCACGAAAACATGATTTATTTTAGATACCAACCATGTTTGGCCCCCAATAAGAACTGGCAACGTCTCCACCGCAAGGCATGGCATCCAGACGTTGGTCTTACGTGGCGTCCTCGGTGCGTAACTGGCACTGACCCGCACTGACACCGAAAAACACTGATGCAAATTGACTGAGTGAAAGGGAGATAACTTCAGCAAACATCGATATTCAACTTATTCAATCTACCAAAATGGGGATTCACCAATAGTCCTACCACTACAATGTGTATGTGATATGAGCCAACGATATTGAGAGCAACCAATTGGACCAACCAGGACGGAGTGGGCTCATGACAATCATTGAATCATTGATATGGGCATGAATCAAAATGGACGAGACCCCAGCGTTTATGGGTTTATCATGGTTTATCCATCCTCACCCGGACTTAAATGGGTTTTCCAATTTTTGGGAAACGACCCCCAATTTTCTGGTCCATTCCGAGTGATTTTCGCTAGTTAAACCCTGGCTCAGAGGTTATCGCCTGCGGCCGCATTACGATCATCAAGACGCCTTGTCAGACCTGGAGGCACGCCGGCGGCCTTGTACAATAGCCAACAATACTGGGAAATAGGCACGGATGATTTAAAGTTGCAGCGCGTGGATTAAATGTACCCTGAAGGAAACTAGCATGGATATGGAAAAGCCATAATATGTCTGAAAATTGATCTACAAACAGTGCATTTTCCACACACACACATATATATTATAACTTTACCTCAGGGTATAAATGAAAAGAAACTGGTGGTTGTCTGGGTGTAATTTTTGACACATCCCATCAGTATTGAGTGTCTTGGCCCTGGCACCAGCAAACTTTCCTTGCCTGGAGGTGTATGGGCAGAGTTCATGGGGATGTGGGTGCTGAAAGCGAGTTAATACCCATCTCAATCATCAAACTTCCTATTGGGTAGACACAAAATTCTAATGGGTACTTCTCAGGCCCTATCAATTGACATGAGTTTGGCTCAAAACTCTGGCCCCAATAAGATAGGATGTTTCAGATGAGAAATGTGATGAGCCAATTGCCGTCCCGCAGCCCCCCAGTTTCCTGTTTTTTGCGCCATAGCCGTGATATCGGAGGCTTGGAAATCAGAATATTTGTTGGTAATTCCCAATCTTGGTAAAAGTCGGTAGAATCACTATGAAGTTGCTGAAGTTGCTTATATCCATTGATCTTACCATTATATTCCCATCATTCGCACACCTATGGTGTCATGAACCAAATGCTGGACACATCGCCGGACTCGCAGGCAGCCGTGCAGTTGGTCAGGAAGCACAAAGATGGGCCTGTGGCGGGACTCAGATGGCGGAGATGCCGCGTGCCACGGGTCGGGTGTCCAACGCTAGAGGAATGGGGAGATCATCTGAAAACTTGGGGTTGTAGAAGTTGTAGCCAAGAAATATATGTGATATTCAGCAAACCTGGGATTTTACCAGCAGAACTTGGGATTTGAGGGACCAAGGGGGGTTTTTGATCCACACTCAAGTTTTTTGATCTGTGAATGCAGGATACCCAACATTTTGCACATACCAATCACCATTGGGTTCAAGCATATCCTCTTGAATATTGACACATTTTCTACCTTTCACAGGCCTCAACTTGTCATGAGCGGAGGTTGCAGCTATTGGATTTTCCGCGGGCGGCCACCTGGTTGGGGCCCCAAGTGGGTTTTTGGTCGTGAAGGCTGCCCACAATCATGGTTTCATGTCTGATATGGAGGACTCCTTGGTGAAACGCCCAGCGGATTTCGCCTTGTAGACTAATGGCTTCCCATCCTCTTCTATCGGAGATCCCAGGTTTGTACCAGGTTAGATGGGGATGGGTCAAAATCACCAGCTATCTCATGAAACCAGGTACATGAAAACCACAACAAGGTGTGATCCTGTCAGACAATGATGGTATCCCAGACATGCTGTGAAATCCCGGTTGTTACTGGTTATTTTGGTGGACGAATTCACCAAGCTCTCCTCCCCTCGCATCCAACAATTCGTTTTGTCCCTAGTTCTGACGGTTTTCTGATTATGCTCCCCGGGTTTTTTGTTCTATAGTTGAATCCCCATCTGATCAAAATTGATTAAACTAAGCCGTTTTTTTGCTTAGCCCTCCTAATTAGGTGGCCTCATTGAGTTTGCGGCTGAAGAAGTGCGCCCGGTTTTTCGGGGGCCGTAAATGGATGGTTTGGGGAGATTGCCTGGGGAGCCACGGAGTTTTTGGATATTTGTTATGGGCTGAACCCCATTTTTTTTAAGGTTCCTTTTGCGGGCATACCTCGTAGATTTCCATGAACACTGCTATTAAGGTTGTTTCTGAGTTTTTTTCTAAACGGGGACAATCCGCTACCTCTGATCTTCATGTCCTGCTTTCCAATCATCCCATTTTGGTGTATATTATGTATACATGTCTGTATATATATAATATATATATATGGGCGCGTATCTAAATTCCATAGATTTGAAAACATGAAAAAAATGCATTCCACAGATCAAAAATGGTTTGTTTCGCCAGGACGCCGTTGGATGCCCAGGCCTGGTGCGTTGCGAGGGTAGATTCTAACATCCCGACATTCAGAAGGGTGTTGCAGCATGTCTAGTAGATACATGTGACATGTAATACAGGTAAGTCAGAACATAAGACTATATATCTATATCTATATCTAATATCTACTATCTACTATCTAATATCTCTATCTCTCTATCTTTCTATCTCTCTATCTCTCTATCTCTCTATCTATTCTATCCTATTCTATCCAATTTTATCCTATTCTATCTAATCTATCTAACCTATCATATTTATCAAATCTATCAAATCGATCTAATCCATCTAAGCTATCTTGTCTATCTATCCTATCTATTCATGCTATCTATCTTATCTTATTCTATTCTATTCTAATCTAATCTATCAATCAATCAATCAATCTATCTATCTTTCTTTCTTTCTTTCTTTCTTTGTATATATATATATAGAAGTTTGGATATCCCCCAACCAGGCATGCTCACTACAGGCTCCAAAGCTCTGGCCCTTTACCGGGGATCTGGGAAGGTCACCCGCCCCGCAGGTCTTGGTGTACCCTGCGATTGATGGCGCTCGCCTCAAATGTCGACATGGGGATGTGTCAAAACCTATGTTTTCCATGATTTTCCCCATGAATTTTTGGGATTTTGCGTGATTTAAGCATCAGCAATAGTGCTAATGATGGGGTTTAATGGGTGAATGATGGGTACTTTCCCTGTTTGGGGGGATGAACATCCGGCTATACCACCTATTTTGCTGCGAACAGAAGGATACCAGGCTTTTGGACTTATAATTACCCAACATGAGTCTGTCCAAAACGCAGGAAGTATCTGAAGAAAACATCCACCATCAAATGGTGATAAATGGGTGGAATTTATCGATTTTGAGCAGAAACATTCATCGATTTTCAATTTCAAGTCATATTTTTGGAGTCATTTCTGACATTTCTCCGCCCTCGGGTCCTCGGGTCCCTCGGTTTCTTGTTGTTTGGATCCCTCCGTTGCCCAAGGCTCGGAGTGGGCAAAGCCGGGCTCCGCGGGCTTCTGGAATCCAGTGCCTGGGCTGCAGATCAGGGGCTTGCGGGTCGCGGTTTGCAGATGGGGTCAATGGATACACTCGGATCCCAAAAGCAAGTACTTTAACAATGGGGCGCAATCCTCACCTCGATTCCGTAGATTCCCTCCGGTAATCTCCAGCATAGGCGTGCAACAAGAACAGCGACAAGCTTCTGGAAGGTGGGATGAAAAATGAGGGATTTTTGGAGTTGGGAAGTGATTGCCTTGCCCGGTTCAGTCACTCTCCAAGGTGGACCCAGTAAGACCAACTTCAGCAATCATCCCCACTGCTGTGACACCATGTCGGGCAGAGAAATAAGCCACACCATCCTCCTATGGAACAAACCCTAAGTGGGTCCAATCCAGTGTTTTCCAATTTGGTATTCTAATCTTTTGTCGCAAATGGATAGAAATGGATATATTTACTAGTCAGATTTGTCCCTTTGTTTGCAGGGCATCTAAGATTGGCCACGGAAAGTAGTTGTGTTTAGTACTGTAGCTGGGTGATAACGAAGAGTGGGCTTCCTGTGATACGTCCCAGTTTGAATCACCATCTGGGTGTGGCCAGGACATAAACATTGGAGGGTTAGTTGCTCAGCAGGACGGGTTTTGTTGGTTCATTTGATCCTAATTCCAAGCCAGAGCTATGTACCATATCACTGTAGGGGGTGATTATTCAGCAATGTTGCTATTTACCAGTCAAAAATGCTTGGTTGATAAGACCTACATGATGGTATTACCCCCAACAGAAATAGAGGTTTCCTAAAATAAGGGTACTCCTAAATCATCCATTTTGGTAAGATTTTCCATTATAAAATAATATCCTTTTTGGTGATCCCTCATGACTATGGAAACCTCCAAATCATATCGTTACTGTCCCCGTGTTCCAATCGAAAGGGGAATCCCGGCGCAGGTCAGCAGGCACTCCTAGGAGGACCTGGTGGGGTTCAGGTGGATACCCGCAATCCCTGGATGAAACACCGGTGAATACCCCAGAAATGTGCCAGAAACAGCTCGGTTTAGAGGATGTTTCAGCTCGGCTGGGAGAGAAGATGCTTCGGCTTTTGACAAGTTGGATTTCCCGGGTGTACCTTGTGGTTCTTTGCGAAAATGATGGGCCCAGTATCTCGTCAGAAATACAGGGGTTGAAAGTATACCCATAGCTCAGGGTAACTACGGTAAGAGTTGACTGAGATTGCAGATAATCTAACATCTGTGGGATCGAGTTGTCCAATATATCCCATATTTGGCAGGTGAAATCCCAATTTGTTCCACAAAAAGTTGCGTCAGATTCCTCCTTTCTGATCCTTTTTGCTGGTGAAATTCTGAAACCCATCCGCAACTCATCACTCCGGAAGGACGTGGTTTTGCAGCACCGTCCGGATCTCGCTGGTGGGACATTTCATGCGGATCAGCAGTCCAGATTCTGGGTGACCCCGATTGAAACTGGCACGCAAATGCCAGACATGTACCTACGATGTATACGTATTTATGTGTATATAATTTTATGTGTATATATAATATTATATATATATATAATATATTCTATATATAATATATATATAATATGTAATATAATATATATATATATAATATATTATATATAATATATTATATATATAGTATAACATATATATATATATATATCGATATCATGTATGTACATAGATGTGTCCTATGCAAATCTCATACACTTGCAAGACATAGATACACCCGTAGCCAATTCAGGGGATATGACCAGCAATCCTCGGGTGTGACCCCTTCCACTGGGTCGCTAAGGCCCAGCTTTATCGTGGGCTCGACAGGGGATGCGGTTTGCCCCGCCAAGGCCTGTTGTGTTGGGGACTTCTCAAACCATGATTGGTTGATTTTTCTGTTGGCGAACGAACCCAAGCTAATATTCCAGATTGGCTATTGCTTATGGCTTTGGACAACAATCCATCAAGACAAGGTGTTGCATGCCCCCCGCACACTTTGCTGCGTGGCCACCAGAAGCGTCGAGTGTCAGGTGAACATATCAGGACAGGGGATCACGTGGGCCGTACCTTTTTTCTTTTTTTAATTGTTAGTATCCCACCATGCCACCTTTTTTTTGGGGGATGCCCAAGTTTCCTTGCCCAAATTCCCGTTATGCTCCGGGTTGTTGGCGATCTCCCCATATTTCAATGGTAAAATCCACGTTTGAGTTGCTTAAATCCAAATCCACTCGGTGGCAGGCCCACACTGATCCTTACGTAGCAGCCTTGCGGAAGAGGCTTTTGGGGGCTGCACCAGAGCCACCTGTGGCTTTAAGCAATATCCAGATGTATCCGGCAGTGAGACAGCATGGGCCACATGCGAAACCCTTCCCCTTTGAGTCCGGATTCGAAGACTTTTTTGAGCTGGAAGGGGATCTGTTCCATTATAGTCATTATAGCCACATTTGGTTGAAGCTGAATGAACATCATCACTTGAACTTGGGTGTGTCTGCGAGATCCTGATTCGGGAACGCCTTGAAATGATCGAAACTCAAGAATAGATCCCCTCCGGCAGTTTGTGGTCCCTCACTTTGGTCATTTTAAGTCAGAGCCATATCAGGTTCCAACGATCCACAGGTGGCATGGCGAAAAAACAGGTCGTTCACTCGGCCATGATGATGGCCATTGCTCCAACTTGTAATAAACTCATTTCACCCCACTTTGAAGTTGCATAAAACCCCATTGTAACGCTTTATACCACCGCTGTAAACCACATTTTACTTGGTACATAACTTACATAACCCGCAGTGGAGTATTGACAACCACATTGAAACCTGTCAGTTTGTTCTGGGCGCTGCCTTAAGAACTACCGCTGCAGGGGCATCGCGCACGAATACGTGCGGGGCAACTTGGGAGAACACGGCTTTGGACTGGTCGGGACGCTCAGGGCTAGAATAATGAATAATGGGGATTTGATGTAATAATCAGAAATGGGGATTTAACCAACAACAACTTCGGTGGTATAATGGGGAGATTATGGGATCTAATGGCTAAACTTTCATATTCGTGAAAGATTATCATGTGTCCAGCAGGGGATTTCATGGTGATCTTCATGACCATCCAGTGGTCTAAGATGCTCCGCATACTGCAGAGGGGCACTGTACAGATGAAATGGTTGCGTATTTATGTTACCTTTTTGCTGGCATTAGCAATGATGTATATGTATATATATATATATATATACAGATAGATACAGAATATATAATTGGATGGAATATGTATATACTGTAATACATCCAATGCATGTGCTTGCAATGATGATGTATCCACATGCAGATAAAAGCTAAACACCATCTCTACACTCACACATTCCAATCCAACGTATAGAATACTGGCATATATACATATTACATATTTATATAAACATACCTGTATTATGTGCTTGGATATAGCCAATACTACATTGCACATATATATATATATATATATATATATACATACACAGATATTGCCAAAATTTCCACCCAACTTCTCCATGTCCATTTGTTTCCACTCCCATGGTTGGCGCCGCGCCCGAAATTGGCCAGGACCAGTGCTGGAGCAACGCGTGTGCCGCCTGGTTGCAGCAACGCGGCTTTGGCAAGAAGCTCGCGCAGCGCGACCTGGCGGCACCAGGGGCCGTTGATTGGTTGGATAGGAGCCATTGGTATCGTAATGTTGGCCCATAGTTGTTGGTTGATATGGGGGATTCCCAGAATCCGTGAAATATATGGGAAATGCATCCCGAAATACTATGAACCAAGCAGTTTTTGAAGGGACGACGTTGCGGGTTTTGAACACTGCTCACTTGTTTTTTTGAATCGTCCGGAGGTGATCCCCTGGGGTTTGTGACACCAGGCTCATGGGCAGGCTGCCGTCTTCAACCCACAGGACTGCGTGCCAGGGACACGTTGGGATGATGTTGGCGGGATGCTTCGCAAATGGGACACCTTACTGGGAAAATTTTGGATTTCAAATGGTTCTTGATCAAGTTGAGCCACCGCAAAATGCCAGTTTTTTTGGGAGTTGGCCAAAGATGGTGAGAGCATCACTGCGTCTCCCTGCGATTTTCAGGACTTTGAAGCCGAGACAGGTCGGGACCTGAGCGAAAATGGCTAGGATGCGAGCAATGGCCAATGGGTTAATCCGATAGGATAAACCGACTCATGAACCAGTTGCAGCCATATTGATGAATATTTCATACCCAACTGAAAACTAGCTTGTTTGAAGGGTGCTCATATTTAAGAGTAGCCATGGATGGGGGTTGAGGGTTTAGGGTTGATGGATTCTCATCTACAAGAACCTGGATCAGTTTTGGGTTGAGGGTTTTGTGCATCAAGATGAGAGACGCTGAAAGATACTTCCTAAACAGAAAGTAGATGGCTCTCATTCTTGTTGAAGGCTCATTGGGGACCACGCAGGGGCTGGTCCCTTCCAGTAAACCATCCCATTTTTGCCGCCAACGGCACCACCAGCTGCCAAGGTTGTTGAAGCGACTGATGGAAATTCAATGCCAAAAGAGCATCTTGGACAGCCGACGCTCATTTTGATCCTTTGACTTTCGGACCAAAATCACGTAGACTGGTCCAAGGAGACAACATGGGGTCAGTTGTTTGTCATACGATGGCGATGGCGACCTGAAATCCTTGCCCTGCGTCAAGTCTGTCCAACTGTCCAGCCATTTCGAGCTGTATTCCTGATCTTTTCCGCACTCAAGTTGCAAACTGTACATTAGAGGGCAGTGAACAGCCTTTCTGCAGTTCAGTGATCAGACTTTGGCCACGTTTGTTTCGCCTAAAAGGTACAGTATTGTCCATGAAACAGCCTCCTAAGTATACATTTACAGACTGGGGTCAGCATTGACCATCCTTTAAACATGAGCATTTTTTAAAAAAGGAGCGCCGTGATTCCCCCCTACCATAGTTACTGCCATCCTTGAAGCCAACGGCCAAGCAATCATTGAGCTGGGGTTTGGGCTTCATCAACGAATTTGCAAACTTGGTTCAGGCTGCCTGCTGATCACAACAGTATCCTACCGTCATCGGACCAGTGATGCACCAACACATCGCACAAGAGTGGTTTATTTCAGTTGAAATCCTCACGATTCCTAAAAACCTTCACATGCACAGGCATATTCACAAATCTTTCTATTCATTCTTAACTAGATTGAAGTTCAGATTCCCTTGGGTTGAAGATGCCTTTGCGCATCGAATTGGAACCATTACTGCAGACATTTCCATCAGCTGAGATTCCCAGGGCACATCACCTGAATGGCGGTTGAGGACGTGTCAGGAAGCGGCAACATGGGGACTTGTTACAAGCCAGAAAAGGTATCTGGAGCCATGGTTGGACAAATCTCAAATCTTCAGGGAATACTGAAAATGACCTAGACATTTGTATGCATGTACATATGGTAGGATATACATGTACATATACGTAGGAACTAAAGATGCAAATCCTAGGTTTGGGGTTGAACCTGGGTCCGGGTATATAGCATCTTTGTCATTCAACAGATCGGGCAGCTGGCAGAAAGCTGACGCAGAAAACCCGCTGGTGGTGGCGTCGATGCCACAGTTCCAAGTGCAGCAATTGAGATGCTACCATTGTGATTTTGCGATCAAAAGATGGTGCCGATGTTACTGACATCAATGGGGGGATATGATACAACCGACACAACTTGTGTGTTAAGTAAAATGGGTTTTAGACGACCATCGCGGTCTTGTTTACCAGAACAGTTGATGGCTTACCAACCATGAAATGGGGATCTTTTTGATGTGTCTGGTTGGTTGTTTTAGCATGTTTTAGCATCTTTCAGAGATTTCGTATGTCTATCAGTCTATCCCGACCTGTGGTGATGATGGGTTGACACCACCAACTCTTGGAACTTTTGTTTCTCCTTTTTCATGACTATCAAGACTCATCCGTACACGTGAATCTAGAAGCAGCAACTTCAATCAGACTCATAACCATCAAACTTCGTCTTCGGAGTTGGACGTTTTTTGACCCATACCCTCGGGTAATTCAATATCGCTATGGAACATAGTCAGTGTGAATTGGTAAGGTAAATAATCGATCTCAATGGGCCATTTTCCATAAACTGTTAAATTACCAGAGGGTATATCAGCCACCAAGTGCAGTGGTTTGTGGCCAGGGCGTTTGATCTCAAACTCAGTGTCCTGGTAGCAAACACGGTGGATTATCCATGGGATTGGTGAATTCAAACATATCTCTGAACAGTGCTATATATATAATATACATATATACATATTACACATGATATACACATATCTGGGATATATGTATACATGTGTAATTGAATGTTTACAAACTAAAATATGTTTATATACATTTTTGCACGGGCACACCTACCTTCAACGCCAGTTTGGGGCCAATAACCTTCAATGCTTCGCACCGGGTCCATTTTTCCAGCGATGGCGACCGTCCATGTCACTGACGACGGTCCATTTCCTGCTCGCTGGTGGAGTTGGTGCTTTCTGGCTCACAGTCCCCGTGAGCCTTCCAGAGGTCGGGCACTGGGCCCCCGGGCTTGGGAGATTCCCGGCAAGACCCCAAACAGTGTGGGGGAGTGGGAGGATAATGTATGATAATGTATGATAATGTATGATAATGTACGATAATGTATGATTATGTATGATGATGTATGATGATGATGATGATGATGATGATGATGATTGGGATGAGGATGAGGATGAACATGTTGCGGACGATGATGTTGAGGATGATGGTGTTGAGGAGGATGAGGATGAGGATGCGAATGTGGAAGATGACATTGAGGATGATAAGGTGGAGGAGGATGATGTTCAGAAGGAGGAAGATGATGATGTTGAGGATGAGAATGTTGAGGAAGATGATGAAAAGGACGGTAATGTTGCGGAAGAGGAGGTGGAGGATGATGATGTTGAGGATGATGATGTCAAGGGGGAGGGAGATGATGATGTTGAGAATGATGATGTTGAGTAGGAGGAAGATGATGATGTTGAGGATGATGAGGTGTAGGGTGATGATGTGGAGGCTGATGAGGTGGTGGATGATGTTGATGATGTCCAGGATGATGATGTCAAGGGGGAGGAAGAGGATGATGTGGAGAATGATGATGTTGAGGAGGATGATACTGAGGATGCTGATGCAGAGGAGGAGGACCGATCCCAAGACCGCGCTGCTTGTTTTGTGTGAGCCTGCGCAGTCGAAATGCACGTCAACATTTCAGAAGAGCCACTTTATACAGAAATGTTCAGGAAAAATGCCGCCCCAGACCCGAGGACCACACTTTGTGCGAGCCTGCGCAGTCGAAATGCGCTTCAACATTTCACAAGAGAACCTGTTTTTTTTTTTTGAATTTTACAGGAAAAATGCCGCGGCCCAGAACCTAGGACCACACTTTGCTCGAGTCTGCGCAATCGAAATGCACTTCAACATTTCACAACAGCAACTTTTTACGGAAATTTACAGGAAAAACTTGGGCACAGAAGCCAGGACCACACTTTGTGCAAGCCTGCGCAGTCGAAATGCACTTCAACATTTCAGAAGAGCCACTTTATACGGATATTTACCAGGAAAAATGCTCGGCCCCAGAACCGAGGACCACACTTTGTGAGAGCCTGCGCCGTCGAAATGCGCTTCAACATTTCACTAGAGAACTTTTTTAATGGAATTTTACAGGAAAATGCCGCGGCCCAGAACCTAGGACCACACTTTGCTCGAGTCTGCGCAGTCGAAATGCACTTCAACATTTCACAACAGCAACTTTTTACGGAAATTTACAGGAAAAGCTTGGGCACAGAAGCTAGGACCACACTTCGTGCAAGCCTGCGCAGTCGAAATGCACTTCAACATTTCACAACAGCCACTTTTACGGAAATTTTCAGGAAAAATGTTCGGCCCCAGAACCAAGGACCACACTTTGTGCGCGCCTGCGCAGTCGAAATACACTTCAACATTTCACAAGAGCAACTTTTTACAGAAATTTACCGGAAAAATGCTTGGCCCCAGAACCTAGGACCACACTTTGTGCGAGCCCGCGCAGTCGAAATGCACGTCGATAATTCACAAGAGCCACCTTATACGGAAATTTACGGGATAAATGCTCGGGCCCAGAGTGAGCACCCTGATCAAGCACCGGCCTTTACTCCTTCTGTAAGAACCCCTCAGTGTGGACACACTGTTTGGGGAAAAAAAAATTGTGTAGGTTTTTGTAATCAGTTGATTGTCAGCTCGTAAGTGGAGTAACATCCAAGGAACAGAATTCTTATTGCGCAGAGTATCTAAAGTTAACCACGGGGATTGAAAAAGAAACCGCCAACCAAGGGGGATGTTCATCAACAAGAATTGGAACCAAAATTATCAATGTCTCACCTTGGAGGAGGCCAACTTCACATTGGTATATCTTGGCACAATGCACAAACATGGATATGTATGATATGATCACCACGGATTTAGTGTCTGAAAGAAAACATATCCCATGGGAAATCTCTGAGACATCAATGGTTGGTTGTGAATTCCAAATATTCAAAGACTTTGAACCCGGTAACAACAATTTAATTCCATTGAGAAACCAATTATATCGGTCCATCATGGCTCTTCCCATCGCAGGCAGATGAGACGGACGTCTGGGATTTGACCTGGAATACCAGCGCCGAGTCCGCGGAATCTTTGGTGAACCGTCTGGAGAAAAGCCTTGGGGGCCAAGGCATCCAAGCTGCAGAGGGGAAAACCAGGTACATCAGGTACCCCCCATGGGACGCATGGGAGATGTTTTTTTCTTTTTGGAGAACCGGAAACTTTTTGGTTTTCTGGGTTTGAGGTTTCACCGTTTGACCCGTACCTAACCGTTTTACACTTCCTATTCTTTGGGATGGCTTCCGTTGGCTCGTTGGCTCGTGTTGGGGGCGAAACCAGGTTGGGTCCCCTCAGGACTTCGATTACACTTCGGCAATTTGGAGTCTTCAGATGAGACCGCCATCCCTATGGTGACGACCCCTGACTTTCTGATCATGAGAAACTTGGCCTGATCAACTGCAAAAACCGACTTCCTGTGGAGATTTAGAGTTTGTCAACTTTTCAAGTCTTGAGCCTAGTTCTATCCGCCCTTCAACGGTATCCTTGAACACCGCCAATAAGTGCAGGATTCTGCACACTGCCACCAGTCTTCATCCGAGTTTGCAATTTAATGACGTCCATCCATCTTCTGCGTAATCCCATCTCGGTCTTCACCAGTCAAGCATCCCCACCAGCACCCCTGCGGTACACTAATTATTTGCCCATCACAGCTACTCATAGTAGGAGAGGCGGTGGGGCCAACGACATTCCTGACCTGGAGCCAGTTCCTTGGATCGATGTACATGCAACTGGCGAACTTTCGCCCCGATGTGGCGCTGCGAATTGAGCTGGCGCCCTATCGTGACGCCCAGGCCGTGGCGACCACGGGGCTCTTTCTGTGCTCTGGCGATACGGGGACCATGTCTTTACCGGGCAAGTGGTGACATGAGATGACCCCAGTTGGTTGAAAATGGTTGGTAAGTCGATTAAGTCCAAGAAAAGAACATCCCAAAGTTGAAACTTGAACCAATGATTGTCGCATTGTATTTGCAGTTTTCTTCATTGCTTTAACAACTTCATTGCAGCACACCTTTCGCAAACAAATTCGATTCCTTCATGAATATCCTAAGCTCTGAAAAGAAATAAATCCATTGAAGCCATTGCAGAATAAGGTCTGATAAATCATGATACTGTAAATCCATTGAAGCCATCGCAGAATAAGGTCTGTGAAAGATCTATAATGGATGGAAGATATTTTGAAGGCTCACGCATGCTCACGCCATTTTCAATCAATTTGAATTCTTCATCTTGCAAAAAAAAGAGCCTTCAGGGAGTACACTTTTTGCAGGAATAATTCTTTTGCAAAAAATAATTATTTCATCAACATCCCAAGCTCTGAAAAAGGTAAAGCCACTGTGGAATAAGACCTTGTGAAAGAGATGGAATATATTTCCATATTTGGGTTTGATGTTCAAATGTTGCTGCCATGTGTGTGCAATAGCTCAGCTCCAATCAGTTTTCCGCACGGCTTTTTAGATGGGCAATGTTATTTTGAACGGTGGCAAAAAATCAGTGTCCAGCAAATGATAGTTTTTGTGCTATTTTTTTGAAGCGTAAAACATTTTTCTGTAGAATAGCAATTAGAGGGATAAATACGCTTAATTTTTGAGCGTTCACTTTGCACATGTACTTCAAAAACGTTTCTTTTTGTAGAATGCCAATTAGTGCACATACAGAGGGATACGGTTAATTTTTGAGCGTTCTCTTTGCACATTTACTTGCATTCACTATATTTTTGTGAACGCTCAATGATTTTTTCGAAAACATCACTCTATATGTACAGTAATGGAAGAAAGAGGCAAAGAGATAGATTCAAAACTGTTTGTCATATTGGTTTACGATTGTATGTTTGTAATACGTCTCGTAAGAGATCTGCTGGAAATCTGCAAAGGAAATTATACACCAAAGAATATGTTGCTATTAATGGTTTATTGAGCATATTATTAAACCAATCATATTTGTGTTGGACAGCTACTTGTTCAATTTCTGCTTGAAACCACTAGTAGATGGTTATGAAGGATTTTAAGTGAGAAATTGTGTTTTTGTGGCGGCCCCAATAACTCCGCTTTCTATTTAAGGCTTTTAGGTGGCAATGTTATTTTTTGAAGGTGAAGGGTGGCAAAAAAAACAGTGTCCAGGAAATGATATTTTTTTTGGATATATTACTTTGAAGGTGAAGGGTGGCAAAAACAGTGTCCAGGAAATTATATTTTTGTCGTGTTATTTTTTGTTGCCAAAGGGATCCCACCGAATTGGACATAAGATAAACACATATACCTTCATTTTGGGCCTTTTTTGGAAACTCAAAATGTCAATGTAAAGAAAATTGAATAGCAATATATGTATTTGTTATCGGATTGAGTGCAAGAGCTTCATTTTGGGCCAATTTTGGAAACCCAAGGTGTCAATGTATGGAAAATTGAATACCAACATATGTCTTTATTATGGGATTGAGTGCAATCCAAAGCTCTTGCAAAACGCTATTACAAAATAAGGCCTTATGAAGGGTATTTTTTAATGGATTGAACATATTTTCCTGGGGGCCACACAAAAGGCCCGACTTGTTGGACTCTGAGGCTCCAGTCGCCCAACACGGTGATCTGGCACATCCTTCCCAGGGCCATCCAGGAGCGAAGACAACCCCCTGAATAAGCTGGGGCTTTTTCATGGGTTTATGGGTGCAAACCTCATCTGCGTAGTCTGCCTCACAGGCTTCACCAGCTGCATGGCCATCTCACAAAAGGATTGTTAGAAAGATTCCTGTTGCTGGTAGCTGCTCTGGAACTGAGTTAAGCCAATTTAGTGCGATACGAGTGGAATTGAACCCATTTGCTAGCCATGTACTGACTTAACACATGTCTCTGGAAGATAGGAAAACATCCGTGTAAACCGCAGTGACGTACAATTGTTGGGATGATTGCCTCGCTGTCTTATTTCTATCTCAGTAATGAGTGGCAAGTATTCAAGGTGTGCCAAGTACTGATGCGAGACACAATCCATGACGCTGCCGGTCAAATATCCCGAACCTTTTGAAGTTGACACCTACCTATGGATTAGACGGAAGGACATTGTTGTTCCCATTTTTCAGGTGAAGCCAGTGACATTCGCCCACTCTTTTGTAGGCTCTGGGAAACCCTGGCAACCGCAAGATTTGGTCAGTTTCACTTCATCTTGATGCAACGAATGCCCTGGCATTCGTTGATGACGTCCCCATGTTTTGGATCCATATAGATGTATCACTCATGCTTACGCACAGACCCCTTTTGTTTTGAAGATGAAATACATTGCATTGTACATGCAATACGTTACATTGCATTACATTACACTACATTACATTACATCACATTACATTACATTACAATACATTACATTACATTATGTACATTACATTAATTACGTCAGATTGCATGACATGACATGACACTACATTACGTCACCTCACCTCAAATTACATTCAGAAATAAATAGATCAAAAATGAAAAGATAGAACATACTTCTCAAGCAGCAACCAAACAACAACTCCTTCACACACATATATACGTATATATAATGCATTCGCATATATTCCCAGAAGTACATACACATATATATATATATACATATTTATTTACACACACACATATACTGTACATATGTGTGTGTATATATATATTATATCTATACACATGATATGAGAGATACCTTTCCGAGGGATCTCCAGGATGTCTGGAGCTACTTCCGGCAGTTCCGTCTCCACGTCTTGGTGCACGGCCTGGAGGACTTTGCGCCGCAGCTCTGGCGCCGGGCGCTGGGCAGCGCCCTCGGGGCCTTGGGGGGTCTCCATTGGTGCGGCTCTGCCACCTGGAGATGTGCCGGAGGATGTGGTGAATAGTGTAAGTATGAAGTACATATATCATCTTATATATATAATATGAATATGTACCCGCATACGTATGTATGTATGTATGTATATATATATATATATGTACAGTATATAATTTATATAATACATATTTCTACATCTAAGATGTGTTCATATACTGTATGATTATGAATATACATTTGATGACTGTATGGTGAAGTGCATGTGAACACGCTCCCCAAAATGGTTACATCCATTTAGAAGCCACAGATGGGCTTCTCATGTTTCGCAATGACAATGGTGAGGATAATCATGATGATGATAACGATATTTATGATAATAACAATCGTGACAACAATGACAATCCCATTGCAGCCATATATCAAATACCCACCAGAAACCATTGGTTAGTAAAGGATCTATTCATTTTAGGGCCCTGTCATGGGGGTATTTTTTAAAGGGGGGACGGGATTATTCACCGTCCAAATGTGCACCCAATGAGTTGACCTTACATACAGTATCTATATACACACATATACATATGAAGACGCCGACGCACGTATTTATGAATATGCTTATGTGTGACATATGATACTGTTTATTGTACCCATTTTTTTTTGGTTGCATTCTGCATACAATCTATCATGGCTTTAGATCCATCCCGATCCTTTGCCCTAATTTTATTTGAGTAGCAACGACACGTTCTGTTCATCAAGCAAAGCTTGAGGTGAACCGCGCACCCAAGTTCAATCGGCGCCTGGCTGAAAGTCGCAACACTGACAACTACTTCAACAAGGTTATTTGGAGAAATACTCGTACAGGGTCAACCCCGGACCAATACACGCTGGTTGCTCATTTGTTGGGAACCCTCAACCAGTTACAATTTGCTCCAGAAATGGGTGCCCCTCAACAGCTTCGTGGGTTGGCTTCATCCTGGAACGTTCTGGTTCTGCGTCCAGGTCTTTATGATGTTGGCGATTGCCGAGCACCAGCATTTTCAATGGATACTCTCTGTGTCGAAGCTGAGTCATGAGCGGGCAAACTGGGCAGGTTGAACGCGTGTGAACGATACTGCTTCATGAAATTGAACCAAGTAATGATTAACAGTCATTGATTCACAAATTTTCCTGGGAAGGAATGCAATCTCCTTGGCAGAACATGGCTCACTTTTTGCAAAACATCACTTGTGACTTGGGGTCGATCGCGGGAGCCTACCCAAGGTAGATGATGACGTGTTCTTGCCACCAGCCTCTCTGATGCTCGGTAAATTTACCATGGAAGCCACGTGTATGGCCGTGTCCAATAGGAAAATACTCTTCCGCAATTTTTGGAGTTCCATGTGAATTTCACGGGGTGTGTTCGAAGCCGTTTTTGAAACCTTCTGTCAGTCTTATGCTAGCTGTAAGCCTGTAAGCAAATCTAAGGATGTCACTGTTGAGAAGTGGACCAATGGCAGATGAGCGCGGCTGTGGAGTGCTGCTGCCATTGACTCAGAATGGCATCCCATCAACTGAAACCTTTGCCAGATCTTGGTTGTCAGAGACCTGGACGATCTGAAACCAATGAGGATCCATGGGGGCTTGGGCGTAGCTGTAGACGCAAGCAAAGTGCAAGTACTGTATGTGTATACAACATATAACACATAACATATGTATATTATATATATATTATATTGTATTATATTATATTATATTATTATATTATATTATATTATATTTATATTATATTATATTATATTACATTATATTATATTATATTATATTATATTATTATATTATATTATATTATATTATAATATTATAATATTATATTATATTATATGGTATATTATTTGTATCTACAATATACGTACGGTATATACACAAACATGTCAGAGGTCTGTATCTCTGGTATATCCTTACGATTTTCGGTTCCATCACGAGCCAATGCCCAACCATGTGTTTCCCATATGCATAAACACGCTGTATGTATGTGTGTACTATATATATGTATATGTATATATACATGTATGTATATGTACACCCATGACATCCTGAATGTCTTTCGGTGTGGGAAGGCAATCCCCTGTTTTTTTTTAAAGTTTTGACAGCCTGGGCTGTGTCCATTTGGTTCGGTCACCAAGGCATCGCGAGATTTGACAACGCCATCCCCCGTTGACTATTGAGCAGTGGCTGCAAAACCCCTTGTGATGAATGATTATAGTGATTTATAGTGCGTTATACTTGGTTATAAATCACTATCACTATAATATACACTATAAATATAACCACTATATTTTGGGTTATACTGTATACCACCCCAAATATCCGGGATTACCCGATTACCACAATCCATGAGCTGGGAATCCAAGGGTTTTCTGCAATACAAACTAGTACTCCATGGCAACCTGGCAGTTTCTGAGGAAATGGATCGAGCAGAGCTCTTCCGCTGCTTCTCACAGAGTTCTGGACAGTTTTGCACAGATGGGAGCTTGATGCAGAACTGTTGGAATGCCACTGATGACAGCATCCCTGCCGTCCCTGTTCCTGACCCTTGGGATGAAGTGACTTGGTATGCGAACGTGAAAGAACGCTTCGCACTGCGCTGGTGGAAGAATCACCCTGTCGCTGGGAATATGAGTTGCATGTTGCTGGTCTTGAATCTGGCGCTGAAAGGGGTGGACAGCAAATGGTTTCATTCACTTTCAGAGGCTGGGAACATCATGGTGGACTCTGAGTTTCAGTATCCATACTTTGCGAACAACGTGTTTCTGATGCGGTTTGACCGATGCTTGGTGCTGGTACGAAGCATTTCATTTTCCATATGACTTGTACTGTACTGGCGTCCTTGTTATAGATATATTTGTGAATATCCTTTCGACAAAAAGCATTCCATCTAGTTGGGGGAATACAATCCAATGCAGATCCGTCCATGAAGCACGGCTGATAATGTCGCCCATTGGGGCAGCACAAGTGTGGTTTTCTGGGACCCACAAATTTTGGTAATTTCTGCAAGGAAACTCTCCTACTACTTTGAGAGGGTGCCCAAATTTGAGTCCTACCTATTTATATTTATATATATATTATATATTATATATTATATATTATATATTATATATATTATATTATATTATATTATATTATATTATATCATATTATATTATATTATATTATATTATATATATATTATATATATACATGTGTGTATGAAGAATGCCGTAAATACACATATATATATATATGCATAGACCCTATGACTTCTTGACATTTTTTAAATTTCAAATGGAGTGAGGCTCCAACTCCAACCCACCAGGATATGTGCGCGTGATGGCACATCCGGACTGCTGCCAGGGAACTGACGAACGAGCCATGAATCAAGTTCTACAGGAGGACAACCATTTTATGGGGATATGATGGGGATCTCCCTAGCAATATCAGCAAATTTTGCCTCGACTTTCAGACAAACTCATATCATTCTCACGGAAAGTCTATGGCAGGATTGACGTTGTCTCTCTCTCTCTAGCTATTGAAGGTGACAGGTGCTACTTGGATCGCTGGGGTACATATTTCATTTTACAGGTTTATGTACGGGTGTATATCAAACCCCCAACACGGTATGTAGGTGAAGGTTCAATATGTCAGCTATTTGGTTCATTTCTGGAATTTTCATGTGCGCGAACACTTCTACATGCATGCATACGAGAAAAGAATGGAGATTCTAAATGTACTTTATGTGTACTGTACATGAAAATACCTACATGCAATATCAATACATGATTATGTTGTACATCAACTAGCCCGAAAGGTTTACCATTTTCAATTTTCCCCAGAATTTGTCAGCCTACCTATGTGGCTTTCATTTCAAATAGGCAGAGTCGGCTTAAATTGCATGGTGCTATCTGGGGCCCATATGAGTTCGTCTACAGCATATACAAACATGAATACTTGTGTACATAGAAGCTTTTCTTTCTCCTTTTCCCATCTCTCTTACATAAATACAAAAAAAAAGTATGGGAAGATCTGGGTTCACGTCAACCTTGTGCATCCAAGATTCAACACAACCACCGGCGCCAGGAGCGCGCCCCGCTGTGCATGGACCTGCAGACCTTTGGCCTTCATCCCGCGTGGGGCAACTTCGGACAAACCATGAAGAACGCCGTGGAACTGCAGACCTCTGAGCTGATGAAAGATCTCTTTCCTGCCCAGTGGTTTGCCAAAAAAGATCGGCATATGCTGTGTGTGGTGTTTTGGGGCTCCAAAATGGAACAAGAAGAGACCATTTTTTTCAAAACCATCCTGGGTAAGGGATGATAAATGGACAAACCAAACCAGACCAAACCATCTTGCGATATGAGTTTGTCCAAAATAGGCTACCGAGTCTAGTGGCTTGGCTTGATGGCTTCCCCCCATTAAGCTGTGTTTTTTTTTGGCGGATGCCCAACTTCTGGATACCCTCAAGTAATCAAACATGGCAATGGACAATTTCTCATTTAGTTCGATAATTTTCCCACTACATGCTTGACATGTTTGATTACCCGAGCGCAAACCCGTATATCATCAGCTACCATCGCTATCATTGCTGTCATCGCTTCCTCCCCGAGCCGTTTGAGCGGTTCAACACTTGGACGGAGACTACCGAGACGGAGAGCGCAGCAGGCAGCTGAGAGTGGATGGCTGGACTTTGCAGAGGTGGGATGATCATGATAAACATAGAAACAGCAGCAACAACAACACCAACCACAACCACAACCAACAACCAACAACCAACAGCCAACAATGTCAAATAACATCAAATATCCTCCTAGACCCCCAGTAAAGTATTGTTGGTGTTCATTTAGGGATCCCATATGGAAGGTATTTGAGAATGGGAAAGTATTAATCATCAAAACCGGGGATGTGGCCATGATATACCATGACAGCATGTTAGTTCACAGCTCTCAAAACGGCATGATTTACCACAAAACCTGTTCCCACAAGAAATCCTGAACATTCTTAGCTTCCAGGTGGACGTGGTGTGGTCTTGGTGACCTGCTTGGGTGCCTACTTTTTGTCCATGGCAATGATCTACCAGATGAGTCCCTTCTTCGAAGTCTACGCTCGCAAGAGTTGCGGTGCCAGCAGTTTGACCGTGGGTTTTATCTTCGCAGCCATGCCCATGAGCAGCTTTGTTGGGAACCTGGGGATGGATGGGATGATCCGAAGATTTGGGGTGGAAGTGATGATGAATGTGGGCCTCATCCTGTTAGCTGCGAGTTCTTTGGGCTTTGGATTATCCCAAAATGTGACGGGCTGGTTGTGCTGGCGCTCCATGCAGGGGTTCGCCACTGCACCCATCTACACCTCCATCAGTACGCGGCTGGCGCGTACATTCACAGGCGAGGGAGAGTTCCATCGCGTGGTGGGGCTGCAGGAAGTCTGTGGCAATGTGGGGGTGACCCTTGGTCCATTGCTGGGTGGAATGCTCTTCCAATATGGCGGCTTTTCTTTGCCCTTCATCGTCAGTGCTGGGTTGCACCTGCTCTTTGTTGGTATATCTTTGCTCTCAATATGTTGCAAGGAAACCAAGAGTGGCAGCGAGGAAGCTGAACCCTCGGATGCTCATGGCTTGGAAGCAGGCCCCATCTCTGAAGATCCCACTGTGACCATTTGCTCCGTTGCCACGGTGCGACTGCTGCTGCTGAGTGGCATCTCCACCTTGTGTTTGGGGGTTTGGGGTGCTTTCGAGCCCCTGCTGGCAGATCATTTTGTGAAAATCCTGGGTCACATCGATCACACCTTCATCGGCTTCTTGATGTCGCTCTCAGCCGTGCCCAGCACCTTTGCAGCTATGGCGGTGCCCAGCCTGTTGCGGTGTGTCAGAGCCAAGTGGCTGATGGCAGGGGGCCTGGTGATCTATGGCTTTGGGTCATTTTCCATGGGCAGCTGGGAGCTGCTGTCCCCTTGGGCGTCCCAGATTCTGGATGAAATTGTAGCCATAAAAATTCTATATTATATATACTGTCTATGTATATAGGTAAATGTATATATATATATATGTATATATATATGTATATGTGTATATATATAAACATATATATATATATATATGTAAATGTATATATATATATATATATACATGTAAATGTATGT
>Ga0126342_10002571_pt1:0-27500 | contig 28579 bp, 25 predicted proteins | sample Cyp1metagenome_FD_92528 | JGI IMG/M metagenome (GOLD analysis project Ga0126342, IMG submission 92528) | Coral microbial communities from Lord Howe Island, Old Settlement Bay, Australia - Cyphastrea 1 metagenome | ecosystem: Host-associated > Invertebrates > Cnidaria > Coral ... | reverse complement strand
TTGCGCGGGAAACGCAGAGCATTGACCAAGCCATAGCAAAGGCAGACAGCTCATAAGGATTCATAAGGGACAAATGACTTCCGTGCTTTAGAGAACTATGGTAAACCCACAAAGTGCATACACAGCATGTTTCATGATTTGCACATCTTTCACATCGACAACATACAGAAATCTTTAGTCCATATGAAGCGTCATTTTCGCAAAAGAACTCGTTACGATGGGTCGAGTCTCTGCATTCCATGCCACGGCCAACGTCCTACGTTTGAAGCTGAAAAGGTTCCTGGTGGTTTCACCGTCAGGGGACCATGGGAGATGTTCATAGCATGGTGTCAATGGATGGAATTTATAAGGGACAACCGAAAACCACGGGTTTTTACCATCAAATCTGGAGACCAATAAATTGTACCTTCAGTCAATTCTCAAATTGATGGCTTTCGACTTGAAGGGTCTCGTGACGTCCTGACACTGGGCCCATGCTCACCTAAGTAGTGGTTCTGGAAAAGTCGTCTTAGATTCTTAGATGGATATTCTTCAAACTTGACGAAGAAAGAAGTAAGCTCTGGTAATTTAACATAGCTATTGAACATGGCCATATAAATAGTGGATTTTCCCATTAAAAATGGTGATTTTCTATAGTTTTTTGTATGTTTACCAGAGGGTAAACGATCAAGTCAACGATCAAGGAATCGGTGGCCAAAATCCATGGGTCCATCGATTTTGATCCTTGCTCCTTCCAAGGCGTTTCAACGCCGCTGTTTTTTTGCGCTGTGTTTGGCCACGCTCTGAGATGTGGCCACAGGAAGCGCAAACCCCAAACGATTGGAAAGGGATCTGATCATCAAAATTTGTGGAACATGTGGATTTATGATTGACTTATATTAGGTAAGTTGGTTTGTGATTGCAATATTTTTTGTGGTAGATACATATCATATAATCATACATATATATATACATAATTATATATATATATATGTATATATATGTATATATATATATATATATATGTATGTACACTGTGTATGTGTGTATATTTATATATATACACACATTATATCGAACTAGTTAGATGGGCCAACATAAACCAACAAAGATACCTGAGGAGGCCTTCTTTCAAACTTGTTGGAGGTTCTACCACCTTGAAAACTAGATGAAACTAGCATGGAAAATCCAACATTTGAAAAATTGAGTTTTGTTGCGTGTTTTGTGGTTCAATTTCAGGGTTGTACCTGGTCACACATGCTTTCCGCATAGTCCAAATAGTGGATTGGTCAAATTGGTCACATTAAATCATATCAGTGCCATCACATCCTCGATGTGGTGATGGAGTGTGGCTTTGAGGTCATTCACCACTCACCATCCAAAAAGGAGCCGTTCTCCGCACCACGCGACCATCCGCTCCTGATTTTTTGCAGCAAAATACTGCATTCTTTGTTCAAGAAATACCACTTTGCTTGGTGGTTTCGAACGTTATTCGTTTCCATCCCTATGATGTCTGGCGCAGGAATCAGCCTATGGTTTGCCACAAAATACCCATTTCAATCGTGGGAACTCCAAAACATCATCGGGTCCAAAAAATGAGGTACCCCCAACAACCACATCCCCATTTTTTAACGGAATCAGTTGCAGGAAAAATCTACAGCAAGCCCTATTGGTTGGGTAAAAGCCAGGGTCGGATACACCATGTTTTTGGGTTTTCATTGGTACCCAATCTGAATATCCTAATTTTCTGAAACATATTCCATACTATCTCCTAATATCTCAATATACATCTCATAATATCCCAGAAATATTAATACAAGGGATTAATTACGTGATACCATCCCACCATTTTTCATAATATCCCACAATTTTCTCATACTGTTTGAAACACGGTGTGCCTGGGACGCCCCTTGAGGTCAGTTGCGTGGTAGATGCCAATCTGGACGCGAAGGCCGATGTTGACCTCAGGAGCTCAGAAATGATGGTGAAATATGGCGGAAAAAAAATGCAATAATGAAATAACTGTAACCTTATACAATTGTTTTTGGGGTCCAAGCAACAAGTGGAATTGTAGAATAGCTAAATGTTCCTCTGTGTTTCACAACCTGGTGAAGCAGCTCTGCAATTTGCGAAGCAGATCGAATCAGGGCTGCACCCAAGAAGTTTGGTATCCCTTCTTACGACATCAATGAGATGGGCCGTCTCACCCCTCTGTGACTGCCGCAGGCATGGGCCAATATCACTTCGCTATCAGAGAAAGAGGCCGTTGGCGCACATCCTGTCCAGTAAAAACGGTTGTTTGATCAATGTGCTTCCCAAAAGAACCCTTAAAAAAACTGGAATCAACCTCCACCGCAATTCACAGAAATGTTGGGCAGCTCTTTCCAGAATTGTGGGATACGCTGGATAGCGAGTTTTTTACCTTTGCTGTTTTTTCTTCTGGAGTTAAAAGCCAATGAATAGTTTTGGTGCATATCGCTGGGCTTCTCCGAGATAGCGAAAGCCACCAAATTTGGGTCAAAGTTAGGTGCTAGATAAATGGTACAGTATTATTGCTAGTTGGGTACATATCATATCTACGTTTGTTGACAAAGATCCATCGTGGATCGTCTAAGATGTTGCTCAAATCCTCCATCTTTGATGGTGCCGTACTTTTGTTGTCTAAACTTGGATGGTTTAATCACTGTTTAATCACATTGAATCACGATGTGTGGATTTTTGAAAACCTCACTTTTGAGATGCGAAAATTGGAGTTTGCTGCTGGACCTTGCGGCAGCACTTGGGAGCGGAAGAATACATCCACCTCCACAAACCACCACCGTCAGTACCCCCAACCATTGGTTTGTCCATTAAAGATAGACATGTGGATAGCTAGCCATGTCGCCCATGGCTTAGGACACCCCCAATTCACCCATTTTGTCGAACAGTCAACCTCCACCACAAAAAATCATCTTAAATCCATTTAAATCCTATAGTTTCCCATGATTCTCATGATTATCCCTTAATTTTCATGTTTATGTCCATTCATTGCTGGCATAATCTGGCATATTCTGGCATAGAATATGTTTTCACCCACCTTTCCATCGTGGCCGTCAATATTTTCAGGTCTTTCTTCAGGCCTTGGTCAAAGAGCTGCATGGCTCGGTGGTGAGCCGGGAAGCGCAGAGACTGGCAGGGTATGGCAGGGGGAATGGTTGGAAAAAAACGTCCTGTATTTTTTGGGGGTTTAACCCCATGTTTTCTTCGATGTTTGATGATTTTTGAGGGTTGAATCCAAGTGATCGATGTTTTTGGGGCTGGTTTTAACCTCCCATGTATCTCTTGGCCCGCGCTCGGAGGTGATGCTGGTTTGAAAAGCTACGCATTGGTGGCCCGGTCCCCAAATGTCAGGAAGACCTCATCTACACATGTGGGTTTGTCTGAAAATAGGGTATATTCCCAATTATAGCCATTTAATAGGGATAATGATCATTAACCATTGGGTTTAGGGGTACACTATTTTCAGACACACCCATGTATAGTCATCCCCAAATAGATGGAAATGGAAAAGTAAATCACCATGAAATTAGTAGGGATTTACTTTTCCATCTATTTGGGGATGACTATAGATACAGATAAGATTCGGTTTGGGCGTGTCAACAGCCATCACACAATGTCCAAGCAAGTCCAAAAAATATGTGCAACAGCACTCAAGGCCGCCTCCAAGACTCGTTCGTGTCACTAGACCTGGTTGGTGGTTGAAGCATGTTTACTTTTAGCCCTGTTTAGGATGACGTTCCCAATTTTTTTTGATACTGTGGATGGAAGAAATCCTGCACCAGTTGATAGGTGGTTTATCCCATTATTCATAGGGTTTCAACCATCCAAGGTGATGCAGGATTTCTTCCATCCACCGTATGTTTCCTGGGAGGCGGCTCAACCACAACCAGCTATGGCTCCAGGAGGGCCTAGAAAAATAGCCCATTCGCCCAAGGCACCCAGCGAGTACAACCTCCTGTTGAGTCAGTTGAAGACACAACTGTGGCTCTGCGGCGGCGACACAGGCCCCATGTTTCTTGCAGAGATCGCAAGAGTTGACGTAACATTGATGAGATTCCCATGCAATATGACATATATGACAACATCAATTCTTCTTGAAGATGTAGATTTGATATGATTTGATTAGAGGTTAGAATTCAACATATCTCCATAAAGACGCGTTATCTTCGAGATGTTTAGCCATGCCCTGCCCTGCCATGCCTGATCATCCCTGATCGCAGGACGCCCATGTGATGCGCCTGTCGCGAATTGGCAAAACGCGTGGGGACTCGGTTTCCATAGAACAAGGATGCTTCTGTGGCCTTCAGGTCACAAGAACAAGTTGGATAAAATTGGATGACTGGTTGGTGGTTTCAAACATTTTTTATTTTCCATAATATATGGGATAATCCTTCCCATTGACTAATATTTTTCAGATGGGTTGAAACCACCAACCAGTTAGGATATTCATGATGATGAGTAGCACAAACAGTTTCATTTACGTTTCATTCGTGGACGATTCATATCTTAGGAGGGATGGATTGCGAAGTTGGGGACCGGGGATTGTGTTTCCGACCTGGAAAATCGAAGTCTCACCTATATAGATTCACTAGTCTGAACTATTGGCTTTCAAACCCGCTTGTTTTATTTTGTGTTTCACTTGCATGTGACGAAAAAGTCGAAGGTTCCTGTATTTGGGGCTTGGATTACTACCAAAATTTGGTTTGCTTGTCCAAGCGTTGCTTTTGAAAGTATGTGTCGTGTTTAACGCATCCACAAAAAATGGAAGGTACGGTTTTCCACCCCACATCAAGTGCCAGGATTTGTGGGATTGACCAACAAGGGCCATTTTTTGAGTAAAATGGCCATTAATGGTTAATAATGGTTAATAGTGGTTAATGGTGATTAATGGTGATTTACCCTCTGGTAAACATACAAAAAACGATGGAAAGATCCACCATGCTATTAATGGGTAAATCAACTAGTTCAATGGCCATGTTCAATAGCAAACTGTTTGTTTACCAGAGGGTATTCATCATAATTCATGTATAACTACAGTTTGACATGTGTTTTTCAACGAATCTTCAAAAATCGTTCCACCTAAGCTGCTCCACACCAATTTCGATGACCCAGAACCTGTTTGGCTTGGAAGCTGCAGCGGAGACCTTGCGAAGGTCTGCGTTGACTCAGTTCATGGCCTCGTTTGACAGCCTAGAAATTTGTATGATAATATGTTGTCATGCATTACTTGTCTACGTTTTGCAGTGCATCTAAGCATATCGATGTTGTGTATAATAAGTAGGTAAAGCCAATATACTGGACCATCCCCAATACAGGTTTATTATTGGGTTTACCACATTACAATATTACAGGATATTACAGGGGTATGGATCAAGATTCTCAACAGCCCTAAATGGATGGATTCAGATCCTAAGGTTCTGACTGACCCGTCCCACGGGTCAATAACTTGCCGCCAAGGGCGTAGCCAATGACTTGACCCATAGCCAAATCGCCATCATATATCATCATATATCCACAGATATTATTTTATGCGTATATGTAACTATATATATATATATATTATTGTCATATATATATATATACATATATATATATATGCACATATCATATCATGTCATATCATATCATGTCATATTATATCATATCTTTTCATTATTTAAAATTCACCTGTTTTTGATGATTACATCCTTGTGGCTTTCTCATGGTGGAATCACAGCTGCGCCTGTTAGGTCGTCGGTGGCAAAGATCCCCAGAAGACGGCGGCTTTTGCGCAGAATTTGCTGCGCTGGCGCGGAATGGAGGTGGCCAAGTGGATCGGTGGCATCACAGGATGAACTTCGGATTAACCAAGAAGAAAACTGGGGTAAGATAGGTTTACCATCATCAAAAGTATATGATTATAATTGCTAATAATGGCTAATAATGGTGAATAATGGCTAATCACAAATTTTACCCTGGTAATTTGTTACATGACTATTGAAAATGGCCATTGAAATAGTTGATTTACCCATTAATAGCATGGTGGATCTTTCCATCGTTTTTTGTATGTTTACCAGAGGGTAACTGACAAAAAATGTGTTTAGCATGATGAAATTCCCGTCAAATTGTGGAGGTTTGTCGCAAAACTGATGGATTTTTTCCAGCACCTGTAGAATCCGCCATTGATTCGAGATCAAGTCAGTAGATCTTACCATACCTTACCCTGAAGAATTGGAAATTCACCTGCCAAAACGCTTTCCAAAAACGCGCAAGGTCTCGGATGAACAGGCATTCTTGGCCTGGGCCAGGCGGGGATGGCTATGGCCTGGCTTTGTGGCTTTGCTATCCCAAAAAAATGATGAGGAAATCCATGGAATCCCACATGTCTGATGTTTCTTCAATCTTATTCTCATCGTTTTCCACCAAAAAGTTGCCATTTTTCCATGGATCTGCACCACTTTTTAGACCCGTTGAATTGCGGTGAATTCAGCTTTTGGGGTTGCCTCAAGGTGTCCTGTAGCCATGTAAATATATCATTCCTTTGTGGAACCACCAGATTACACCCAGTATTTGTTCGTGTGCATGCTATGTATAGAGATGCTAGGCACCAAGGACAGGATTTCGGATTTCTGGCATAGTCCATTAACAAGAACTCTTGAGGGTTATGTAAATATATATATATATACATAATGATATATATATATATATAATTATATGTATACATGTGTATATATATATATTACCCTATGATACATTATTATACCCTGTAAACATCCACAAACTATCATAAACTCATGCAAAAACTGTCCATCTCATAACCATTGTTTGCTCGCTCAATGCATACCATCAACATATAGAACCGTGTAGCAACATTCCGACATAGCCATAGATTTGAATCTAGGATTCCCCACATACTTGTCATATTAGACCATATTAAACCACATGAAACCACATTAAACCATATTAAACCACATTAAACCATATTAAACCACATTAAACCATATTTAAACCACATTAAACTGTGTATATAGTCATGTAATATGTATTATGTAACCATACACGGACATCTTTCTAACCACATGAGCAGTGTTCAAAACCCTTTCTCGTCCCTTTGTACTTGCTGGTTTTTTGGGGTTTCCCACAATGGATTGTGATAATCCATGAGAGTGCCATTGGTTGATGATAGATGGGATGGGATTAACCAGCTCCCGGCCCCCCTAGCAAACCAAAAGGACTAATTATTGAATATAAGCCCATTTTTGATCTGGTTGGTGGTGACTGGAACATGAATGGATTATTTTCCAGAAACAGTTGGGAATGTCATCATCCGAACTGACGAACTCAGTCCATCATTTTTCAGAGGGGTAGGTTGAAACCACCAACCATGTGTGTATATACATATATAATATATATATATATATATGGATTTTCCATGGGAAAAAAAGCATCCAGCTATTATATGGCTCATTATATGGCTATATAAATATAGTCCTGGTTGAAACCACCAACCAGTAATGATCGACCAACGTTGCAGGTCGCCGCCAGAAGACCTGAACGCTGCACTGGACCAGCACCTTGGCATCCTTGGCGCCGACCGAGATCTTGGAAGTGGACAGAAATGGCATGAAATGGCCCAAACCTGTGGCGTAAATATTGAATTTAGGGGTTGTACTTTATGACGATGACTAGTTTGTGGGGATATATGAGATATGATATATACACTATATATATATATCTTGATGAACATGCAGAGCAACCAGCAAGTTTGGTGTGAACTCGCCCACATAGGACAGGAATGTTGGAATTGGTCGCATAAATTTTCGGGAATAGCCTATATTTGGATGGTAGCACCATGTCTGTTCATGTCCATTTTTCCTGAAATAACCCTGGTGAAAGAAACCAATATCATGGAGGTCAATGGGTTATACCCTCTGGTAAACATACAAAAAACTACGGAAAATCACCATGCTATCAATGGGTAAATCCACTATTTCAATGGTGATTTTCCATGTTTTTTTGTATGTTTACCAGAGGGTAACCAGATTATCACAGATTGATGCTCCAATTGTATGGATCAGCTTCATCAGCAAACACTGCTCGTGTTTGCGCTTTTGAGACGCATCCAAATCGAATGGATTTTGATGGATTCTGGGGCCCTCAAGAGTATTCAGGTTGAGACCACCTGACCCCAATGGAGGACCCCAGCGTCGCAAGGCTAAAGGGTGCGAGCTTCGTTTGTGGTGGCAGCCGACCGTGCAGAAACTCAGGGAACCAGCTTGGTGAAAATGATTTCTGCTTGGTGGTGTCAAAGATGTTTTTTCCCGAACAAATTCGGGTTGATGATCCCCAATGACGAGCATCATTTGCAATCTGGTTGGTGGTTTGGAACATGTTTTATTTTTCCATTTATTCGGAAGAATCATCCTGACTGACTTTCATATTTTTCAGAGGGGTAGGTATACCACCAACCAGCAATCAGATTTGTTTAGGTGACAGGGATGATGATGATGATGATGATGACGACGATGATGACGATGGTGACGATGATGATGGAGGGATAGTCGCAGAATGCCCTGTGTGACAAGCCAAGCTTAATTTAGACTTTCCAAATGCGTGTTGTTTCTGAAAAAGGACAGCAAAATCACCAATGACAAATTCCAACGTGCGGAAGTAGAAGGATCGAATCTCTCCTTGGGAGAGCTATGTGGTACTTGTTGGTTGGTTTGAAGCCAATCTTTCAGACGTTTTCGCAAAGCAGAATTTCAAGTTTTTCACTGTTTGCACCGTTGTGTGTGTGGGTTCAACCCAGCATGCTGAGTCAGCTGGGCTGCTCCATAGCAATCATGGAATAGAATGCAAGCTGAAAGCTTTTGGATTATAGTAATCCCCCCAAAGATAGACAAGTAATTTATCAATATGTTACTAGGATTTTAGGTTTCTATTTTTTGGGGGTTGCTACAGATGCAACACCTCAACCTGAACAATCTCGTAGTGATAGTTGTTGATATCAAGGGTTTTGGTCATGCAAATGCATCTGAATAGACAATATGTGATTTGTCCAGACCATCAACATGAAACCAATGAAATCAACTGCAGTTTGTCGTTATTTGTCGTTTGTAGTTTCTAAAAACATGTGACCTTTCCATCCTGAACACGGTATGATGATCCCCATGGGGTTCAGAAAAATCCCAGAATTGGATGGAACACCTTAGATTTCCGCAGAAATCTATACACATCTTGGAATACCCAAAAAGCTAAACCATCATTCAATTGAAATCATCAGAAATCTATACACATCTTGGAATACCTATAGCTAAACCATCATTTTTTATCCCTTTCAACCTATAGCATTCAATCATCTTTTCTCATCTTTTCTCTAGAGTCAACCCTAGGAATACTCGAGTCATTCGCAAAAACCTTCAGCTTCGCCATGGATGTCGCAGCTCAGTGCCGGCTTGGTGGATTTCTCAACTCCAGCCCTAAGAGACTCGACGTTTTGAAAAACCGCGGAACTGGAACTGGTGGGAAAATTGGAAAAATGGTCGTTCTAATTATAGTGTATGTCTATATATATAGTATATATACATATATGTAGTATATTTATATATATAGTATATATACATATATGTAGTATATTTATATATATAGTATATTATATATATAGTATATTTATATATATATAGTATATATATAGTATATTTATATATATAGTATATATATAGTATATTTATATATATAGTATATATATATATATAGTATTTATATATATAGTATATATATAGTATATTTATATATATAGTATATATTATATATAGTATATTTATATATATAGTATATATATATACATATATATAGTATATTATATATATAGTATATATTATATACTATATATATAGTATATATATATACTAAGATAAGATGTTCAAAGTGGCCGAAAATGTGTTTGAAAATGTCTGAAAATGTGGTATACCCGCATTTTTAACGAAAGCCGTGAACAACCCATGTTTCAGCAATTCCGAGATAGATGTGTCTGCAAATCGGGGGCCCTTACCTCCGGCTCTGGTGAACAATCGGATTTCAGTGGGGTGTTAGCCCAATTTGATTTAGGGTTATTTCATGTTATTTCCATGGGAAACATGATTTTCTCTACTTGGCTGAATCTTGGGGTGTCCCAAAATGTTCAGACAAACCCACTGAAGTGGGCTTGGTAACTATGATTCTATGATGATGCTTGAATGGAACATTTCCCTGTGTATGTGTGTGTGTGCGACTGATACCTTTAGCCTAATGGGCCTAATGTTCCACTTTGCCCTGCAAAGTGGTGCATCCGCCATTCAGAGCAAAACAAAAAAACGGTTGTTTCTCAGAGACATCTGTCTGAATGGAAATGGATCTTGTTCATTTTTTGAGATAAGACATTGATGTCGTTTTGGAGTAGAATATCATAGAATATATCAATCCGAATATCCGTTTTGATCTTGCAGAGAATGGTTCTGCCTCAGCAGATTCCTGTTGATAAAAAGATCCCCACGATATCCATGATGGAGTGGCCAACAATTTGAATATGATGGTATAAGATGCTATAGCATGGTATAACAGTATAATATATATATATATACACACAGTGTATCTATATATGTATATAATTATATATACACTATTAACATATGAATATTAAATAATATTGATGGACACAACGGTCGAATTTTGGAAACTTCGGGGTACTCAAGTGTTGACCTTCATTGATTGCCTGATCAGGAGCGCCCAGCGGGCAGATCTCTTATTTCCGTTGGTGAAAATCCCTCGTTTTCAGATGTTTTCAGGATATTATCCTATTGAATCAGTGTTCATGGTAAAATAGTCTTATGTTCTCCTCTAGCTTATTCTATTTTTCTTAAAACTTGAAAAAAGCGCGACAAATGCAAAATAAATGGAAAAAACAAAAAGCAAATCGAGAAAGCAAAATAAATGAAAAAAATGCAAATGGACACATCCATTTTTTCCCTTTTTGACTTTCCTTTTTTGCCCTCTTTTTCCCCTTTTATTTTGCTTTTGTGTTTTTGGATTTTGCTGACTTGCTTTTTGGTTGTTCCATTTTTTGCATTTGTCGCGCTTTTTTTCAAGTTTAAAAAAAGTTAGAATAAGCTATGAACTGGTGAACATAGAAATCGTCATCATTATTCATTATTAATCATTATTCATGGCAAATAATTATCAAATTTCATGGTCAAGTTCACATAATGATTATCATATATTATGATGTTTCTTCATGAACTAATAGTAATTCTTATCATGGTAAAATAAGAGTTTCTTCGTCAAATCATGGTCAGGAGATGAAGCCATCGAACTTCTGGTGGCCGCCTTTAATGATGAACCCAGCGCCTCGCAGAGGGATTTCTTCAGAGGTTCCTGGTTGGTTTATTCCATTGGTATAGTCTAATTACATGTCTGGTTGGTGATTTGCAACTTGTTTTTTTCCCATTCAGTTGGGAATTTCATCATCCCAACTGACGTTCATATTTTTCAGAGGGGTAGGTATACCACCAACCAGTTAATGATGTTCTATTCAACTGGGATGATGTGGATTTCGCCTATCGGAAAAGCCACAGAAATTATGATCTACTTAAATGCTGGGCCCTCTATATCTATGTTAGACTACCGGAGCCCAAAAGTGACCTTACCTTTTTAAGCATCCAAAAGGAGATATGACCCTCGGATGGTATCGAATTGGAACAGCTGAGGTTTCCGCTGGGTTGTTGGCACTGAAGCGGGATCAGAGGGGCAATACCTGCGCATCTTGGCGATACCGCGATGCCATGAGTTTTAAGCGTCCTGGTTGCTGCATCAGTGATACTGTAGTTTTTAGAGGCTGGGAACCTCAGAGTTATAATGCGGTCAATGTCAGTCAATGTCATGTATTCTATGCAGTATGTTTTCCCAACAGATTATACTGTAGATTTCATGAGGCTATCATCCACTGTTCATGAGCGCATCTCTATGAAGAAACCATGACTACCACTGTAGAAGGCGCGTTCGCAGATGACAAACTGGGCACTGCTCAAAGCTCAATTGGTTGGGTATCATCTTCCATTGGTTGAGTCCCCATGTTTGCTTGGCCAAATCCTCATGTTTTACGCTTGTTACCTGTTTGCGTGGGTTGAGTGATTTCTTTTTTTCCCGGTGAAATCCATTAAATTGCAGATTCCCAATGTTTGAAGGTACAACGTTTATGATCGTTTATGTATATATATATATATATAATTATATATATATACACAGTATACACTAATACCCATTGAATGTCCTAATGTGAGTATTCTAATACCTATTATTCCATTACCCAATGTGTATACTAAATGTACTGGTTCAATCAGTTCAATCTCCCAATTGTTCTGGGGAAGACCGCTTCAATTCTTCAGGATACGTTCGCTGGTTGGCCGCCTTAGCCGTGCATGTGATTCGGCGGTGGAGAGCATGTGGAGAGCAACAAGAATTGGGGGGCAACCAACTGTATAACTGCTTAATTGATATATTGAATATATTGGATCATAACTGTCATTATATCATACTATGATAGCTATAACCCCAATTATTGTTGGACAGCTGCTTAATATCCAACAATTAGTGGGATATTTAAGGGATCTTATATATATATACAATTTGATATGGTTTCAACCATATGGATATATTTGGATGAAGTTTTTTCTATATCTTAAAGGGACACAACACACATGAGCGTTCCTTGCGCCAAAATGGTATAAATTGCCCAACAAAATCTTCCCCGAGGGCGTTAGTAGGACGATGGTTCCGAAAGCCCAGTAAGTCGTCGTGGTCTGCCCCAAGTCCCGGATAGTCCTTGTTAGTGATACTTGAATGTGCATCCCAGGTGGTGACAGGATCAAACTTCCGATATGTTTTTCTGGTCTATCCACTTGGAATGAATTTGGTTTACAATGTTTTACCATATTTTAGTAGCATGGTTTAGATCATCGCAGTTTCTATGGTTTATATATTGATCAATATTATAGATATATCATACTGCCGAATAGATGGGTCCATCATATATCAATATCATAATCACATATATATATATATATATATCATTATAATATTGATATATGATATATATTATGATGGCTAATAACATATATAATTCACTAATATCAGTAGCCATTTTACAAGATATAATTCGGCAGTATCAATGGCTATCCCCGATGGCTGATCATCTCAGGTGATTCTAGCAGTGCGTGGGCTCTCTTTGGCTGTCCGAGAGGACGGAGAGGATGGAGAGGACCCAATGGGACGTGGGGAGATCATGGGTTGTAGGACGTTGGATATCTCCATTGATACCCGGCCTGGTAAACGTTTGCAAAAAGCGAACTGGAAAGATCCACCATGTTTAATGGGAAAATCAACTAGTTCAATGGCCATGGCTTCAATAGCAAACTGTTAAATTACAAGATATATCCATTGATATCCCATTGCTATCTATGCCCTCTGGTAATTTGAAATAGCTATTGAAAATGGCCATTGAAATAGTGGAGTTACCCATTAATAGCATGGTGATTTTCCATAGTTATGTAAACGTTTAACAGAGGGTATCTATAATGGGGATAACAATCCATAATGTGAAGAGATGTAGATTTGACCAACAGAAATAGGCTTTTGATCACTATTCATGATATTGAGAAGCATTTAGCCAACAGAAATGGGGGGTACAACTCATTGTATGGGGATATATGATATGGGATGTAATGAGATACACCAGTATATGCATAATCAACAATATGATACGTGGGTCTGTCCAAACATGGAGTATACCCCAAAATTGCAAAATTGCCATTTTTGATGTGGATTGGCATCTGTTCCGACAAACCCATGTGGTGACAATTTGCCAGCTAGGTATTTCCAGAAATAGGCGGTGCCCTAAACCCATGGATTGAAAAACTAATTGTTTTAATTTGTTGTATAGCCTTATGACTTTGACACTTTGGTGGTTACCTTTTTTTCAGGAAACGTTGTTTAGACAAACAAAAACGGGGACTATATGGGCGTGCCTGAAAATGACGGATACCCCAAAACAGTCATTTGAATGGGGAAATCAATGATCAACTGACCCACCATGTTTTTTCAAATGTAGCCTCTGGTAAACATACGTACAAATAGCTATTGAAAATGGCCATTGAAATAGTGGATTTACCCATTAATAGCATGGTGGATCGTTCCATAGTTTTGTGTAAACGTTTACCAGAGGGTAATGGGGATAACAATGCATAATGTAGAGAGATGTGGATTTGACCCACAGAAATTGGCTTTTGATCACTATTTCATGATGATATTAGGAACACCGGGACATGACCAGGACCAAATGCTGGGTGTGGCCTTGTTGATACCACCTGAAACACGCTTGGAGGCGGGGGGAAGGTGGGAAAGAGGTACTGTGCCTGGCCGATCTCGATATGAAACCTGGCAATGTGGCAATCACCATTGGAACAGGGACATCTAAAACAACTGGGTGAATTCAAGTGCCATGTTTGATCATTACAGTGGCGATGTGTCATGCCACCTGAGGTTTCAATCCGTGGCTTGATGGGGGGATGAAAATCAAGCTATAAAAACAAACTGAATTTTGGTATAAAAGCCCTGGTACCATGGTATGAAACACATTTAAACACCAGACCCTGGTTTCAGCAAACTTAGGTCGAGGGGGGAAGAAGTTTACTATAGTTGACTTGTCCGTTAAAACGAATCTTCAAGTGTATACATACCTATGGAAAATCACCATTTTTAATGGGTAAATCCACTATATATACAGTAAATGGCCATGTTCAATAGCTATGTTAAATTACCAGAGGGTACCACTTTCTCCTGTTTTTTGGATCAAATTTCGTATCCAACCTCTGGAGCCACATGTGATGTTCACTGTGTTGGTCTCAGGATGTGGGTCTGGCCGAGCTCACGAAGACGTCAGGTGCGTTCCGAATTGGGTTGACGACTTCGAATGCGAAGACTTGACAGTGTCTGAATATTGTTGGATATGGTTTATGAATATTTGTGGATAGATATGGTTTATGGGATGTTGATGAAGATGTGTGGATATCTTTGGATGACCGTATCTTAGGATTATTTGACTTGTTTAAGAGTATATGGTGAAGATCTGAATCATTGCTGGAATCCGCTGGCTAGATCTTACTACCTTTGGAAGCAACTTTGCAATTGGGTACAATGAAACTAGCTGCGTACCATCTTGGATGAGCCCAGGTGTGGGTCTTCCACCTTTTCATCGAAGTTTTCGATCAAAGAAGGTGCAGGTTTGGGTCTGACAAGCGGATGACCATGATTGACCATCATGTGATGCCTTGGATGAATGAGTTTATAACAACTCAAGTAGTGGGTGGTGTTACCCTCTGGTAAACTAACATAGCTATGGAAAATCACCATTTCTAATGGGTAAATCAACTATATTATCAAGTATGTCTCCTCTCATCCTTACCTCCCACATCCTTGTCTGAAATGATGGTCCGCTCGTAGCATTTGGGGCTTTCGAATGCATGGTATCGTTTTGAATGTTGAAACCGATACTGTAATGGGGGCAAACAACACCTTGTTGATCGTTTGTTGTCAGTCCCAGTGTACCTGGCAAGGTTTTGCAGTAGTTTAACAGATCTGTAGCATTCTTGACTGTCCGCTGTGCTAATCTACGTTCCGATTCCGATTCTTAGTGAATTTCCAGCCAGACGCGGCAAGTGACAAGATGGCCGTTTCCGTTTTTGTTCATTGAATCTTTGAATTCCCGTATGTAACATATTCAAGTCATAGAAAATCCTTTTCTTACATCAGGAAAATGAAATCTGAATATTTTGGTTGCCTCTTGCCCAGTCTTTGAGTGGAACAGTCCCCATTTTTGTTCAACGACCAGAGGCCTTTCCCTTCGACCCCCCTGCGAACTCAGATAGGTTTCTTGGGGCCGCGCGGCCCGTCGCCGTGAGCGGGTCCTTTGGCAGCTGTGTTGACGGGGGGAGAGGGCAAATCCCCTTAAATTCCCGAAGTACATGGAGGGTTTTAAGGGCAACGTCATCTATAAGTGGAGGATTTTCCATGGATTTTCCATTGCCAATGGTTGAACATTCCGGAGAGGTGTGAACGATAGCCATGCTGCCGAAATCGGAATCGTTGGATGAGCATTGCATGTGCCAGGGGGTGGCGTAAAGAGATAGAGCTGAATTCGGGAGTGACCCAATCCTTCAAATGACGGATTTGATTTTTGAAGCGCATGTTTGATTCTACAACGCTAATGCTAGACTGAAGCGATGGCAAGAATGCTGGTTGATGCTGATTGTATGTTATTGTCTTACCAACTCTGACTCTGGTTGCCTATGTCTCCTAATATTTCAACAGCTACAGGAAGGGTTACAGGAAGGGCCCCCCACAGTTATAGGACCCGATGCAACTATAGATATCTTTACGATAAGTCTTAATTAGCCTAGTTATAAACCAACTTACATGGAGGTTTCCTGAAATAGGGCTACCCCCACATCATCCATTTTAATGGTATTTTGCATTATAAACCATCCATTTGGGGGTACCCCCATTTCTTGGGCCTTCCTGTGGGGTATATATTGAACTGTATTTTGATCTCCACAGACCCCACACGTCACCCAGGACGCAACAGACCTTCGACATGTCATCGGTGCAGCTGAGGCATTGAGTACCATTACCAGAGATACGCATCGACAGCTGGCAAACATGCCGTGGCATGGCAAAAAAATGCTGGGAACCATTCAAGATCTGCTGCATTGTTTATTATGTTGAGTGTGATATATATATATATATATCATGTACATACATAAATACATACATGTATACAAGCTATTTTCAGACACGCCCAAAATGTGACGTGGTTTGATTTGATTTGATTTGGATGGTTCTTGATGCTGCATGGCAATGGCGTCTCTGCAACGGCTTGATCAAGCGAGGCATTGGTATTTGTGGTTTCTGGCAGTGAAACCCCACGTCCAAGGCGAGGGCCTCCCAGGGAGCTGCTTGAGAATGTGGAGCATACACAGCATGGGTAGATGATGGTAGATTAACATACTCAAATTGCCTGTCCTACTTGGAAGTCTTGGTCTGCCGGGTTTGGAGTTGAAAATATTGTGAGGTCTCTCGTTTTGCAAGCGGCTTGGAATCCCCTCCATGTTTCTAGAGTCTTGCTGAAAGATTCCATGTCGTTGTATGATGTCATATGATCTTCACAGTTTATTTTTCTTCCAGTGGTTCTTGGTGTTTTGAGATGTGCCCGACAGGTCGGGGGGTTGGAACTCTGCTCCTGGATGAGATCCAGAAGTTGCAGGTTGCAGCGATCCAGGGGAGCAGCGGACATTGGAAAACCCTGCGGAAACGCCGAAAAAGAAATCTGGAACCTCAAATGCGCCATGGTTGAGACAAGTGATATTGTCCCCATGTGCATATTATATATATATACACATACACACATACTCTTTGGGCATCCCCCATTTTGCGGAACCCAAGTAGAATGTCGATTAAAAAGAAGAACATGTGGGATGGAGCGAGTGGTTTTCGATGGTTTTCGCCATTTTTGAAACCTGCAGTATCGTTCAATTTTTCATAGATGATTTCCCTGGGGAAACCAACATGGAAATGAAAAAAATGTTGCAAGAAAGCCGTTGAACATTCCTGCACTAAAAATGTTGAGTTTCAGAGATACCCTCCAGGATCGCGATGTGTTCCCTTGCTACCTGGACAGCGGGTGGGTGTAGCTGTGATGGTCTTCACCTGAACATCGGTGAATTGATGGGCCCGGAGCTTGTTTCACGGACTGGATATTGGGATAGGTCACATTTCGACCTGGTGGCTTTGACACCGGAGGAGACAAGCAGGCTGCAAAATGTGGCCATTTATACGAAGAAGAAGTTCAGAGTGGAAAAGGAGGTGTCTCAGCTTGAAGAATGTGGAGGGATGAGAACACCTCTGGGGACATTGATATGCAATGATTAGAGTATAAATTAGACTGCATAGTGGATAGAGGCTGTTGGGATCCAAGCCACCTTAATGTTCCCTCATGTTAAAACGACAAGTTCTTACAGTTCATCAGGAAGTGTCGTCTCCTCAGCAGACTCTGTTCTAAAGCCAGTGAACTTACATCTGAATCAGGAGGTTCCAGGGTTGTGAAAAAAACTTGACCTTGCAGGTTGTATTTCCAGCTGTTTGGTATGGAGTCTTGAAGATGTTGGATGCAGTTTTGTCTCAGTTGCGAAGGTGATATCAAGGTGATTTTAGAAAAACAAGCATATAGGTCACGTGTGTCCGAAAATACGGAATATATCAACCCGACCTCCCCGTTCCGCTTCCACTCCACTCAGTTCTGCGTCGTGGCCAAAGAGAGCCGCGAGGATGAAATCCAGGGGTGCGCCGTTGGGCACTGGAAAGTTTGGGATTTCTGCGGGGCTGTGTGGTTCCATGAACTTGCTTCTTTTAGCGAATATTCAGACAGATATTGGTCATGACATGTTCGTGGTTGTCTCGGTTGCATATTGTGTTGGTACATGTTTGCTTACAAAGCAGTGCTATTTGTTAAACAGATAGGAAGAACTATCAACAGTATCACAACGAATCCCCTGGATTTTGCCACAAAACGTTGACCCAGCATCCATCAAGCAGGTTTGACGTGGACCTCAAAATGTATGCCATGCTTCGGCCGCCAATGACCACGCGAGCGAAGCTTTGAGGCCGTAGAGTGGTGATGAGAAGGGCTGAGTTAGCACTTGTGAGGTGACTTGTAGCCCTGCAACTGTGGTGTTGAACCCCAATCCTGAAGCGCTGTGACTCATGAGTTGAAAATTGGGCCCGTAGGCCGAGTCACACACATGGTCATGTCATATGGATTTTTCAGCTAAAGCTGTGGTCTTATATATTTTGTGAATTCTATAATCCACCATTTGCTGATTCTTGTGAAAATGTGATTTGTTTTGGAAACCTCTACACCAGATTCAGCAAATTCAAGCCAGTTACATCGAGTCTGTGTGTTTCCCTCAACTCAACTCGAGGTTCAATTTACGGTGGAAGTTTTGACTAAGACATACTAAGTTTTCACACATTTTCCTCACACAAACACTTCCATAAACTGCTGCATTCAAAAGTTTCTTCCGTGGCATTGCCAACATCCGGCACTCTAGGGCCATGGCTCAGTTTGGTGTCTCTTGAAGTTTCAAATTTGGTAAACCCAATAAGCATATAGCTGGATATGTATATATGTTTAAATCTGTATGTATGTAATGTATGTAATGTATGTATGTATGTATGTATGTATGTATGTATGGTATGGTATGGTATGGTATGGTATGTAATGTAATGTAACGTAACGTAACGTAACGTAAGGTAAGGTAAGGTAATGTAGTGTAGTGTAGTGTAATGTAATGTAAAGTAATGTAATGTAATGTAACATAACGTAACGTAACGTAAGGTAAGGTAAGGTAAGGTAATGTAGTGTAGTGTAGTGTAATGTAAAGTAATGTAATGTAATGTAATGTAATGGTATGTATAGTATTGTATTGTATTGTATTGTATTGTAATGTTATGTTATGTTATGTTATGTAATTAATCTATCTATTTGTCTGTCTGTCTATCTATCTATCTATCTATCTATCTATGTATCTATGTATGTATCTATGTATCTATGTATATATATGTATATATGTATATATGTATGTAATCATATATAATCATAAATGGCTTGTATAAACCCTCCCATGGTATTGGATTCCCCACAGGCTTTTAGATGGTTTTAGATGGAGTAAGAGGGACACGTGCTTTGGCTTTGGGTTGTCAAGCAAAGAGGTCAATACATCATAGGGATGGTTTACCATGTGGAGCCTTCGTCAGACCACGATGTGGGACGACCACATCCTGCCTAGTTGTAGCGCCATTTTGGGGGCGGGAATAGCTGCCAAAAACTCGGCTGTTTCAAACATCTGCTGTTTGATTTGGAACCCAGAGGGGTTCCAAACCACCAGTTTTTCCCGTTGATTCATGGTTGATTAAGGTCCTGTCTGGTTGGTTTGTGTTCAGAACTTTGCCTGACCCCCTCGTCATTGCCCACCCTGCAGGGAGCACATGGCAGCACCACTGCGACGGGAGAAGAAAATGGAAAGTGTGGATGTTGGAGTAGATGCCAATGGGCCAATGGGATTGGTGGCTTTTGTGGTATTTTGTGATGTCAAATCATGTGTCAAAACCTTGTACCCCTGGTGAACATCAAAATAGCTGGTAAATGGATGTTCATTCCCCTAAAAATGGTATTAATAGGTATTGACCCATACCCATGTCAAATCATGTCAGATTATTGTTAATAACTAATTGTCTAATTGTTTGGATTTGGTTGCTTGGCGACATGGTTCAAAGCTTCATGGGTGACAAAAAAATTATAAAACCTTCATTGAATGGAGGTGAATGGTTCTTACATTAACCAAAACTATCCAACTGGGATGGTGGTTGATGGTTTGTTTTCAAGCATTTTGACCTGTGGCTGAGTCATGGTCTGTTCCTTACCCAGGTGCCACCATTCCTTCGCTGCAGGACTGACAGCTGGGAAATGTGATGGGTTTAGTCAGCAAGAACGGGGTAAAAATGATGAATTGGCATAGCATGATTTAACCATATCTGGTTGGTGGTTTCAAACATGTTTTTTCCATGATATATGGGATAATCCTTCCCATTGACTAATATTGTTCAAGATGGTTAAAACCATTAACCAGATATCTATCAGTGATTCGCAAGGGAAAGTTGCGAGATATTGCAATCTTGAAACTTACATGGACACTTGACACAGTGTTTAAATACATGCTACCACTGGATGCACAGCAGATGATTCCATGATTATCCACTATAGTAGTTCTTAATAATCTTCCATTCAATCGCAATGATCATTCCGAGGATAAGAAAAATACGTATGTTTTATCCCAAGATTCCATTGTCATCTCTAGTTTCCCATGATGATTCCAATTGGTGCTGGGAAATATGTTGATGAGATATTCCGAAATTCCCACTATCATTATGCTGAAAAATCTCCTTGTTGATGGATGTAGACTGGGGAATATCCCATTATTATCCATTACCCTCTGGTAAACTAACATAGCTATTGAATATGGCCATTGAAATAGTGGATTTACCCATTAAAAATTGTGATTTTCCATAGCTATGTTAAATTACCAGAGGGTAATATCATTATTCTTCCCGAAATTATTCCATTGCAATCATGATTGACTCCCAAATGTCTATAGATTTCTCACTAATGAATTCCAAAATCATGATTGGATCCCATGAATGATCCCATGCCATGTTATCCCAGTTATTCCATTATTATCTCTATTTCCCCAAAACTATGTCATTTCAATCATTCTTAAATATCCATGTTTGATTGAAAAAAATATATCATCCCCTATGTTCCATGACTAATTCCTAATTTCCATTCAGTCTTCCATTCCTAAATCACCTTATCATTCCCATTTTAAAAAGGCTTCACCCCTCTCCCAGGCGATCGAACTCCAGAACTTACCCCTCAGCAGTCGCGGGCCGTGGCCCGGCACAGTGTGGAGTTGGAACCCAAAAATGGCACCACTGAGATTTGGGAATTGATGGAATTGATTCATTTGATGAAGACTATGGGAATCTATGGAGCAATGAGGAATTAGACAATTAGTTATTAACAATAATCTGACATGATTTGGCTATGGATCAATACCTATAGATACATGACTTTAGTGGGATGAACATCCATTTACCAGCTATTTTGGGGTTCACTAGGTACCAGGGTTTTGACCCAGCCCCATTTGATGAAGACTATGGAGCAATGAGGAATGGACTTGGGTGAGTCTCACAATGCTGGATTTACCCGATTTACTTACTGAAAATGACCAGCATGATTTTGCTAGGCAAAATGATGAAAAACCCATGGATTTGGGGGTATTACACTTTCAGACATGCCCATGTGAGGCCAATCAACACACCCCACCCTTTTCTCCGAGAAAATGTTGTTCGGCGTTCGCAATCCAAAGTCGTTTGGCTTTCAGATGTCCTAAAAGGATCTAAAAGGGAGTATCCCCAGTCGTCACCAAAGGTTTCAAGTCACTAAGTCATGGCCGATTTTTTGGATGATTTGGGTCTACCCCCATGGATTGGAAGCATTGGATCTAAGGTTTGGACGGGCACCATTGCCTTCATTTGCTTGTGCCTTCTGGCTGGGGCCCAAAAGAACATGGCGAAGAATGGCGATTTTCGAAGGGACATGGGGTCAAGATGGTCCGGGCGTCCACGAACTAGTCTTTGCTCATTTCTGATGTCTGAGAATATCCAAGAATATGATTTAATTATAAATAGTTATAACATAATATACCCGAACTCTCCCTTCTCGGTTATTCTTAGACAATATATCTGAGAATCATGATCAAATGTCAGAAATATCATAAATTGTCATGTCATCTGATAATATCTAAGAATCCAAAAAATCTGAGAATCATAGATAACTATCTATGATATCTATATTGACTCTATGGGATCTATGAATCATAAACACGTTTGGGAGGACCCAGTTTCGTCCCGCAGGATCTAAGGATAGCAGTGGGATGTCCAGGTTTCGACCCACAGCTGTCGGTGATCATGTGTTTTTGAGCGATCGTTTCAAGCATCTCATTTGGGAGTTCATGGTTTTGAAGTATAGCACCGCCCAAACAATTATATATATATATAGAGATGGAAAAGTTTACTGCAAACCCTGGGAAATATATGGAAATATGGAGGAAGCATCATCTTTAACTTCGTGGAAAAAATGGTCTATTTGTTTGGAGATTGCTATGATATGCCCATGAACAGCTTGGGTCACCTTGGGGGAAGATGATCCGAAGAGATGATGGTGTTTTGGGCACCTCAGGTAGTTGTGATAGTTGTTATCGCCTACGCCATCGTGCAGGAAGACAAGCCGGAGACTGAGAGCTTGATCACTATAGATATGAAATCATGGGGGTTGTGAGGCATTCTACTGTAATTTACCCAGAATTCAGCTTCCTTGGTGGTTTCCATAAGATTTGGCTAAGAGGATCTTGAGGCGATTCTTGATTTCCCAACAGTAATCACGTGGCCACTTGTACTTAGTGAATTGTAGGGTTACCGAATCAATGCGGCATCACATGAAGGACTGTTCTGTTTTTCATCCATGACTTTCTGGAGAGTCAAACCACACTACACCAAACAACTACCTCTGACTTTGTGCTTTTCAGGTGGCTTGACAGCACTAAAACCAGCAGCAAAAAGAAGCAGCCAAGGCAAAGATGCACGAGTCACGACCTCCAAATGCAAGTGAGGAATTCCAGGCTGAAATACCAGGCGCGTTGCCCGGGTCACTGGGTCAAAGATTGGGATTTCTATGGAATTCCGCAAGCAAAGGGTGGTGGGGCTGTGAGCAACAGCATTTTTTTGGCAAGCTGCGTTGGTGAGGCAGTGCGTAAATTGAATTTGCTCATCACATCATACCCTTGGAATAGATGCTATGATGATGATTTTGTGGTTTCCATAAATTGGGTACCTCAAAATACCCCAAAATGGATGGTTTATGATGGGAATACCTGAAATGGATGATTTAGGGCCCCCCCCATTTGTGGAAAGCCTTCACAAACACGTGAGCGATGACTTCGCGAACTTCTGTCAATCAACTCTCGCACGGATGGCCGGTCATCAACATCCATGTAGGATATGTAGATCTCTTTGAAAATGGGCCCCAAAATGCATTTGATGGTTTCAAATCATATTCATTTACGCTGGGGATGCTGTAGGCCACACTCTCATTGTGGGATGCTAACAGGTTGCTGATGGTGGCCATAACTGGCCGTCAAATGAGCCGATCTTCCTGGTAAAATGCTTTGCTTCCCATGTTTGTTGAAGACTTCCTATTTTGGCTGGTTAAGTCTGTGCTTGTTCTTGTCGGTTCGATCCAGTTTTTTTTGGTGAAATCCAATTCTTGTTGGTTAAACAAGTACCCAGTGTTGCTATTTCAATGCCCATTTTGGTTGCATAAATATCTTTGTTGGTCGGTCTAGTCCACTTTTTTGCTCATTACTGTAGGTCTTATTGTGTTTATTGTTGAAGTCCTTCCGTGATGAAATCATATATAGTAACCCCCCAAAGAGATAGAAAAAACACATCCTACAGAAATAATGGCAAAACACGTTTCTATCTTTTGGCACCTACTATATTTTGCTAGAGATAAAATGCCAGTAACTCTTGGTCTTAGTCCTCCCATTAGCGCCACGCGCCACGCGCCGCAATTGCGCAGCACTTCTTGGCGGAGAAAGAACTGGCATCGTTGGGAAGACCCAGGAGGAGGGTTGTGGGAGATCAAAACTGGGGTTGTCTTGGTATGGGTTTATCTGAAAATGGTGGTATGCCCATAAAATGGCCACAAATAATGGGGAAAGTGACATAAAGTGACAATAAGAAAAGGTGCAACTATAGGATACATGACATGTTTTCATGGTGTAACTATAGGATACATGTAAGTACAAAGCTGCGGTTCCCATAAAATTACCTTCTTCCTGTCATTTACATGACCTTTCCAATTGAAACCCCATCGCCTACCTGTAAGGTCGGCTGCGCAGGCACGATCTGGGCAGTGACTGGGCGGGACTGAAAATGTCTGGATGGTTGATGGGTTAGTCAGAAAAATTGGGTATCACCCAATTCCACTTGTAGTACAGTCATCATATGTCATCATTATGTTCCTTATTCAAATATGGCCGAGATATTATTCAAATGGCCATTTGGAGATATCCCATGATATCCACCTATTTTCAGACAAACCCTAATCATTCTTCAGATGAATTCACAGATTGTCCTTCCATCATGGAGGAACCGATTTAGAGAAATCAATAACAGCCAGTTTGGAACCAGGGTGCCAGCATTGAACAGCAGCTAGTTGCCAGCCCCTAGAAACGTCTAAAAGAGACACATTGTCCTGCAGGCAGTCGCAAGCATCCTGCGATTAAAAATCAAAACCTTCTCGTGTGATTGTTGACGAATCTTGCTCTTCGGGCTAATTGCGTGTGTGTGAACTTTTTTGCATGGCCAGCCCGTTCAGAGTGATTGAATTCATGAGATTGGGACTACCGAAGGAAGTTTAGCCTGAAGCATAGGGGAAATAAACATGTGTATATATATATATAAGTCACTGTTGAGTACATCCAAGAATCCAAGATTTCATCGATAAGGCAATCCTCATCCTGCGCCGTGCAGGAACACAAATTGCCTCTGGTACCAGCAGTGAGTTATGTGACAGGAGTCGGGGTGTTTTGGACACGCATCCAATGGCAGCCAATGACCGTCGTTTTGTCACTTGTGTTTTCAGGTGCAGTAAAGTTGGGTTGGTATTGCGAATTTGCTGACGACTAGAAAACCCGGCTAGACCGAGTTCTAAGATTACAGTAGCCGCAGTAGCCGTGTCATGTGTCACATGTCCCGTTTGACCTTCAATGTTTCCAACCATCCATGGCTATCGATTCCGCAATTTTGACCCATGCCCAATGCCCAATCGTCGTTTCCACCATTGATTCCCTTTGAAAAGGACCTCCCCCTATGGCAGGGTTGCACAGCTCCAGAGGGCGGGTAGTGGGGTAGTGCGTTGAAGTTTCTGGGTACCCAAAATTGAATCAACAGTTTCGGGTGTCATAACGTTGAATGTCCAGAGCACCCAAAATCTGCAGGTATTTGGATCTAGAGTTTGTTTTGAAGCCATTTCTAGTTGAGGGAAGTGGTTGGGGGTTGAAAGATCCGGAAACAACCCGTTTGCGAGCATCATTTTTGTTGGGATGTTCGCTCTCGGGGGGCCCCAGCTGTTCGCCCAAAAAATGGTTTGATTGATGAATGGTCTATTCTAAATGTACATGCTTGGCATTTTTTGCCAGGAGTATAAAGGACTCCATATTACTAAAGAAAAAGATAGAAAACGTGTCCTCGGTTGCGGCGAGCGGTTTACACCTCCAGATCTCGTTTCATCCCTGGAGCCATACAAGGTGGTGCCCCATAGTTAGCTAAGTTGGTTTATAAGTCTCATAACTATGGTTTATGGATGTTTATGGTAGATATAACTATAGTTAATGGGCTTTGTAAACCAACAAACATCACTGGGGGGCACCATCCTGTAGGTCTCGGGTTATGCAGATGTCCGTCAGATGGCGACTTGGCGAAATCGCGCTGGTGATGTCGTACCGATCCGCGGGATCCTCGTTATGACCTGACTAGTACAACCAGAAAAAATGGGTCCTTTTAAGTGTCAACATGTGTCAACCATCCGTTTCTTGGGATAAATACCTTTGAGCCATTCCCATTTTGGAAAAACACCAGTGGAAAAGTAAGTGATTCTTCTAAAGTGATTCCAATGTTTGGAGCCACAGCCACACTGATGAGCCCTGGGCTGGTGCAAGGTGGGGTTAGCTTGGAGTTTATTGGGTTATACTGATATCATGCCGTTGTAAAATGCTCTAACATCTTCTAACTGTTAGTAACTCATAAGCTCATGTGTAAGCGTTAAAAGACGGTATCCCATATTTTTGGCATCCAGTCTCCAAGATTGATGAATTAGCTGAGATGTCTGGATGTGAAATCTTCCTCGGGCAGCCGATCACCTGACCAAGGTAATCCCCAGGGCAGCTTCCCCCGTGTACTCGGGAGTGCCACAAGCTGTGCCATACACCGTTTCTGCTCCTCCTGCGTATTCGGCCACGGGATGACGACTGCCCCTTGACATTTCCAAGTTCCACGGAGTTGATGTGGTACAGGGTAAAACCATGTAAAACCATTGGGAGGTTTTTAAGTCATGGGGGTACCCCAAATCATCCAAGTCATGAATGACCATGACTTAGTATTGAAACCTATGGAGACTCGTTGATCCCTCATTCTAAGAAACCCCATGAAACCCCGTTTGAATCCATTTTAGGAGTAGTCATAAACCATCCACACTTGGCGGTTTGCTTCGCTAAAACATGCTTTCAGCCTGGGTTTATTTGCGGTTAAAACAAGTCACAGCCCGCATTCCAGATTCAAAAGCTCTGTGCGCGGCAGCACTCTGGATGGTTGAGGGGTTCATCTCCTATTCACAACCGGAATCACAGGGTCTTCTTGCTGGTTTCAAACATCATGTTTTTCCATCTCCACCCACGTGGGAGGATGCCGTAGTGGCATCTGACATCTGACACCCTTGTAAAATGTGGATGTGTCAGAAGATATATTGCCATCTATTACCATATGTTATTATTCCATATGTTGAATTATAGATCATTCTCCATCTATTACCATAATGTACCATATTCTATTACCATATATTATTTAAGGGCTGCCGCCCCTGCCGCCGACCCCGGAAGAAGTGGCAACGAATCAAAGCAAATGGGCATAAATATTCTTCGGTGCTTCGCACTTTCAGGTCTTCCCCCTTTATCCTACGAATA
>Ga0126342_10002570_pt1 | contig 28579 bp, 24 predicted proteins | sample Cyp1metagenome_FD_92528 | JGI IMG/M metagenome (GOLD analysis project Ga0126342, IMG submission 92528) | Coral microbial communities from Lord Howe Island, Old Settlement Bay, Australia - Cyphastrea 1 metagenome | ecosystem: Host-associated > Invertebrates > Cnidaria > Coral ... | reverse complement strand
TCAAGACCCCATTGCAAGGTGGAAATAATGCGCTGCGCTGCTTCATGTCTTGATCGGTTCGGTTGACAGCACAAGGGTACTTCAACATCAAGGATATCCAGAACAAGGATCGTTTTGTTCACATATTATATATATATATAATTCCAAAAACGCTAAAACCAAAGCAGGTGGATGCTCTGTCTACAATAAATTGATTTTTCCCAGGCGGAAACATCCAGGACAAACTCAGACTTGAAAGGGTGCAAACAAGGCACCTTATATCACGCAAACCATGCTCACTCTGGAGATGCTGACGTTGTGCCTATGCCCCCCTTATCCTTTTCCAAGGTCTGAGCCGCGCGTGGTTTCTGCTACCTTCGACTGGCGGGGCATTTGCAGCGCCTTGCCACCAGCAGTATGACTCAAATGTTTTTTGTCGAAGTCTCAGGCTGCACTCTCAGGATGTCCATGGATGTCCCATTTTGCCCCATGCAATACGCCGCTCCTGGCATTGGCATGCTCTTGGCCTTTGCCTTCCTGCCGTCGCCGCTGCGCGCGATATACAAAACATAGGAAATAGACACGGTTTGAGCACAAACAAAATTGGCATATCTAGGTATGCTAAGCATACTGACTAGATGAAACAAAACTAGACATATTATGAAAATACACGAAAACACTATATGCTGCTATAGGATGCTACAGGGTGAAGCGCCACCTGCATGTGATGCTTCTAGTGCTCTTGGCTCAGCTGGTGCGGCAACAATCAAAATCACCCACTCTGACAAATTTGATACAAGACAGGTCAATACATGTATAGTGTATATGTTCCACATTAAGGCACCACATTGCAATCTTCAATGGGCAGCGAGGAATCTCAGTGCTCTGTGACGGCGTTGTGATGAGCTCAGCAGACTGAGCATCTCCTCTTTGCAGCTGGCTTTGGAGCTTGCTTTGGCTCCTGTTTTGCTGCACGTCCAAACAACAACAATGAGTAAATTACCTATGAACAAACCACAGAACATACAGACCGCCCTAAACAGCAGAACGGGGCATATTTGATGCATAACCTTTGTTGCGAATCTCTTCCTTGGGAATCTGCTCTTAAAAATCCTTTTTGAGAGAAATTTTTATTTGCAACCTTGCGCCTTTCGGGGCCGTGCTTTTTTGGGGAGCCTAGTCAGGAAGACATGGTGCATCCTGTATATTCTAAGCAATCCTCTTGGAAACCTGGCTTTTCTGGAAGTTTGTGGGGAAGCTGCTTGAAGCTGCTTGAAGCTGGTGTCATGCTGAGCTGGTGTTTCCATGTTTTCGGCATCCAGGAACCTTTTCTTGAAACAGGCTCTTTGGGAACTTGAGTTCTTGGAGGCCGTGCGCGTGGAACTTTTTCGGTCCGTACCTTGCTTCAAAACATGTTGCGTTTGGTTTTTTTTTTCAAGAAAAAACGCGGCTCTCAAGCGAAAAGCTTTAACATATCTTAAAATGTGTGTGAGAGCATCTTGCAGAATCTTGCATGTGCAAGACCTGCCTCCGCGAAGGGTTCTTCGAAAAGCGATCCCTGATCTGCAAAATTTCCCTTCTCGCTTCCAACCAGTAACCTTTCATACAAGCAGGGTTCGGGCAGTGCGCGTCGCGATGCGAATTCTAGAATAATGCATCCACACACAGTCCACTTGATAGCAACATCATACAAGACCCGTGAAAAAGTGAGACGTTCATTCCAGCTTGTGTCAATCTGGTGGGCAAAAGCAATTTTGAAAGCAACAAAGACAAAGAATATCAACCATGTCAACAGCCCAAACAATCGACAACTTGGTTGGGACCCCAAAAGCTCAGTATCATACTCCCCTGGCGGAGTCTCGTGGAATGTGATTTTGTAGTGAACTGCACTTCTCCCAAGATACACGGCTTCTAAGGTCCACTTTTGAAAATGTCTGAGCAGTTTCGGTTTCCCATAGGACAATCTCCAAGAATACACAGGCCCAGTAATGGGCTGCCGCTTAACTACGCCTACTAAAGCAGCAGCAAAACCAGTGAATGCAAGTTGTGTTTGGTAGCAAGTTAACACGATATTCGCCCAAACTAGTGCGACGTTCATTGCGTCATCTTAAATTCAAGAAGAAGCACAGCGGGCCAAACATTAACAATGCAAACAACACAAGGTGAAAAGGCTGTCAAACCTTTTTAACGAATCTGAGCTGTGTAAAGGCCATCGCAAAAACATGGCAAGGTTTTCTTATTAGTGCAGGTTTTGGCCTGGCGCATACATCCAAAAAGACGCTTATAAATGGTCAGACATTTGAAATCAGCACAACAAATTTGAGTATCAGAGTATCAACGTGAACAAATACCAGCAAAGCAACCGCTCACACAGTTTTGGATGGGTATATCATGCGGGAAAAAAGGTTCCGAGCAATGGGCACGGATCAAAAGCACGGAAGAACCCAGTCTATCACTTTGCGTGTTCATTGCTTTGACAATATCTCCGAATTGAAATGCCCAAAGAAAGACCCCAAACATTCGCTGTACAAAAAAACAAAATCATGATCTAAGAACAAAAATGAGCCCTCTTGAATTGTGGGAACAGAGAAGCGCATGCTAGATGGAATGTTGGCGGCCATACCTCACTCGAAATAACGAAAGTGTTTCTTGATGCATTTTGCAGCGTGCTTCAGACTCCTGGGGAGCCCTTGCTGTCCTTGGAATGGAAATGAGCACAACCCATGTCTTGGGAAGTCTGCAAAAGACGTCAAAAGACTCGTGCACACCAATCAAGGTTAAATGTAGAATCAAGACGCATGACACAATATCATGTTCACCTAGACAGACACATTCCAATCAGATAATTGTGATAGATAATTACATCCGTGTCGCGATGGCTTCCCATCTGCGCTGTGTTAAGAGGCGCAAACTAAGCGCAAAACACAGAAGGCACTGCAGCTTCTACAATGGGCGTCTGAGCATCACGGCTTCGGCCTTGCCCACAGTAGCCAGGAACGGCCCAGATGCAAGTGCTATTTTCATCCAGAAATGACCAAGTGAACTGAAGAACAAGCATGGAGAAGCTCTGTGAGTCTCAGGATAAGTTTTGAAACTCATTGCACCACGAGGTGCGCAAAACAGATGCGCAAAGGTATGAAGCGAAAGTGCTATTAAAAAAGATAAAAAAAAGAGCGATAAAAAATGTTTAGAATAGAACAAGTTGAAGGAGGCTGAAGGAGAGCGAGGTAAGCAAAGCTTTTGGGCTTCGCTTCATATCCTGAGCTTCCAGCTTCGATCCCGAGGACCTCGAGGCCCTTGCTCCTCAGCACTCAGTTCGCAATTCTTTCCATTCAGTTTCCACTCAGTTTTCGCCTCAGATTTCATCAACTCACCAGTTAACTCAGATCCCTCTTTTAATTGACGACTCGATCACTCCTTCAAAACTATGTATTCCTTTCCGACAATCAATGAACATGTTATTTCACGACACTTGTGTCTTTGCGTGACAGTAGTCTCTGATGTATCTGTTTCGATTGTTCGATACTGTTCGTGTCTAGTCCCGTGCCTGTGCTGCTGCTTCCAGTCGCCTGGGGCAGAAGTGAGAACTCTGGCAACAAAAAACTAGTTTGGTGATGTTCTTTGAGTTTGGTCATCTCTGGACTTGGTTTGTTCTTTTGGCTTCTGGCTACTTCATCTCCGCATTTCATCGTGCTTTATCTCTTTTTCTTGTGCTTTTCTTGGCGAAAGCTTTTTCAATCGGCTTTTTGACGCGTGCAATATCTTGCAGTAAAATCGCCAGAGTACCGTTTGACGGGCTTTGGCTTCATGAGCTCCGCGTAGTGCTCTGAAATCTTTCTCAAGCCCTGCGACGGGGTGCCATTCGTCACGGACGGGCCACAGGCGGCTTAGCCCTTAATCTTCTTGACATGTCGCGAATGGCAAAACCGAGAAAGCGCATTGAAAAAGCAGTAAAGCAGATACGGGATGCAGACTAAGTATATATGCGATATCTTTCTGCTACTGGCATTTCCACATCTGCCACTGCCTCCAAGCCCTTCATTGGGAGGCATAGATACCGCCTCAAATAACAGAGGACTCTTGACCAGCTCTCTCCATCCAACCCTTGAAAACTTTGGAAGCGCCATCAAGTACTGCAGAAGATTTGGGTATCTGTGCTGTTTTGTTGTGCCCATGTCTTCATGCCCTGCTACTGCCCTCAAGCCACTGACGTGTCACTTGCAAGAGGATGAAGCCGGTCAGGCAGCGGGAAGTCGAGATTAATGCGCGCAACTGAGACAAAAATGAACAAAGGGATTCGCAACTGAGCTGTCAAGATTCATGTGAGCCAATATGACCTAATTCAAAGTCCTCGAAAGTTTCAGAAAACCGCTTAAGACTAACCTGTCAGACTCTGGATCTTCTTGGGCTCGTGCCAGTCACATCTGCGTTCTTTTTCATCTGTGCAGCTGTCGTTTCGCACGTTGCACGGACTGTAGGAACCCGCCCTGATCTGTCGCTACAGAGTCGCTGCAACGGCACGAATAAAAAAACGGCTTTGAATGACTTTTAACTGACTTGGTCATCCGCGGCAGTTTTTTTTTGGCATTTTTTCAGTTCCACATGTTTCACCTCCACAGCCAATCTCCAGGATGACCAAACGGAGGAGTCTGCCACGAGAGAGTCGACACGACCTCGCAATTTTCCCTCAAAAGTTTCACGGATTCTTGATGATTCTTGGGCCTTTCTTATCCGTCTGTTGCTAAAGATCATCACTACGCTTTGGAGACTTGTGAGATGCCGTGCCTGCCAGCATCTATCAGCACCTCTCTCCAGCGTTGGAAGCGAAGCTCCTTACAAGCCAAGCTATGCCAAACTCAAAACATTGCGACACATGTGGTCCATGCCGGACCTATGTCGGACGTGTGTCGGACATGCATATCTCTTTATGCTCTTAAAGAGTGAAAATCTTTGCCCACAGCGGCTAGCCCAGAATACTGTTGAATGTTGAACGTACAAAGGCTGCACCGAGAAGACCCTCTGCCACAACTATGTCAGCACATGAAATGTGTATCTCTCAGCGGTTGATTGGCTATTGATCTTACCGGTTGAAATTGACATTGCGCCTGCTCCATGTCGCTTGCCATGTGGGCATCGTTGAACCTGTTTTGACCCAACCCTCCAGATCAGCACAACGGCATATGTTGCATATCGATGCGTCCAAATTTATCTTAATTTCTCAAAAGTTCGGCGGTTTTCAATTTTCAATTCCTTGTACCGGTCTGATGAAAAGTCAATATGTTAAAAGCTATTTGCTGAGGACGCGACATCAGAACATGGGGACGGGCTAGTGATTTACACCAAGGGCAAATGGGCCTTGGAAAGATTTGCCAAGAAAATAATTGTAGATCAAAAACAGGAGAACGAAGGAAAGCCTTCGTCCTGTGGCACTCGATCGCATCTATGGCTTTACCGGTCTCAAGTCTCATGGAGTGCCCAAAAGCTGCTAGGATTCTTATGAGCTCACCATTTTGGAGGTTCATCTACGACAACAAATGAGCTTGGGTCTGAACCAGTTTTCGTCCTTGCGCTTGAAAGAGTGCTCGACCTGCGTGACCACCTCCACACGTCCAAACTGTCAAGGATGGGTGGAGATACGCGAGGGAATCCGGGAATCCAAAGGAGCAGAATGTAATCCACAATCCAAGCCCAGTCACACTTTGACAGTGCCAATGCCCGTCACTCACACTCAATCGTCAAATTCTCTCAATTCTGTCGCTGTTTTGGTCCTCCCAATTCGCCAAGCAGCACGCTGCGCTCTACTCGGAACCATTCCGAACCCAGATCGTCACGGTGAGTTCTCCGCACATCCTCTTGGAAACGACCAGGAAAGCTAAGACCATTCCGATCCAAGCGTCAAGTACTGAGCGGATGAACTGTAAACGTTTGGATCATCTGCTCGTTTTCCGAACAGGCCTGAACCATCTGAACCGATCTGAACCGAACCTGGAGAGCACCGGAAACCCAAACGTTTCGATCCTGCCAAGGCAGCCAGGCTGCCCTGCTGCCAAGGCAGCCGGAAACGTTGTGGAAAATATTTTGGGTTCACTTGGTCGACCATTCTGTTTCACAGTTGGCCGTGCTCAAACTCAGCCCACCAAACGCCAGCTTTTGAAACATTCTAAATTCTGAGACCATTAAGCATCATTAGATCCTAAATTTGCCTAAATGGTCAGTCTCGCCACTTTGGTCAGCAAGAACTTGTGCACAACTTCTTTCAAACAACATTTGCAACAAGACGCCAAATTTGTTTAGAAGATAACAGGATCAAATAAACTTAAAACTTAAATATACCCACGATTTCATCGGATCCCCCAGGGTATCACATTGGACCAACAATGCCCCATGCTGGCTCGAGGCAACAAGCTTGCTTGCAGGGCTATCAAAAGATGGCATCGTGGTGTTTTTGTGAAGTGCTCCCAAATAATTTTGCGACTACATGAATCCGCTTCCACGTTAAGACTCTTCTTTCTGTCCCTGGCTTTTGGACGGTATCGCATGTCCATGCTATCCTTTTGGGACGTGAGCGTCACTATGTACAGGATTCAGAGAGTGGGCTGAGTTGCCACTTCCATACCTGGTGATGAATGTTGTCTCATGAGAATCTCATGTGTTTAGATTTGCATTGGTCATCCACATTTTCATACAAGCTTGTGAAATTCATGAATAAACATAGAAACCTAAGGAAATCTATCCACTAAGGAGGCTTCGCGGTCTCTGTTTGAGGCCTTGCGCAGCTGCGGCTCCTCGCGCATGGATCTTGCCAGTTTCTGCAGCAAATCTGCTGGTTCAAACGCTGATCTTGGTGCTTGCAATGCTGCAATTTCTGCATCTGCACGATCCTTTAGTCAGAATTTGGCTCCAAAAAAAAGGTTTGAAAAGTGCTGTCCGGACCAGCTGTCCGGGTCTCCTTTCGTCATGCGATCCTGACAGAAAAATTGCCATGGGCAAAGCTGTGTTTCTTCATGGGCTACTTGAATCCTGTCATCATCCTTTCAATGTCTTTTAACATACTTATCTTTGTTTCAGCTCAGTCAGTTTGCTGGTTGCTAAAGTCGTTGGCCTTGTAGATACTTTTGTAGAAGTCACCTGCGCGATAAGAGGATCGAACCTTGCAAGCAAAAGCCAGGTGCCCTACGTTGCAAAGCTGTCCGTGAAAGTTTGTCAAGAGTCAAGAAAACATAATAGAAGTATTGCAACAATCGCACAAACAACCACAAACGACATCAATCGACAAGTCCCAGCCATTTCTAAGAAGTATTCAACTTCAAATCGCGTCAATCACGCAGACTGTAAAATCAACACAGCCGACACAGCCCTGTTCTATGGTCCCGACCTCAGCCCCATTCAATTCTCAGTTGATCCCAATTATATATTGTTTTGTAAGATTTGATTCATTTCTTCAAGCCCACGCACAAAAAAAGGCTAGGAGAGGCTAAACTCATTGATGAATCATTGGCACAACTTTTCCGAGCCATCCTTGCTTCGTTACAAAGCTGTTGGAAGCCTGTGCTCCCACACCATGGGGCCGGACGCCACATGCAATCCTAGAGCCTCAGTTTCAGTCAACTTCAAAGCGGACCTCAAAGTTTGATCCACAGTGGGAGTGCATGGGCTACAAGGCTGAAACCCTTTGAAAATGCATAAGGTTTCATCTGATTGCGAGTCAGGTCTCAAATTTGTCAATTCTTGCAGGTGCGAAGCACACTTTTTCGCTGATGAACCCAACTTGATCACCGATTTACTTCTTGGAAGCGAACCCCATCCGGTTCGTGGCTGGAAAGACCATGCTTGTACCATTCTCGGTTCCTCGTATATGGTGAAAAACCTGCTAGTGAGAACTTCGCTTCCTATCACTTGACTGAATCTCGCGGCAACAAGCCTATTTCAGTCAGATTCACTGTGCCGCCACTATGCCTCTGCCAGCGGTCAACCCCAAAATGTCTCACACTTTCCACCAAGTCAAACATTTTCAAACACGCCGCATGTGTTTCACCACACAAAGAGACACGCTTCGGAGCTGTTCCTACAGAAAGATGCAAGAACGAGGAAAATCAAGATCTTGTGACTTTGAGGCAGGCTCAACGCCTTTGAATTGACAGAGATTCGGAGTTGTTCGTTCAATGTTCTTATGACACAGTGCCCCACCGAAGAACTTCAACACGTTGATGTTGACAGATTCGTCAGTGAAACACAGTCAGTATCACACAACTTCATACAATTCAAGCCAATCTGACAGATTGAACAGAAAGGTTTCACCAAGGCCTTGAGCATCGCGGCTTTCTGTACTGACCTGTGGCTTAAGCAAACTTGGAAGCTGCTTCGGGTTTGGGCATGTTTGGGCCGATACGTGTCCCCACATCCGCCATCCCACACTTCTCATCTTTTTATTTTATTTTTTTTTGCGTGTTCAGGAGCAAAAAATGAAGAGATGCTGTGTTTGCCTTGAGATGCTATGAGCGGTGCCAAGGCTATAGAAATGTTCATTCTCACCATCTGTTTCCGTGTCACACTGGGCTCTGGGACGCGAGGGCGCCTTTTGCCATGGCTGGCGACCAAGAAGCCGCAGAAGCCCAACCTTCCAGTGGCCTGAAGTGACGCACAAGCAAAGTACACGCACTTGCTCAGAACTGTCATTGCGAATTCTGTTGTAGAATGCATCTTACGCGCAAAAACACTCCAGTTACACCTGACAGGAATGGGTCGGTGAAGAGACCCGAAAAAAATATCAGAAGGCTACCATCGCCATAGCCGGTGTAGTGGAAGTCAAAAATTGTTTTGAAAAAATTGTTGAAATAAACCCCAGATTGCGGCAACGCACGTATCGTACATGAAAAAGTCAATGAAGTGAAATTGCAAACTGTTCGGCGAGGTGGTTCTTGGGCTGGCCACGCCCCATGTCCAGAAAATAAGATCTTTGCAGGTACGTCGGGATGATCAGTCCCGATATCCTCTCAACTCATGAGTAGCTTCATTGGCAATGGACTCATGAGTGGGCCACTGCCCCCTGCTGAAATCAGAAAGCTGAAAAAGAAGCAACAGTAGAGGTTTTACTTCTGTTCAGAAGTTCCACATACACACACCCCCTGCCGCAGCAGGGTCTTTATTGGAAGACCAAAAGTGGTGGTTGTCCTAATGCCCTATGTGAGTGGAGAGGTTTGCTCCGCAGGCAGTGACTGGAAAGTTGGAGGATATGAATGAGGATTGAGGTGATTGCTAAGTGGCAAGCTGCTGAGGAAGCATGGAATACTGATGTCGAAGGGGCTGAAACCAACGGCGTGACGGAGTGCAGGAACACCACTTGAAGCCCCCGACCGAAATTCACAGTCACCCGAAGGCGCCGTGCAGAGAACGAGCAGCTCGGCAAGAGGCATTCATGTGGGGCGGCCGAGGCGAGGAGGAGAATGGCGGCGAAGGAACATGATGGGCGGTAAATGCCCTTTGTGGGTGGAGTAGATGGGTCCGCAGGCAGTGGCGTCTGTTTGTAAAGGCACCTGTGTGTAAAAGCGTCTGTGTGTATATAAAGGTATCTGTGTGTAAAAGTGTTTGTGTGTAAAAGCGTCCGTGTGTAAAAGGTCTGTGTGTAAAAGCGTCTTTGTGTGTAAAAGTGTATGTGTGTAAAAGCGTCCGTGTGTAAAAGTGTATGTGTGTAAAAGCTTCTGTGTGTAAAGGTGTCTGTGTGTAAAAGTGTCTGTGTGTAAAAGGTTCTGTGCGTAAAAGTGTTTGTGTGTAAAAAACGTCTGTGTGTGCAGGATTGTGTGTTTAAGGCACCTGTGTGTAAAAGCGTCTGTGTGTAAAAGCGTCTGTGTGCGCAGGATTGTGTGTTTAAGGCACCTGTGTGTAAAAGCGTCTGTGTGTAAAGGCATTTGTGTGTAAAAGTGTTTGTGTGTAAAAGCGTCCGTGTGTAAAAGCGTCTGTGTGTAAAAGTGCTTGTGTGTAAAAGCGATTGTGTGTAAAAGCGTCTGTGTGAAACAAGTGTTTGTGTGTAAAGCCGTCCGTGTGTAAAAGCGTCTGTGTGTAAAAGTGTTTGTGTGTAAAAGCGATTGTGTGTAAAAGCGTCTGTGTGAAACAAGTGTTTGTGTGTAAAACCGTCCGTGTGTAAAAGCGTGCGTGTGTGAAAGTGTTTGTGTGTAAAAGCGATTGTGTGTAAAAGCGTCTGTGTAAAACAAGTGTTTTTGGCTTTCAAAGGGTCCGTCCTGGGGTTAGGGCCGTGCGAAGCCAATGGTTTTCAGCCTTCAAAGGAGGTCTATATGTAGCTTTCAAAGGCGACGGTAAGCACTTAGGAGGTGGGCCGTGTACTGATATCCTTTTCACTTGGCGGCTGTCTCATGTTGTTGTTTTTTCATTCTCACTGTCTCCTTGAGCCTCAAGACCACGCGTTGCGTCTGGCCTTCCAACCCGCCCCCTGCCACCCACCCCAGCTTCGTCTTGCCCGAGGGCGGCAGCCCTCAAATCCGGCGATGCTTCGCCGTGTTTTGTGGTACCTTGCAGCGTTAGCTTTGGCTACCCGGGGGCACCCTTGCCGCCGACCCCCCAGAATCCTTCATTCTGCTGTTGTTTTTCCGCTTTTTGGGGTCTGAGGTGGGAAAACAGACGAAAAAATAACGAGACGCTTTTTTGAGGTCCATTTTGGGCACTTTTTGGCGTGCGTCTTTTTTTTTTTGGTGCTTGCGAAGAGCCAACGCTGCAATTTACTGTGTTCTTGTGCCTTTGGCATGGAAAAAAATATTCTTGCAACATGCTGAAAATGCAGGCGCTGGCAAAAAAAACATTGTAAATACCATGATTTTTGCTACCGGAGGCAAAAAAACATCGTAAATACTTTGTTTTTGGGCTTCCGAGGCGCAAAAAACATCGGTACTTACGGTGTTTTTTTCTCCGAGAGTGTCAAAAAAATGCGAAGGCACCGCCTACGTGACGATTTTTAGGTGCCCACAAAAATGCGCAAATCCGATGTGTTGCAAGAACAGGAACAAGAACAAGAACAGCAACAGCAACAACAACAACAACAACGACGACGACAACGACAACGACAACGACAACCGACAACAACAACAACAACAACGACGACGACGACGACGACGACGACAACAACAACAACAACATCAACAACAACAACAACAAGAAGAAGAAAAAGAAGAAGAAGAAGAAGAAGAAGAAGAAGAAGAAGAAGAAGAACAAGAACAACAACAACACCAACACCAACACCAACAGCAACAACAACAACAACGACAACCACAACAACAAGAACAAGAACAAGAACAAGAACAAGAACAAGCACTAACATGCGACAAAAAGATGTGTTACAAGCTGCGGTGCACAATTATTGCTTTTGTGTAGCTAATGATATGTGCAACTCTATAGAATGACATATTGGGTAAGACTTTGGCAACACATACCAACACAACAGGACTTGGTCAATGAAAGATTCAGGAAGCTGATTGGTGTTATGGTGTCTGTAGCAAGCATTTAAGATTACAGTAGGCTAGAAGTGGCTGGGAAAGAAATGGCGAAACAAGCCGGCCATTAGATTGGGAGACAAATTTGTGTGACCATGTCTCACTCATCATTGAGGCCCAAGCTCAACACGTTGTCTCTGCTGCATCTTGATAGGGCTGATCTCAGGGAGAAGCAGCTTGAAAGACTGGCATGAAAGACTCACACAATCGTTGAGACAATGATCTGGGACCTGCTAGAGCTGCTCAATGAACAAGTATGAACAAGTATGAACAACTTCAGCTTTTTCAAACTTCTTTCAAGCTTCGATTTGTTGAAGATTCAGATCTAAGGGCTATGCGAAGGGGTATGCTCCTGGTGCCTGATATGGACTTGGCAGGACGTAAACTCATAGTACGTCGCAATTAGTCGCAATACATCGGATGTTTTCGTATCGTCGTATCGAAAACATCTGGGGCAACTCGGGTTCTCTCGTAGAAATCTCAGGGCCTGGGACCATTTCTCCACTAATGCAGACACAGAAGAACTGCGCTTCGTTGGCGCCTCGCAAAAGACAAGGTCAAATCGAAGAAACATGATGAAACATGAGTAGATTCTGATTAACCTGTGTTCACACATGTTCACAACTGAGACTGGTGTTCAAGACTGAGACTAGCATGACTGATAGTATCACCTGAGACTACAAGACTAAGACCTTGCTGTTATCGAGACCGTCACTTCAAAAATTATCGTGTATACTGTATATATATATACATACACATATAATGTCAAATGTGTGAACCATAAGGCGTAGGAGGCTCGAACCCGTAGGCAAAAGGCATTGTCGAATGTTGTCGAATGGAAAAGAAGGGGTCCAGAGTTGGTGGGAAGCAATAAATGAAACTGCATGGCTACAATAAAAATGATGGAGCGAGTTTCTGGAACAAGCACTTCAAAATCAGAATCAATGAGAAACCTCCAATTCCTATCTGAGTTCCAGGAGAATTCGATGTCCCAAAAAAGGGAATGAAGTGCAACAGTATGCCACAGTCTGCAACAGCATGCAAGAGTCTACAGAGTCATCTAGAGTCATCTGTCTGTGTGTGTGTTCTTTTTGGGCCTTGACTTCATGCCGCTTGCCCTTCACCATGCCATCCAGTCGGGCTGGGCTCAGGGGCCGTGGCCCGTGAGATCTAGGCCTAGGCCGAGCGTTGCACACAGCAACACCCGACCGCAAAGTGCAGCTGTTTGGCAGAATGGCTTTGATCAAAGACCAAAAGATAAACAAAAGACAAACAATACTAGTCATTACTAGTCCCCAGCCATTCGCAAAAAAGATGGAAGAATAATTTAATGATATTTAGTGTCGTCGAAGATTTCCAAGAGAAGGCGCAATACTCTTAGTCCAGAACGGAGGTTGACAAGGCAAGCCCGCTGCAGCCATGGACGACTTGTTGACAGACGGAGAGTAAACCTCCAAGTCTCCAAGTCGCTTTAAAGAGACAATGCCCCTTATAGGCGCGCAAAAAACGAAACATGTTATGGGAAAATGAGGGCAATAGGCATAGTTTTCCTTATTTTTTAGCCGCGCAATCCAACACAACAAGAAAAGGACTGTCCGGCCTTCCCCTTGTTGAAATCCTGACTCCTGCGCGGCCATGGAAAAGGACGGTTGTCATGATTGCCAGTGGTCAAAGATGGTCAAAGTCACCCTTCTGACCAAAGCTTTGATTCCATTGGACAAGTGAAGCCGGACTCCTAGTAATGATGCTGTCTCGACCAGTACCTGATCACTGGTCACGGTTGCACAGCTTGAAATGCTCTGACATTGAAAGGGCAAGCAGGCTCTGTACCACTTAATTTAGGTGGTAGGATACAAGGTAGGATACAGGCACCCTTGCCAAAAATGCGAACAATCATTGAACCTGACGAAAGGCATTCGCTTATATTCATGGAACATCATGGAACATTCGTGACTACTTTTCTGCTCTGTTTTGCGCACATTCTTGAGGCGGCTGTAATTTCAACATTCTATGACATGGAAAATCAAGGAAAATCATGGAAACATATCAGGCGCTATGACATTCGGTTGCCTGGTTCTGAAAGCATGGCTGAGATCGAAACCGTTTGGCACATAGATATTGTTGATCCCACGAAGGCCTCACCAAATGTTGTGGCGTGTGGTCCGTGTGGTGACGTGACTTTGGGTGAAACAAATGATCTGTGGCCAAGGAATCAAGGTACAACAAGGTACAACAAGGTACAACAAGGTACAACAAGGTGCTCACAGCTTGGGATCTGGCCATACATTGCTGTTGTCAATCAAAAAGCAAATGGTCTGGAAGGATGCGGACTTGGCTTCATGTTTGCTCAATGTTGGACTCGCTCGATGCTGTTTCAATGAAGGAGTAGTTTGTCTGGTTATGTCTGGTTGCAATGTCACGCTGTGTTGGTACTGATGGCTATCCTTATTTGCAACCCTCCCTGGGTAGGATTGTGTCCATGATGGACTTGATAGACTCCATAATGGACTTGTCGACCAAAGGGATAGCTCAGTTACGGATTTTGAAGGTCTATGGAGTCTATGTATCATAGGTATATCAAAAGAACTAGCTGCGCTAAGAGGCTGTCGATGTCTCCTCTGCGTCTTTGCACGAAGGAGCGACTGCTACAGAGCCAAAACAAACGCACAAGGAGCTCTAAAGAGGGGACCCCTTTAAAGGAACAAAGAACATAAAGAACCATTAGAAATATGTGAATACACGCACATGTAACATTATATAAAATATACCCTTCTTCATAGAACCTTTGTTCATCTGTTTATTTCTTTTATTCATGTCTTCCGTGGTGAATGGTCCTCTCGTCCTATCCATATCTATCCATAGGAAAGAGAGCAAGCAACGCTTTGAAACGTAAGCACAACTCTTGGGGTCATGCTTCTCCAGCTGCACGCCACTGGTCAAATTCCTCCGGGGTCACATACCGAGTCACCTGGCACCATCAGAATTCATCAGACGTCCTGTTGTGTACGCGGAAGTGAGCAGAGGGGAGTGCAGAAGCGAGCGTCACTGGACAAGAACTGCGACTGACTGCACGTGACGTCAACAGTAGCAATGGCAATCGATGTTAAAGGTTTGAAGCTTGACTTGTACACAAGTGAAACAGTCAAGAATTGTGATGAGGCTCTCTTGCTGGTGAGACTCTCCAAACGAGAAGGACCGATATCTGGTCCCTTGATCTGCCTTCATGTGCCTCTTGGTTGGCTGGAGGTACCTGCTCAACGAAGCGCGTGAAACCGCACACTTTGCACAGGGAATGCTCACAGAGGCGGGCATCAAAGGAAGCAGTGCTCAGCAAAAAAACATGTGAGTTGTGTGTTCAGGTCGGGGAGTTCTAACACAGTGACCTAGCCGTACCTGCAACCGGACACTGGCTGACGCTAAGTGCAGTCCTAACATACTGGGCATTCCCCAAGTCTGACATGACAAGAGGAGCACTGTCCAAATGTCACCATCTCAACGCCCACATCACGGAGATCGCGAAGAGTCTGGCGCGCAAAAGCGTGGCAAAAGCTTGGCCCAGTGATCGGATTGAATTCCAATTGCTTCCAACAGCCCAGCTCCAGAAATCGAAAAAATGCATCGAGATGGAGATGCATTGAGATTCATGATGTGAATTAATTACGTGAAATCAAAATGTGAATGCATGTGAGACTTGGCTTTACTGAAATTGAATCTGAGCTTCAACACATCACAAAGTCGAGCCTGCTGAATTTCTTCGTCTGTTTCTCCAAGTCCAAGCATGATGGAGGACTTTGTCACCACGTCTGGCCGAGCCTTGCGCTTAAATCACATCAATCACTTTGTCACTTCACATCTCTTTGATCCATCAATATGTTTGACCCAGTCCTGATGTATCTTTTGATCTTTTGATTTTTGATTCTTGTTTGAATCTCTGTGCTCCTTTTGGGCTCCTTTGCCCGCTTAGCGTTGTCTGCCATTAATAATTCCTGGGCAGTCCTGATTCTGAAACCGTTTCGCATGCTACTCCCGTGTTTGTAATGGGAAGCCGATGACACAGTGCATCTAAAACGGTAACTGTGTTGTATTCCAACTCGCGCCTGCTTGGCATGACGTAGGACGTTCAGAGATTGTGTGTAGCCTGCACGACGATCTCGGACTGTTGACTGGAGCCTCTCGACCTGCATTGTTCAAACGTCGAGACTCTGTTGAGTCGTTCGGCACACAAAATCGTTGTTGTCCGATGCAGCTGTGTACTCACTACATTAGACACTTGGCGGCTGTGTTTCAAATATCAAATTGCTCTTGATTGCATCTTCGGATGTCTTGTGTCTTCCAAAGTGCAAGAGTGTCAGTTGCTCTGTATCTCCCAGCATGTCTCACAGGTTCTTGGAATCAAAATGAATCAAAGGCTTATATGGATGTCGATGGGCTGCTTCAACCTCAAAGTCCTGCTGTCCAGCTCCCGGCTGTGCTACAAAACATCCAAGTGACTGTCTCGACGTTGTGAGCAAAAACATCCATGCCACTATTCAGGACCTGCAGGCTTTGGTGCGGCTTGACACTACACAACACCACCGCATATGAAAGACACAAACTTGGCGGCTTCGCAAAATGACAGTCAGGGTAATTTGTTTGACCCTCAAAATGAAAGGAGCCCCAACCAGTGGGTTGGAGCATCCATTTTAGGGCCTTGTTGGTCTTTGGGATGCAACTTGAGTTTTCGTCCTGTATGCACGCGAACCTGGCCTCTTCCACCAAGTCAAGCTTACCCTGAAAGTCCCCAATCAGTGTCTCCACCTTCAGATCTGGTTGCCTGCCAGGTTCAGCTGCAAACGTGGCCATGCCATGGGTCAAAGCTGAAAGCCCTAAGGTCCACATTGATCGTTTTTTGTGTTGAGCCATCTCAGTTGTGGGCATCCAACTTTGGTAATACCCGATGCTGAACAATGTGCCAGTGAGAAGACTAAGTTCCAACTTCGAAAAACAATTCCTTCTCTCTAAATGCAGACACATGAGTGTATTATCCGCTACCTGCAGAATAGCGCAGAATGTGAAATGTTTGCCCTTTTCTTGCAGCGGTTTTCCTTCCGTGGTTCTGGCCCTCTGAAGGAAAGCTTGCAAAGGTATGATTGCAGCAAGCGAACAGGGGACAATCCATGAGAAAGGAACCCCCTGTATGCATATATATCAAATGCTCGCTTCCTGTAGGATAAATCCAGTACAAAAATGCACAAGCGTAACCACAGAGTGCAAGACACAAAAATAGACAGTGCATTCCCATGTATTTCCACATGCCCGCACAACTTTTCCGTTACTATTCGTGTCCGGCTCTTTAATATGCTCTTACAAAAGCTTCAAATTTCCTTCGAAGCAACCTCACCACAATGCGAAATTTGCATGGGGAAGACACACTTCCCGTCAAAGAGGAACAGTTGACTTTTCAATATGACTGCATCAAATTGAAGAAAATGCAAATGCAGCATTTACATGATAGCATTTGATAGAGTATATTTTTGGATATTTTTGGACAATCTTCTAGCCATGGCATCTGATTTTTCTTGGAAATGCTCTATTGTCTCTCAGGAACATCGCGCTTACTTAATAGAACCATTGTCCTCTAATATACAGTCTTGGAAAACAACGCGTTCCAAGAAGAGTGTCTTTCTGGGATCGAATGCACCATTCTGTTCAAAAAAAGGTGTAACATTCTTCACTGAGAAGGCCTTTTTTCCACCACACGAAATGCACATGTCAAACCCAGAATGTGAAGCCTGCGCCAAAGAAAGTACACGCTTCCAAACAAACTGTGCAAAATGGTAAAACAAAGAGTCAGTCCCATAAAAATATCTTAAAGGAACGCATCGTTCCGAGAGAACAACGGCACAACACATCAAAAATCAACATCGCACGTGATACACTCTCCAATGCGTGGGTTCAAGTGTTCCCGCCACACAAACGGCATAATACAAAACGAAGCTGGATCTTTAAGACGTGCGGGAGCATTTCATGCTACTCAGTGCTCAGATTGTTGAACTCCTTACAAGTGTTTGGTTGCACCGATCCATCAAAGTTTTGCGTAATTTGGGAGACTGTTTGGTACGATCAAAAGAATCTTTGGTCGCACCCGTTTCCAGCCGAATACTGGGGATGAACGGACACATCCATCCATATTTGGCTCATCAGTGATGGCTTCACAACCTCAAATCGGGCGACCGCACCATGTTCGATGGCGATAGACAAGGGGAAAAGCTGAAGCCAGACTTCACAAATGCTGTGTCATCCTTTTGTGTCCTAACCTTCTCAAACCATCAAAGACGGCGCTTATTTTTTGTGCGAACCCCTCTTCAAGCATGACAAAGTTTTCACCAAAGCTTTGTAGAAACACGTAGCCTTACAGCACGTGACAAAAACTTCAACAAAACACGCCAGCTGTGAGCACAAGCTTCATAGTGTGTGTGTACCAATGCCGCTCGCTGATGGTCTCTAGCAAAGCTGGCATAAAGCCATGACCGTTGAAGAGACGAATGGCTACCGGCAAAGAGAAGGAAAATGTGAATTGAAGACCAAGAGACGCCAACAGAAATGCTCTGAGTGCAGAATAAGACACTTTGGCGTGCTTCAGTAGCCACACATCCCGAACATACCAATCCCAAGTGTATTTCCATGGTCTTGAAGGTCGGTATCCAGCCACAAGTCGAAGCATGGCTGAGGTATGCTGAGAATTATCAGGGTCAGAATCTGAACCAAAGCGGCCTGGCGCAGCCAAAGGCATGGTGTCCTTTGAAGTCCAGCACCTCGTGGCTCGGAGCATAGTATTCTTCAGGCGCAGCTCTCCACGCAAAAATTTGGATCAAGATCCATACCTGCCATACCATAAGATTGAAGGCTGCAAAAAGCAGAATGGCCACCCAACAATAAATAAGCACCGTTGGAAAAATGACAACCACGGCTGTCATGAGGAAGACACACTGGTACGGAATGACCAAGTACCACCAAATTGTGAAAATTGGGCCATTGACAATGAAAAGCTTGCGCGTTGCTTCTTGGCTTGTCTTCATCAATCCTTGTGGCGTGCCAGAATATGCTAAAGAGAAGTTGAGTTGACACAAATAAAGTGTCCAAAGGACAAAGGACAAACTTTTTTATTGCATCATCAGCATTGCTCCCTGTCGCCATCTTCAGTATTAAGCACTCAGAAATATCCATGACAATGTTCACAGTCGATTTGTCGGAACTGAGCAAGTCGTCCCGCGCAAAAGCAATTGTTGCCGATATGTCAGTATTGGCACCGTAGAAGAAGGCCAGCAGCAAGTAGAATCTATATGTTTGCTTTGCACGCTTGGCCAAGCACCATGACTGTGCTCTTTGCATTGCAGGCGGGCCGAGCAGAAAGAGCTCCAGCGCAGAGCCCACAATGCAACCAAGGACCAGCAGGAAGTATGGCGGGGAGTCTTTGACATCTATGAGTTTTGCCACGCTCCACTGGTCTTTATCAAAAGCATTTGTCTCCTTGATTATCAGAATGCATGCAACTGCAAGTTTGTCCAGTAGCACATATTGTTGACAATATATATATATATTTATATTTATATTTCTGTTTCTCAAGCTTCTCACCTCTGCCTGCAATCCACTGACATCCTGGCGGAGCTGGGTCAGGTTGAAGCTCTGCCCATACTCGTCTGCATCATCATTGCTGGTACTAAGGACATGTGTGGAAAAATCAGCCTGGGCCTGGACGGTTGAATCGGACTTGCGCGTCACAGTTGATAACTTATGATAACTTGGAAGGTCTGCGTCACCAACCTATATACAGTCTATGTACCATGAAACCTTCATGATTCTTCATGATGCCTTCTGGCCTTCTCGTACCGTGCCTGTTGGTGTTAAATTTCCACCTTTGCATCTGGCTGATCTGTCCACTCGGAAAGCCGACTGAGGGCACGGCAAGGAGGGCGCTGAAGGTGACGGAGCCGATCAAGGGTGAAGAAAAGGCAGATTGTAAGGAGCTCTTGGAGAAAAAAGAAACGCACGGAAAGACATGGAGGACCCTCTGAAATAACATGTGTCTAATTACAGCTTGATCTGTCCTCATTTGCTTTGGCGGCCATCACGAAGGATATGTTTCAATCAATTTCTATCAGCAGTCACAATCCATCATCGGGGAACTGCATCGGGAACACGTGGAACTGCTTCACTTGATGAACTCCGTCATCGGGCCTCTGCTTCAGCTGTCTTACTGTTGCCGCTACATGTGCTGCTCCCTGGTCAGCTAGGTCGTCACGGTCTACCTGCGTGTCTTAAGAAGCAATCGGCATGAAATTCTCTTTTAATGGTTTTTATTTTTTTTTGTATCTTTTAGACTAGTCTATACTAGTCTCATTCTTGGATTGAATCGCCTCCAAGCCTCTTTAGATAGTAGCACATCTCTTCAGATATTTTACTTTTTCATATTCTCTCCATTTCTCTCCTACACTTGAGCCAATGTCATGTAGTCATTTGAGGCTCAGGCCATGGTCAACACAATGTAATCAACGCCCCATCGAGTCACTGCTTCAGCTACCTGCACGGGACACCGATGACATGGTGAAGCCTCGAGAGGCATGTGCCATGGGTGCCCAAACCCGGTGCCCAACAGCGTGTTAGCTGGTGCCACTGTGGCTCCATGCCAGATCATCTTCAATGGTCACAACTTGTCACAGCATGTGTCTAATTACACTTGATTCAATTCAACAAACTACTTTCGTTTTACTGCACTTGATTGCGCCTCAGATTTGTGTACATACCAGTATCAATCATAATCCTATCGCTGTTAAGATGTGAAAACATGTATGCACATCGCACTCGCACATGATTGCCGGCCGGACACTGGCTTCTCTGCTCGTGGAGGCTCAATAAATCATCGAAGCTCTGGAAATGTAAAACCGGTCAATCCTTGGAGTTGCCTCTGACCACTTCTGACCACCCTCAAAGTCTTTGCTGCCTTGCGAGGTTCCTCTGCATCTGGGGGCGGCGGGCTACGAGAGGTTGCCTTGGGGAACAAGAATCATTTGTTTGGAAACGAGTGGCAACATCAAGCAACCAAAGCAATGGCAAAGGCAATGGCTAAATGGCTAATATCTTTGCGCTTTCCACTCTTTTCAGCCAGTTTACTCAGCTACCAACGACCGAGCAAAAGCGACAGCCTCGGGTGCAAGTGTCACCCATAATCATGACCTGGCAGATTTCGTCTCAGATACACAGGCGGGGTGCAGGGCATGCAGGGTATGCACTAAAATGCCAGCGCACTGTGGCAGTACCACCAGACCAGCATTCTCCAGCATTTGGACAACGTGCTTCTTGGCACACCTCAATCTAGATTAGATCGATGAAGCTGAAAAAAGAGGTGTCAGCCGGGATCAGCTCAGCATTTGGCAGTTCAGACATCTTCAATAAGTCTCGCGCTGTGGCCAGGCCAGTCTCCTTGATGGTAGCCCTAACTTCCTTGTACCTTCCACCAAACTAAAAGATAGTACAAGAAAGCCGAAGTAAAAGATAGTACAAGTACACACAAATACCATCAAATACCTTTATGATCTTTATGCCAAGCAAATGACCCAATCAATATTGCTGGCGCACCGCTCAGTGCCCTCCTGTGTCAAGTTGGGATTCACCATCTTCAACCTTTCCAGATGTTTTGCACCAAAAAATGATAAAAAATGGATCGTTTATGACAAGTTTATGATCTTTCCACGTTGCACAAAGGGACTGAGCGGGGTTCAGAGGTGAGAGCCCTTGACAAAACTGGGAATCGAACCATTTCGGTTTTCGCATTGGTTGCGGTCTCTTTGCAGCAGCTGGAGCACCTTGGTCTACAGTTCTGTAAGTCCACGGTCTTGGTGCCACATACAAATGAAGGTGCACATAACTGCCATGTGACAAAGTAAATTCGTCTCAGCAACTCACTTGGCATAAAGTCTGCCAGCGTCAGGCCATCTTTTGGCAAGGTTGAAAAGGCCTGCCATGTGCCAAAAAGAATCGTTTGTTGCTGTCCTCTCACATCATGTCAACAAATCGACGAATCTAGTCCGCGTGTCTCACATTGTGATTAAGTGGAAGAAAGAAACTCTGAGGACAAGGTGCTGCAGCCCGTCTTAAAGCATTGGCCGTCCTGCGAATTGATTCCACACGCACCACCATTCATCCTGCAATGGGTTTTTGCATGGTTCACATCATGACGAACAAACCTTGGGCGCGTCCTTGCGGGCAACACCTTGCGGCAGTGCAGCATTGCCGCTTTTGACCTTGTCAAGACATGAGACCATGGCCCCATGGCCAAGACCACCGTAGCCCAGCAGTTCAGTTGGTGCTGCAAGGGACGTGGGACCTTTCCGCTTTCCGACACAAAACGACACACAGCAATATCAGAATAACAAATATAACAATGAATATCAATGAGTAACATCTCCCAAAGATTTGCCCAAAGATGTGCCAAGCATCCGTGACTCCCACGGGTTCTTCTCACGGATCCTCTGAGTTTATCTGATTCAATGCACTTTGATCCACTCTGCGGACGGGCTCTTTGAAGCAGTCTCCCACAACACAAGGCAAATACAAAAGAACGAGGAAGAACGAGGAAGAACCCATCTCTGTTCTTGTTTATCAACAGTGCCACATGTAGCTCAGGCCAAATCCGCTCACTCCGCTTTGACCAACGGGGTATGTGACGTATGCGGTTTGCCGATGTGAGGACAGGGTTTGCCTTTTAACGCCTCCGAAAATCCTTGGTTGAGACAATCTCAGCCGCAGGACTTTGAGCCGCAGGCGTGGCTGCGCGTTAAAAAAGCGCATGCCACTGCTAAAACCGAGCGTCTTAAAGTCTCAGCTTCTTAATGCTGTTTCAAAACTGCCTAAATTTCCTATATACATTTGCACACTTCTGAGGGGATCCTCAGATGTAAAGCATCCTCAAGATGTCCCTCAGATGTAAATTGATGAGATTCGAACTCGACGAATCACGACAAACCAACGACACGTGGAGGCTTCTGAGAGAAGTCAAGGTCGATCTTGTAATATGCAGGCTTGATGGGAAGACCAGGCATGAAGGTGATGTCCTTGGACGGAAAAGACTAAGCAAAAAGCATCTTTGGTTTCTCAAACACATATTGCACTATGATACAGTATGACACTCAGTATAATATAGATTTATAAATAGTATGAAGATGTGCAAGGAAGTGACTCCAAGCAAAACAACAATGAAGCCCGCTCCAGCACTGACATACCTGAAATGATGAAAATAAGAAGCAATGCTCCTGCTCGAACTCTTATTTGTGTGTAAATCGAACAGCGCCTGAGTGTAGTAAACATCTTAATTCATTTAACAAACATCCTTTCCCATGGGGCACATGTCCTGCACAGTGATGGTAAAGCCTTTTGGAGCTCCTGGACAATGCATGCGAGCTTCAAATCAGCACAGCACAGTCACACATTCCCGCAATTCCACAGGTTCATGCAGGTATTGTGTCTCTGTTTCATGGTATTTCTCTGTTTCTCGGTCTATCTCGGTCTATCACGGTCTATCACAGTCTATCACGGTCTATCACGGTCTCCTAGCTTCTTGGGATCATCCTTAGTCTTGTGCAAGTGTGGCACAGTGCAGCGTTTCAGATCAATTCACTTAGGATATCTCAAGAGTCAATGCAGCCAATGCAGCCCAATCATGTTCAAACATCTTTGACCAAGGTTTTCTCAGCCAAGATCCTTTGTAAATTCAAGGTCCAAGATTCAGAGAGTGAGTACTGCGTTTTTGACATGCAAATAGGTAAGCAGCAAATGGCAGGATCCGATTGGTATCTTGACAGCACTGCTTCAGCCTTCTCCTTAAGTCACGGAAGCAAATCGAACAACTTCGTCAAAACGGCGAAGATATCATCAGATCGTCTCGATCGTCAAGGAATCCGCCAAGGATATTTAAATTGAGCATCATTAGGAACTATGACAATTGCAATCATTGGCTAAAAGGCTAAGAGTTTAAGAGTCTGCTAACACAACTGCAAGCTGACACCGTTGACTGTATGTGCCGTGGTCAAAACATGGTACATGGATGTTTGTGGTTTTTGGTCATCCCACCATCATTAGGGATTCCTTATAATTATAATGGGTATCTAAATCATGATTAGTGGAGTGATGACGAGTATATAATCCAACTTTTGATCTCCAATGTGCTCTGCAGATTGCAGACACTGCATAATCTACATATACTTATTACAATACTGTATCAAGATTGGTCAACATATAAATCTAGGTGTTTCAACATATGTCAAGTATACTGTCACCAAGTGTCTGAATACTTCACATCAGCTCCTCCGTAAACTTCCTGCACCACTTTCAATATCTTCGTCTTGATGCTGTCGTTCCTACAGCCGGAAAGAATTGGCTTTAACATAGGCTGAGAGCATCGACAAAAGCAAGAAGCCAGTTTCGCAGACGGCAAACACAGAGCAAGATTCAGCAATATAAAAAATGTAAAAACGTATTGAAGGTATGTGTATAATATATATATATACACATAGTAACATAAATCGTACAAAACCCCATCAAATGCGATTGTCAGTTTCGTTTTGGTTCCGACAGATTCCAGCGAGCAGCTTTGCATCGTACAAGAAGTTGAACTCAGACGGGGTCTTGCACGCTGCCATGACGGCCTCGCCCAAGGCGGTTGCTCCGGCACCACCTTTGGCATGGTGCTCCTAGCGGTTCACGTTATTGAAAAGTACTAGGAACAATGAAAAACCATGTGGAATTATACATGCGAGCATGAAATATGCGTATACAGTTGAAGGGTGATGTCACAGCAAATTTCTTGAATGTGGATCAATCGCTTGCGGTAAAGTCGCCACGACCCGGTCACAGCAGCGTCACAGCAATCCATCAAACAGAAGGGGATTGCCTTCATTTGAAGGATACATACAAAGTACCAGTATAACGAACACAAGAGACATTTTATATGTATAATTTCATGATTTTATATAACGGTTATAAATTATAGTATTTACCTTGCAAGATCAACAAACTTGAGGCCGTGGGTGGATGACGAAAGCTAGCGGGGTAGGAGAAAGAAGGAAGGGAAGACGTATCTTCAGTGTCAGCAGGGAAATGTCGGTGGCGTTTCCGCGTCAAACCCTTTGGTGTCATGGCGAGATTTCACGCTGTGCGTTTTCCATGGCGAGGCACGGCCATAACAGGAAGAAGAAGTCAAGTCAGATGCTGCACTCAGCGGAAGAGGATGACCGGGAAAGCAGCCAGAAATAGTTTCCAGGTTTGCCTGGAAACTTTTGAGACGCTGCAACAGAAAAGGAGAAGGTAGACACATCGGCCAGGGATAAGAAGGCAAGTATATATACACATTTTCCAAAACAAAGCTGGCCATGTTTTAGGAGAAGTGCCCACAAGGTCCTGAAGACCGCTGCATACACATAGCAGATTATTTCCAAAACAAGGCCTTCCATATCCTGGTATACAGCCAGGGGAGGATCGAACCTGATGCCGATAATGACGATAATGACGATGATGATGATGATGATGGTGATGATGACGAAACCGATGACGATGACGATTACGATGACGATGATGACGATGATGACGATGATGCTGATGATGGTGATGGTGGTGGGTTTGGGGGGGGGGCAGGGGGGGCCCACTTTCGCGTGAAAAATCACGTGATGTCCTTGAGCTGCCCCCGGAATACTTGCTAAAGCAAGAAGACTCCAGCTAGCTGACGCTAGCTTTCGTGATAACAAATGATAAAATATGAGGGACAATGAGAGAACGCACTGGGCCTCACAAGTTCCAAATCCAATTTGTTATTGTGATTGTCTTTCACACCTCTGAATCCCACCCCGCTCCGCGACGACAGCAGAGAAAGCGCCGTTCTCTTCAGCGATCTGTGCAGCAATCTTTCGGCATCAAACTGTTTCGGCCCAAGGAGATCAGGAGTTTGGGCACTGTCATGGTATCTGTTCGCTGACCTCTGGCTGACCACCTCGCTTTTCATTAGAAGTGTTTACCTTCATGCCTTCTTGACCAAAGCAATCTCAGCTTCAGTGTCAGTGCCGAACCGGTTGATGGCAACCACAGCCTGTACAACTACACCATGAAATAAACTGGTTCTGAAGACAAGGGAAGAACAAGCAGCCTGTTTTGATCAAGAGCAACCTTCAGAGCAACTTTCCATGATTCAACGATGTGACACGGTGTGGCACAACGTGACACGCCTTGACTCCATGTCTTCTCACATTTTGGATGTGAGCGATGAGGTTGGCACAGCCTTTTTCTACCAAATGAAGGTTCTCCTTGCACACGGAATGGCAGACAGCGGACTTCCCACAGAATCCATCAAAGGTGGAAACCAAACTCTGCACAGCAAAATGCGAACGAGATCACGGAAAATCTCGTAAAGATAAGATTTAGATACGAATTGCACAGTTGCACAGGCTATGGCCTGGTAAAAAATGTCTGCCCACGCGCCTCGCGGTACTCTTTGGCAGGCGTCTGGCCAGCAACAATTTTTGGTGCCTGAACAATGAGTTTTTGGTGGCTCTTGAAAAGCCAATGTTTGGAAGCCGTCAAAGAAAGGTCGCTGTGAAGAAGTTTGCTTTCTCAAGACTTGAAAGTCCTCTGAGGTCAAAACCTCAACAAGAAGACGTACCAAGCAAAAAAGTGCTAACAATATATTTTAGCCTCTTTTAAGCAAATCTTTAGTACTCTATTTTCTGATGCTTGTCTATGCTGTCGACATGTAGTGCAAGATATGAAACAACATTATCCACGCACAACCCATGCCTCGCAGCTGTGAAGCTTTAATGCTCGCACTGAGCAAACGATAACTGCGCAGTCCGGTTTCAATCCACCTAAGCTACAAAGGAAATCAGGTGCCAAGCACAAACATCATCAAATATCATCAAATATCCAGAGATGCCAAACTGACTTAGTAAATTCACATGAATTGTACCAAATGGATCCAAATGGTCTACTCTAGAGTTCCTGCCATACCAAGTGGCTGTAGTAGCACTTGATGTTGAAGAACTTCTCCCCGCCCATGTCGGAGCCAAAACCTGCCTCCGTTAAGACATAGCCATCCTTGCCCACCAGCTTCAAGCCGATCAGGTCCTGACAATGTCAGCATAGGCAATGCAAAGGCAATTCTCATGTTTCGAAGGAGTTTACAAGAAAACAATAAAACAACACATGAAAACACCTGCAACTTCCACTGTGAAAACTGTGAACTGTTTCGTTTCTCTGTAAAGTGCCAAATGCATCGTTTTTCTCAAGAGCTCCAAGACCAGGTGGCTGAAATGATGGAGGAGTTGCCATGTGCGATGTTTGCAAAAGGTCCAGCCTGGAATCGGAACGCATGGCAGCTCCAAACAAAAAGAAAACAAAAAGAAAACAAAAAGAAAACAAAAAGAAAACAAGACAAAAAAGGCAGACTGAAGGTCACGAAGGTCAAATCACATCGCATGCCGCGATGATGCTTGCTGCACCTGCTGCATGCTTCACAGTCATACTTGTCTCCTTTATAACCCTTGCAATATTAAATGTTTTTATAAGATGCTTCAAGATGTTTTAAGTCATTTAAAGATGTTTTCAGTATATATATATTCAGTGCAAAACTGCTCTTAATTCAGCCTCACCACAGCACCAAACTTCAGCCAGGTCTCGTGCACCAGAGCTGGTGTGCCCTCGAGAGTCTGCATTGTGTTTGGTGGTAGAGCATCCATCATCAAAACAGCCAAAGCACCTGAGACAACGACCCGGTCAAGCATTCGCAAACTTGGTCGCAAAACTCACAAGACTTGAGGTCACTGCTGAATGATTCAGACTAAGTACTCCAAACCGGTGTTTCAACATGTTTCCCTTTTCCTATTTTTCCTAAGACCTGGGATTCAGAGATGCTAAGATCTGACTACGCTGTGACTCTGTCATTCCGTCATTGCCTGTGATTCCAAAGTCGTCTGCAGTGATGGGCTCTCCCTGACAGCTTGGAGAACTCCAACATCAATCTTAATCCAATCTTAATCCAATCTTAATCCAATCATCTAAAATCTTCTAAAATCTTCTAATCTTTTGAAAATTTGGGACCTTTGGGAACCTTATGAGTCTCGCTGGAAACCTAGACCTTGACCCGTAAACCCGATCTGGGGCTCGTCCGCATCCAAAACTTTTGCAATTCAGGACCCCTAGCTGCTTGAGCTTTCAGTGTTGGGGAGGGATTACAAGTGTATATGACTTGTATATGTATATACAATTACATACGTGTATATGAGTTGTATATAGTAGATTCATGATGATTCATGTAGATTCTGTAGATGCCCTGCTTTTTGTGTTGCATTTTCCACGTGGCCAGCCACTGGCCTTCTTGGAATAGCAACAGATCATCTTCCCAAGTCGTGTTCGCAGGTCTTTCAGATCTGTGGCCAAAGCGAGGATGGCCATGATCTCCTCAGGACACGGACACTTCACACTTGAACTCAACAGAACGCTTCAGATGCTCTATAGTTATGTAAGCTTATGACTATAACTTACCAAAAGTTACCAATACTAAGCATACAGTGACCATACAGCTATGCTTATACAAGTTCAACTCTACTCTAACTCTTCTCATAAACAGGTGCACTCTGCGGATGAACAGTTTGAAACAAAACAGTGTAAGTACAAACATAATCGAACATCATCAGACATATATCATCATATATCATGCAACATGATCGGTATATAAATATTATAAATATGTATAAACAATCAGGTTCGAGTCTCTGAGCTCACCGTGATTCCATAGGATGAAGTTCGCTTCATTTGCTCATTCTTCTTCTTGGAAAATTCCGAAGGGCTGAGGCCAATCTCGACCTTCCGCAAGTACTTGTCACCTTGAGAAAAGAACACAGCATTGCAAGCGGGGTTCCGAACAAGACCCCAAAAAGCCCTCACCTGTCCCAACGCACAAAAGCAACCTGAGAAGGGGGGAACGAAAGCCAGCATCCCATCTACCCCTATTTTCCACCATACTTTTCACCCAGCGACTCTTCAATACATTTCACCCATATACTTTTCACCCAGAGATTTTTCAC
>Ga0126342_10002569_pt1 | contig 28582 bp, 25 predicted proteins | sample Cyp1metagenome_FD_92528 | JGI IMG/M metagenome (GOLD analysis project Ga0126342, IMG submission 92528) | Coral microbial communities from Lord Howe Island, Old Settlement Bay, Australia - Cyphastrea 1 metagenome | ecosystem: Host-associated > Invertebrates > Cnidaria > Coral ... | reverse complement strand
AAGGCATCCTGAAACAGCCTCTTTCTACTCCTGGCGTTCACAAAAGCGTGCAAATACAAGTGAAAAATGATGAAAAAATAAAACACAATGGAATTAGCCACATTTTCTGACCAAACATGATGACGATTGCTTCAAAAGTCCTGCAAATACCAAGGGATAAACATGAAGGTCATCATAAAGACTCTTAAGAAAATGCCAAAACACACGCGCGGTAAACCAGGCGCCGGGATGTTTTTGTACATTCTTTGTCTCGTAGATTTCTGGTTCAGTGGTTCATCAACTTATTTTGCGACCGACAACGTTCGCATTCCCAAATCAAGCTGCTAGGTGTTTGCTTTCATGAGCTCTGCTCTGCCCCAATCTAAAGTGGTTCCCCAAACACTTGGCTCCAAAAAAATGCTTGCTACATCTTGCTACATATCTACAATGGTGATGCCTGGTGTTTCTTTTATGGGCCGGCCATGGCGACTTCTGAGATTTCCCAGATGGGGTGCTCGGCACAGGACACCTTCGCAATCATCCCACGACACTTTGCAGAGGTCTACTTCAGCACGTGAGGAAACCCAGAGCCCAGATGAACCCAGCTATGCCCAGCTTTTTTTGGAGAATTTTTCGTGAAAACACTGGGATACACTGGGTCCCTTCATGGTTCGATTGTATTTGGGGGGTGCTCACGGGGATCTTATATCATCTGATATCTACATTCACTTAGATCTAGACCAAAACTCCAATTGTGAGCAGAAGGGCCCAGATTTTTCTGGGATCGTTGCAGATGATGATCAATTTAGGCACCCCAATGAAAGAAATACGTAAAATATCACAGTTTGAAATAGTGGCAAGTTCTACATGCCATGGTTTTCCATGATTTTTCAATGGGCAGTCACAGGAATTCTCACTGACGCGGCACCTAGGCGGCAGTACGGTGGAAGCGACTTCTGTTGGATATCACCAAGGGAGAACATCAGGCAGCGACGTGGCGGATGGATGTAGACCGTGGCCACGGGACCCGTAGGAAGTGGTGAGTTATAAGTTGTGAGCCTATGAGCCTGTTACATGCAGTTGAATATATATATATATATATATATATACACACAGATTACAGTATATAATATAATATCATAGGAATATATTATTATCAATTGTATATTTTTTGGTTATATATATATATACTATCATTTGTTATGCATCTAAAATGTGTGTAATTGGGCTGATCATTCTGAGGCAATTTTATGTTCAACCACATTCGGTGATGATCCGCAACATGTGTGCAGTAAGGATCCTGTTTGATTTTCATCAGTTACCCCTGCTCTTCGCTGGTGGAATTAGGTGCAGATATGGCAGGAGCCTCTTTTACGTCACACATAATCACCTTGGAAAGACTTGACCTGGCGATAGAAGGAACCAACAAAGATGCAGTAAACCAAGGGCTGAACGCGCAAAAAATGCAGCAGTGGAATGTGGTTTTATGCCAACTCTTGCTATATCATTTGAGCGTTCTTTCTGGTCTTGCGACAGGTCTGATGACTGCTGCTCAACTGCACCGGCACATGCGAGACCTGACTTTTCCTATCGTGAATAAAGATGACCAAAGATCATTCAGCAAGCCCTGGCCACTCTTCGATAGTTCACAATCTTGGCAAAATCAGTGGTGCGACCTGTATCGCAAGAGTGGTCCCTCACCAAAGAACAATCAAGATCCAGGGCCTTAAACTCCCCACAATCTGAATGGTCATGAAGAGGCGACTTGCTATTCTTTCAGGATCTGGCCTTGCCTCACGGACAAGCATGATGTGGGGTTGTTTGCAAACAGGCTACCCCAATGGACTGTCATCATGTTTCCCCACTGAAATTGTCGTTTTAGGGCTTGTGATATGCACCGTTTTCTGACACACCCAATTCATATTGTTGGCATATATTCATATATATTCCATTAATCACCATGACATGTTTCTTTAAACCACCATAATATAAATTGCAATAAAATGGTGTCAACGGCCGTTTTACAAGACGTGGTGTTCCCATACAGATGTCCTTTTCCGTTCCTGCTGCTTGATTGATTATATAGTCAATTGATATCGATTAATCTTCCGTTTACTATAGTTATATACTTGATGATAAATGTATAATGGCACGCCATATGTCCCTCGTCACGATCCGTTTATCATCAAATACATATTGGATCATATTGGCATTGTATATAAACGTTGATATCTGGTATTATCTGGTACACCAGATTGGCTTTGCAACATTCTTTCAGGGACAAACTGCAGGGCCCGGTTTGGTTTTCGCAGGTTGTCACCGCTTGAAGCTGCAGTTGCAGAAGCACCGGGTCCCGGTGAAGCGCTTTGCCCTGTTGTGGCAGCCCTGGGAGAGCCATGGCGCACGATGGTTGCGTGGGGGCGTTTGATATTAGGGGGATGGAATTATTGAAGGGGTAATGGATGTCCGAGTCAATAGCTGGTTAAACAATTGATAGATTTTGACCCATCCCCCTTTTTGGGTATGTCTTGATAGACGGAAAGATCGAATATTCTAATATGGTAGATTGCCAGATTGCCAAATCTGTCACATTGTCGCAGTTGAGATAGCTTGTACCATCACATATGCAGCAGATCATTTCTTGGACCCAATGGACGTGAATTTGCTGTGGCAGTTTTCATTTTGGTAGTTGAGTGGAACTTGGCCAAAGATACTGATTCTCTCCAACTGCGCTTCATGGATGGTGAGCTGTTTCGCATGCTTTCTTCAACTGTTGGTGACTGTTGGTGACTGTTGGTGACTGGGGATGTTTGCTAAGGATCGTAGACCGCTACATTGTGCCACTAGACCGCAGCACCTGACAGGTATCGGACTGGTATCCCATGGTATCCCAAAAACAGTTTCCAGAAACTGCCGATTTTCTGGCTGATGCTTTGTAGATGATTTACAGTACCAAAAATGGCAGTTTCCTTAAATGAGATGACCGTATCGGGATGTATCGGGTATCCGTGCCGCTGATCCGCGAATCGCGGAGGCGACCCAATACCTGGAATGGCTCCAAGATCTATGGCGAAAAATCCAAGCTGGCAGCTGTGGGCTAAGCCGTTTTGATCCCAATCATAATTGTGGTTTTAGTGTGGTTACATGTGGATGCGCATATGGAAAGTGAGGGGATACTCATGTACACATAACTGGCCTCATTCTGCCTATAACTTGATCAAACGCATGGTTCCGAAAGAGTTGGGTTTGTCTGAAAGTAGGTTTCTCCCATGTTCTCCCAAATTTGATGGTCTAAAACCATCCTACAACTTCATTCCCAGATTTTCCCCATGACATTGGCATAACATGGGCCAGTTTTGGTGCCATTGCCATCCCATGAGACAGGTGCAGCATTCCAGGTGGACGCGTATGGACGCCAGCTACGTTGAATAACCATAGGGTATCTCATGGTATCTCTACTGTAAGCATCATATATGGATATATATACTGTATATATATATATGGATAGGAACTATGATTATTCCATATTATTCCCATTATTAGTTTATTCCCATTCGTTACTAGTGACTAGTGATTATGAATGACATAATGATTATATCATATTTTATCATATAAATATATATCTTTCTGGAATGGGAAGAAACATGAATATATGGATGGAATTGAGACAACTCTATATTCATACTATTGACCCATCCCCAATGGGAATATGACTGGTATAGACAACTTCACCAATTAAAAATGGATGGGATGGTGCTGACTTTTGGGGATGGTGTTGGCTGATGGCTGGTAAGGGTGGCAAACCACCCCTATTTTTTTCTTGGAGCAATGATTACCCATGGCCTCATGATGTCATTTATGATTCTGATCATTGTATATCATTGGTAATCATTGGTTCATGAAGAAGGTAACTACTAAATACCATGATCATGGTGTGTTCATGATTTGTTTATTTTTGTTGAACGTGTGATATTATCTGGTTACGATGCCAGATTGGTGAAAGAGTCGGCGGGCTTCTTTCCTTGCAAGTGCCCGCGTCTTTGGCTCAGCTTGGGAACTTCGGCACCTCTAAAGCTTGGGCTCAAGTTGTTTCCTCAATGATTAGACCTAGGATGCCTCATTTGCAAAAACCTTTTGATGAGGCAATTGATGAGACTGGGATTTTGTTCCTCATTGCCCGGTCGCTTAGAATTCCTATCCATGATTGATTCGTTGAACTTGTTGATGACATGAAGAAACAACTAATTTATGTTGCAACAGAATCAACATAATCAACAGTATATAGCACTTGTTGGTCGCATATCAACTGTTTTTGTTGATGGCATCCCACTGTTGCATTACCTTCTTGTTCTGCCCTCAATCTTGTAATTTCAATCCCCAACATCAGCTCACCATATCTCCCATGTTCCAAGCATGGCGCATGACGTGCAAGAACTCGCGGAAGAGGCGCAGCATGGCCGGGTGAAGGAGGATCCTGGAGGAACATATGGGGATGGGTCAACACAAACTATGATTTCCAATCATTTCCAATCTGAACGAGGTGGGGGGGGTTGAATGTCCATTTACCGGCTGTTTTTCTGTGAGCACCAGGGTGCCATTCGCCAGTCATCCAGCCTCGCTGGAGATTATAGCCAGATCAATGGCTGGGACGGGAAAACCATCTGGCTGATGGATTCAAGACGTTTCAAATCTTTGTTGATTTCCATCCCCATCTGTGCTGTCAATGTGTATATAACATATAAACAAGTACAAGTCAATCTTGAATGTTATCATCATCCATTCCCGTTCAGAAATGCCAAAAAATCTTGTCCTCATGGAGGTTGTTGAAGCCCAAAAAAAACAGCTCACTGGCAACAAAACACCTTGGCGTCCTGGCTCCCAATTTGAAGAAAATGTGGGAATCCCCATGGAATCACCATCCAACTGACCTTGGAAGCTCCCAAATCAGTCAAAATCTGGCTGGTTTCAAATATCTTAGGATTTTCACATTTTGGAAGCATTTTTGGGATACCTTTGGGATGATGGCACCAAATCACGGTAAATTTTGGGGAGTGGCGAAATCGCAACGTCCCAGGACCTCGAGCTCGAGTCGGTCACCGTGTGTGGCCGCCGTTTTGGGATCCACCGGCGGCGCAGCAATGGCATCCCTGCAGCGGATGCCACGGGGCTGGTGCTCTGGGAGTGCCTTCGGCTGGGCAAAATTCGCGTGGAAAAGGGATCTTGGATCATCTTGGATCTACATTCCACTTATTATCACTTATTCACTGGCTGGTTGTTGTAGTTCTATCCTGTTTGGATCGGTTTGGATGTACATCGGATTGTGAAATGTGTATATATTTGTTTGATCAGAACCAACTGGGGTTTACATCCAATTAGCCCATGGAGTCTGCATGTCTCTGCACTTCGCATACTGTTCCAGTCCATTTATAAACAATCAACCGAAGCAATCTCATCCTTCAAACCGTTCAAGATCTTTCAAGTACATTGATATTCTATGATATTCTTAGCTTTGAACTTTGAATAGTTTAATTTCCACACATATTTTTCTGCAACGAGAATCCTCATGTCTTCTGGTGAGATCTCAGGTGCGCCTTGCTGCTGGCGGAGTACCTGGGCTACGGCCTCTGGCGCGACACGAGCGACGCTCGGTCGACGACGAGTCTGACGTGGTGGCAGCTGCATCCACCTGCGCCGGTGGTGCCAGCCAGGTCCGGCACTGGTCACTGACAATGCTTTTTTTTTGGGTACTGTGGTCATCATATCATTCATATCAGATCTCAAGTCACGTCACAACTTTGACAAGTTATCATTATACCATATGGATTTGTCTGAAAATAGGGTATATTCCCAATGAAATAGCCATTTAAAAACGGGATAATGATCAGCAAAACCATTGGGTTTAGGGGTTTAGCCTATTTTCAGACACAACCATATTAGCCCAGCTTTGCAACCCAACAGTGAAAGGCGCAAGGTTCAGGACTCCGTTTTTTCGGGGCGTGCATGGCTACGTGTTGCCAGTCCCCGGCCCCAGAGATTGAAACCCAACAGATTCGCTGTTGGGGATTAATCCATGTTATATACTGTACATCTCAGTCTCACTTTGTTCCCAGGTTGATTTCATTTTCGGTGGTTATGATCATGGGTTGGATGATGAAACCCACAATAATTCACATGATCATGACCACATGCTTGTTGGAAATTATGATGCACAGAAAGGATCAGAAAGGACTGTCTCGAAACTAGTAGCACTTATATAGTCTTCTTTTGCATGTACACCCAATTTCGGCAGTTCAACCATATTTTCCACCACATTTGCTAGATAAACATTCTGGGGTTGGGTAGTTAATGGTAGTTACCTTCGTTTTTGGGTTGCTTCAGTCCAGCATATGGTTCGTTCATTTTGCATTAATGTCGCTTCAATGCCTCTGTTTCTCGATACAGATGCCAGCCTTAGATCACTTAAACCCTAATTTTTGAATTTTAGACGTTTCGTAATGATAGGAGCCCCATGTAATCCCCAAAGCAATTCGGACATTGTCTACCATTCAATACCATTCAGACATGGTCTCGTAATTAAAATTAAGATCCCATGATATCCCATTAGTCTTAATCCATCATGTTTGGCACCTTAATCTTTCTTAGTGGCAATGATTAAGATTAATGGGGTATCATGGTAAGATTGCCATGGTGTAACATGTAATCATTCTTGTGGTTGGTGGATTGGAACATGAATTTTACTTTTCCATATATTGGGAATAATTATCCCAACTGACTTTCACTCCATCATTTTTCAGAGGGGTAGGTTGAAACCATTTGAAACCACCAACCAGATAATAATTAACCATTATTAACCACCATTAACCACCATTAACCACCATTAATGGTCATTAACCACCATTAACCACCATTAATGGTCATTAACCACCATTAACCACTTGAGGTTCTGGCGCTCACAGCCCGCGGTATTGGAGCTCGGTGGGGGCTGTGGATTGGTGACCCTGGCGCTCAAGTCACTGGGAGCCAGGGTGGTGCCCCGGCGTTGAAGTGACTTTTTCCCCTACTGCCACTGAGATATTTCATGATATTTCGGGAAAACATAATGAACATGGTGTTTTTTTTTACTGAAAATAATAACATGATGGAGAGATAGTGATGGTTTTAAAATTGGGTTCCAACAGTAAGTGAACTGGCCCCTGCCAAGTATACATGAGGTACCCATAGCTGTCCATGACAGGGTGCAATCGCTCGTTCAACTTGGACATAATATCATCACCTCATTCAAGACAATGTGTATGTATATATATATATGACACGGTACAGTCATTTGGGAGTCAAGTATGTTAAGGGACCCATCACTCGATAGACACTTTCCCCAAAATCTTCGAAATGACCAGCCTTTTGTGGCTCCAAACAGGTGCCCCATGAGCCCATCGCTGAAGTTCTTATTTCAGGTATGGTTTGATCAATGTTAGATACCCTTTTTTGGGATATTGAGGGATGGATAAACCCATGTACATAAGGGAAAAAAGCATGGCGAACATTGGAAAACACCATGTTTTCAGCGGGATAGTTTCCTCTCTTGAGACTGGGCCCAACCCAGGTCTACACCGACGGCGATGCTGCTGCGCTGCGCTTAGCGCAGCGGAACCTTCGCGCAGAGACGTCGGAGACGCAACATCGGTGCCACTTTCGACGGTTGAGATTTGGGGACCAAGCGGCTGCCAAGAGACTTGGCAGGAGGATAATCATCTTTTAATGGGATTGAACGGCAATATAATATATAATTGAATATGTATATATATATAATAATAATATAATGCAATATTTATACTATTATATAATGTAATAATTATATGTATATAAATAAATAAATAAATATATAAATACGTATAATAAACCTATAAACAAATGAATGCATAGATAGAGAAATTAATAAAGAAAATAAATAAATAAATAAGTAAATAAATAAATAAATAAATATATATATATATTTGCTCAGGATATAACGGGATAAACCCTCCGGCAATCACACATGGCTTGACTTTTCCAACATTTTAACCTCCATGGCTAGGCCACAGGGATTTCCCAGCTAACCACGTTTGATGACTGGAGGGCATTAATACAATGACCGCTACCGAGGGTCACGCTTCAACAACTGACAAGATTCCGAAGATGCGGACCCCAAGCCTTGCGTTGCTTAATCTTGAAAAAGTAAGGACTTGGATTGTCCATGATTTTTCCCAAGGTGATTGTTTTCCAACTAGTGAATCCATTTCCCAAAAAAAAAGCTGCCCCCTTGAACCATACTTTGGGATGCTCCATGGCCCAGGGAACCCCCATTATATCACTATATTCGATTCTACCTCATTGTTGATACCGAGGATGATGCATCCCATTTCTTTCTCATCGTCTCCGATTTCAATGCAAAATTTCTATCCCACATTATCCCCACGTAATAGGACAACCCTGTATATCCATACAATGCGCATATATATATAATATGTGGATAAATCATGCTGACCTCGCTGTGACGTCTGTGGAGTCATTGTTGGGATTCGCGGAATCCTCCCCAATTCATACAATTCAGCCATATATATATATATTTATATATATATATACATATTGCATATATACATATATTTATAATTATATATCATATTCAATATTCTTGAACTTGAGAATCATATCAGATTCCTATATATTCATATGTATTCTATTTGGTGTGTGTATATATATATATATTGTATATATATATATGTATATGTACCAAATGGCATACCTCTATGAAGAATCGATCTTGGGAACGTTTCCAGGACGCTGCTGACGGAGCTGGGTCCTTTTGGCCACGTGGTGGGCAGCGACCTCGTCTACGGCGCTGAGAAATCCAGGCGCTGCGCGCTGCTCGATACGTTGCAGGCGCTGGCTGAAGCGCAGGAAATGCTGGAGGCGGGGGCCATGGGGTCATGCTGCGGCCATGGTTGGACCCAAGGAAGCAAAACCATTGATCGATGATTTATGATGATTTATGATGGTTTACCAATGATAAACATGATTGCCTGGACATAGCCCCGGTGATAATTTTTCACATTGGCGGATGATAAACTGATAATTAAACATGATGATTTTTAGCTATTAACAATGGTGATTTTCCATAGCTACGTGAAATAACCAGAATGTCTTAGAATGGGGGATGCCCAAGTCACCATGGGTTTCAATGCTAAGTCATGGTCTAATTACTGACTTGGATGATTTGGGGCGCGACCGTTTTAGGAAACGTCCAAATGTAGGTGAAATTTGATATGCCATAGTCAAAAGTTGGATATGGGATGGTCATCAATCCCTTAATAGGGATTTAGACAAATCCATTACGTTTGGATTCCCAGTCTGAGATGGATGACAAAAGCTGTAAATATATGTAAATATTGTTTTAAGGGAGAGAAACATCCATAAATCGCAGCTGTTTCGATGTGAACTAAGGCGGTGCAGGGGTTTGACCCATCCCCATATAAGCAACAAGCATCAGCAATACTATACTTTAGGTAGGGTCTATCGGTCATTTATCAATACACAAAGACCACAAAAACTCAGAATTGTCCATAGAAGTGTTTCAGTCGAATTGTCCCTGACAAAACTATAGCAATCCAAAAGCAAATGGACAAGTACAAACATTTAAGATCCGACTGAACTAAGATAGTAAAGTATTTGGGGGTGCAGTTGGGGGTGAAAAAACATTGATGATTATAACCATGGCACAGCCTATATATTGATTTTATGTTATAGACCTAATTAGAGGTCACAACCATAGTTATGGGTTATAATTCCATACTTAACCATACTATCATATAGTTATAGGTTATATTTCCATAAATTGGAGGTGGTGAAAAACATTGGAATAACATGGTGTAACCAAGGAACCGCCTATGGCAGTCAGGTCAAGGGCTCCAGAACTGCGGCTCCCTTCTTGGTGACACTGGCCATCAAAAACCGATGCTGCAACGAGGTGGCGTTTTTCTACGGGGATCCAGGGCTTTTAACCCAGAAAAACTGGGGGTTTAACATGGTTTCACGCAACAGAAGTGGGATTTTTACACCAACAACAAGGGAATTCAATGGGACTACGGGTGCATTGCGAATCGTTTGCAAACACAATCGGGCGGCCTAACATGGGCCGAACTCACCGTTGGGATTGGGGGAATCAAACGTGGCTGGAACATCAGCAATAGCAATAGATTGATTTTCCCGGCGAAAACCTTCATTAATATCCATTCATAAGGGATAAAATCCGATGATTTTCCCATTATTTGTCAGAGTTTCACAACCCATAAAGTAACCATGGATAACAGCAGTGATTGCAGATGATTACGCAGTACACTAGCTCGTACCCTCTTGTAACTAAAACTGGCTTGATGGAAAATTAAAATCCGCTGGATGACTTCCAAGCTATCAACTTCCATTTGGTGCATTGAACTTCCTAAGAAAATCACCAGAAAATCCCCAAATCTCCATCAAATCACTATCTGGTTGGTGGTTTGGAACATGACTCAACATGACTTTTATTTTCCCTTCTATTGGGAATGTCATCATACCAACTGACGAACTCATATTTTTCAGAGGGGTAGGTCTACCACCAACCAGCTATACAATCATCATCGAATCAGCATCGGCCATCCCAGCAGGTTGAACTTCTCGTCAAAGAAGCACTGGAACGAGAGATTTGGACACTGCGCTGCGCTGAAAGCCGCAGCCTTCCGGAAAGCCACTGGGCGGTAAAAATGACAGCAAGGAAGAGACCAATTCTGTGATTTTTCGATTATATATATATTATTATTATTATACATAATATAGTGTGTATATATATATATGTATAGTCGATGGCATATAATTAATTACTATCAATGAATGGTGAAATATTGGTAGAATCTTACCATCAATATGTTTGGTACTTGATGGTACTTATACCTATTCGAACATGTACAATTTTGTGGTGTTCGACTGGTTGGGTGCTTGTGAAAGGGTGAGCCGACAAATGTGATGACATGATCATCCCAGTATGTATGCTGGATAAAGGTGTAGTTCAGGGGGCAGTCGGCTAGATTTTGCTGTGAAGTTATTTGATTGGGTTGATGGCAATCGTTGTCAATAAACCATAGCATAGCTCCTTCTCACGACTTCACCATCAACTCATTGATATCCAGAGTCTTGCGGAAAACATCAGAGATTTCCCCATATTTGGTTTGGGGGGTGTTTTTGACTGTTTTTGGTCAACATATATCAACATGAATCACCCAGATCCGCCCTCCGCCCATCCCTTGAGGCTTTCAACAAGAGGCGGAGGCCTTCTATGGACCGCCTGGCCGGCCGTCCTACTGCGTGGTGCACTTGCGCTTTCAAAGGTGAACTGCTTGGGTGAACTGCTTGGGGGATGGCCATCACTCCATGAATATATCGTATATGTTTATATAATGTGTATATATATAATGTGTATGTAGTATATAGTACATCTTTATGTTTAGAAAAAGCCGTTACGTTTGGATTCCCATGATGGGATGGATGACCATATCACATGTCCCGTCTTTTGACCATGGCAGCTGGAGGTTAATCCAAGGTTGCAACCAGGAGAGACATGGTGTTGAATTGATTTCAGTTAATCCTCTCCCCCTAATACTAAACTCCGGCCCCCCCAAATAATAAACACCTCAGGTAGTTTTCATTATTAGGAGGTATTTATTATTAGGGTTCCCCCAAATACTAAATTTAAACCCCTAATATTCAAAACTATTTTGTTCTATTTCAAAATCGATTAGATTTCCTTTTAAAATCTCATTAAAAAATGGATTTCGAAGCTTCCCCTAATAGTAAATTAAAAACCCTAATATAAAAAGCTATTTTGTTCTATTTCTAAATCGAGTAGATTTCCTTTTAAAATCTACTTAAAATATTGCCAAAAATTGGATTTCGAAGCTTCCCCCTAATAGTAAATTTAGAACCTTATATAATATAAAAGCTATTTTGTTCTATTTCAAAATCGATTAGATTTCCTTTTAAAATCTAATTATATAAAATATTCCCAAAAATTGGAGTTCGAAGCTTCCCCCTAGTAGTAAATTTAAGACCCTAATATAAAAAACCGTTTTGTTCTATTTCAAAATCGATTAGATTTCCTTTTAAAATCTAATAAACATATTGACAAAAATTGGATTTCGAAGCTTCCTCCTAATATTACATATTAAAAAAACCCTATAAAATACATCTTTTTTGCGACCTTAAAAGACGGACCCTAATGAAAAACACACCGGGGTTGACTGGTTCTTATTATTAGGGGTGAAACCCTGAAACGGTAGCTTCATTTTTAAATGGTTTTCTAAAGGGGATCAATTAAACATTGGCCAACCTCAAATTTTCCAAAATTGGAGACGGACCCTAGTTTTTATTATTTGGGGGGGTTTTGTAATAGGGGGAAGGGATTGTACAATCACATTCCATATGACAAAAACATTTTGAAATGCCAGATTTTTTCTTGCAAAAATGAATGCCAAAAATCATCCCAAACATGGATAGCCTTCGACCTCCGCTGATGTTTCACAGGTTGGAGCCTCCAAGCAAGAAGAGGCGGACATGACGGTGGCGGCACATCCTCATGGTCAGGTGACAAAAAAAATCCGAGGCTCCCTGGATTGCTGCAGAGGAATCAGCAATTTCCAGCACCCTGTGACAGTTTCAAAGAAAGGGCCGATTGCACCTGATGTTCCTGATGTTGGCAGCCAGTTCCAAGTCACGTCCAAGTATCCACCCCTACAAAATGTGCATTGGGGGGTGTGCACCCCCTCAAAATATACATGTCTCAGTCTCGGAAACACGTTCCCTGGGGAATTCATTTTATACCAAATGACTGTTTGGGTCAAGGGGGTGGTACGCCTTCATAGTGTCCCCCATGTCCTGCCTATTGCTTATACATTGTAGGGGCAAAACACCCTATGCTTATACATTTTCGGAGGGGTGCTGTAAATATTCCCCCAGGGTGTGTCGGTGTAATGACCCCCCTGTCTTATATGTTTATAGCTGCTAGATGCTGCTAGCATCATCTCTTCGAAATCAACTACTGTGCCAGAAGATTAGAATCAATGATGGGTGATAGATGGTGATAGTTTGATTGCGGCTATCACGAATGTCCCTTTTGAGAACATGCTACAGTAGAAGAAAAGTATGAAGCTAGGGGGCACGCCCTGACCATATGACCTGATACCTACTAGTCGTTCCATAAAAATGAATTTATGGTAACCAGAATGTACTATCTTATCATAGTGTAATAGTGTATCTTTCGATATTCAGAAGCAAATTCGAAGACAGCATGTTGCTCTTCTGACGTGCCAACCCTGGTACGTCATGCATTTTCCCCTAGTTTGCATACATTCAAGCCCTTAAAAGAGTAATAGACACTGTCCCACCCCAGGTTTGATACATTATCAGAAATGTATGGGGAGCGGGGGGTTGGCATAAAGTAGTTAGGGAGGGTGATGTCTAAGTGTCATTTAAAGATCATTCAAAGGTCATTTAAAGGTCATTCAAAGGTGTTTGTGGCCGCAGCTGATGGCTCTGAACACAAGACCTACCAAAGAAGCGACAAGCTGCAAGCCAGGATACCTTCCATATTTCTTCCGTTACAGTGGAAGGCATGCAACAAATTCAACAGATATCAACAGATTACATAGATTCGTGATTCATATCTAAAGTGTTTATTTCATGTATGTTGATGGCTAGGTTGGGCACTTCTCATGTTCATCTGGGGTATGGCTTGCAATCTAAGTCTGGAGGTGCGGATTCCAGTTTCATAGTTCGCAGCCCAGCCCTGAACCAACCTTTGGTGGATGTAAACCATCCCTATAAAACCCCCTTTTTTTTGGGGGTTGTACATCTAAAAACCATCCCCGGTAGTCTGGTAGTTCTTCAGCCGGCATGGCTGGTCCGGCTGGGATGATCTCAAGATATGGCTAAAATATGGTAAGATTGAAGCAGTACTCACCATGGTCTTTTTGCTAAATCGATAAATCCATATAAATCCAGTAAGTATGATATGGCTATATGGGAGAAATCCAATAGATACCCTGGATCTTGTTGCTTCTCCATGCCCTTTCGCCTGCGCCATGTGTGTCTAGCACTTCCTCTGCCGCTGGTGACGTCTGGGTGGTTGGAATGTCAGGCGGAGTTCGGAGAGGCCCCCGGAAAGGGGCGAAAGGTCCAGATTTGAAGCAACATGTTTTTTTTTACCGGTAGAAGGGAATGAACACATATCAAATCACAGTATATATAAATGTACATAAATGTGGTAAGCCCATTTGTCAACCACCCCCCAATTTACCATCAATGGCTGACATATGGTTATCCGAGTGCATCTTTATTCTTTGGTTTACCGCATTAAACAAGAGGGGGCTTGCACGCCAAACATGGAGTTGACAGATACAAAATCAGCGACCAAATAGCGACAGAACAAGAACAACAGGTAGAGATTCGGACAACAAAACACCGGATGATACGGCCAACAATCATGTTGGACGAAATCAGCAATAGGGATATGATTGACCGCTTTAAGATCTGTGGCATAACCCAACAACCAGCCATGTTTTCATCTTCTTTGGTCTTGGTTCATAAGGGGATGTATACCTATATCAACTATAACAAGTTGAGTTTTTGTTTGCCGAGTGTGGGCGATTCGCTCTGATCCTATCTCGATGATTGTTTGAATCGACATGAAATCACTCAAATCGCTACTTTGTTAAGACATCATCAAAGACCATCAACCACCATTTCTCGTTGTTTCCATGCCTTTCTTGTTGAACTTCCCATTCTTCACTTCCATGGGCCGCAGCGCCCCAAACCCCAAACCAGGGCCGCGCAGTTGCGCCACAGCCACCTCCAGAGCGGCCTGGGGAGCGCGGCCTGCCACGGCTGGGGGCCCGCATCTTAGATTTGAGGCGTGGGGCCGCTTGGTTAAAAATTGGGCCTTGGGGAGTCTTGGGGGTTTCCATAGTCATGGGGAATCCCCAATAGCTGGATGGGTTATAAGGGAAAAACCGAACATAACATGGATGATTTGGGGGTACCCCTACTTTAGGAAGCCTCCTATTGGGGTGTGGTATATAATGCAAGACCATGCAAGACCATGCAAGACCATGCAAGACCATGCAAGACCCAGGTTTGTGATCTTGACCATATTGCCCAAAGTATCCTAAAGTTCCTAAAGCCAGGGCTAGCAGATTTCAGACTGGACCATGCTCAGCAAGTTGCCAGGCACACCTTCGAGTTCCTGTCCACCGGCGCCAGTCTGGTAAGGCTTGAAGCAGATTGGTGGAGGGAGCACTGAGCGACTGACCAACTCACCTCACCAGAAAATTTTAGTTGAGATAATCATCCCAAATAGAGTTGAACAGGAAAACATGTTTGAAACCAGCAACTAGCAAATGAAATTCTGCCGCACTGAAAATCTGACAATGGAACATTGCGGATTTGTGGCTGGTTCTCCTGCAATGTTTGATTATGTGTCACAGATTCATGGCCATCTCAAGCGTGCACGATAGATACGAACAATTACAAAGATCTCTGGGTCAAGTGGTTTGGCATCTTGATCTGAACCACCAAGCAATTTTCGGGTGCATTTTTATATGATGTTAAGGGGAAACCGCTAGGGTTGAAACCATGGGACATGGGCGTCCCTAACTTCACATTGAGCCACCGGAGTTGCTGGCTGGTCAGGCTCCAACTGGAGGATTTCCAGTGGCTGAAAGGCACATTTTTGGTGGAGAAGAGGGCCCCGGAAGAGGGTGATTTGAAAGAGGGTCGACGACATGGAACCACCAAACAATCAATTTTCCATAGTAAATTTGCCATAACTACATATTATAGATAGATAGATAAATAAATAGATAGATAGATAGATAGATGGTAAATCATCCATTCTTGGCCATACCCATATCGCATTTGCCATGGACCTGCCGACTTTCTCCAAGTTGTAGCAGTTGTCACCAATTGCAGCGTGCAGATTGGCTCGCACATATCACCGGATTTCTCTGCACAGGTGTTCTTATATTCAATGGTGTCCCAGAAATTCCGCACTATAAATCACCAGATAATGGTTGCTTCAGCTATTAAACTTTAGATTTATTCGATCTTGGATTTGCATCCCACTTCCCTGAGTGGGGAATGACTACCATGAAATATAACTATAATTATGGATTAAAATTAAAACATGTTCAATGGGATCCGTGATCAACCCCAAGCTATGGCTTCTCAACCCCTGTGGCTGATTTTTGGGTTCAGGTGTCGACCCAGACCTCCGCACTGGCTTCAATGCATTGCTGCAGGGTCGCCTTGGAAAGAGCTGCTGCATGGCAGTGGATGCTGCTTGGTTTCAGGAAGGGCCTGGAACATCCTGGAACCCCAGTGGCATCGCCATAACATAGCCGTCCCATGGTGGTGGGACCCCATCATTTCCAAGCAGGAATGTTGTGTAGGGAACACCATGCCCCAGATCCGCATGTATGCTACATCCGCATTTTCACCCCTGGCAATATGTCAGATTGAACTGTTCATGGATACTAATGGCATGTTTGTTTGCATGGGGTTGTTTGTTGAGATTGTTCGGGCGAGCACCACAACAACACCAGCCATTCAGTAGGCATATATGCCAACACTAACCTGGTGAAACGACTGGCCTGATAGCCGGCTTGCTGGCTTGCCGGGATATCCCCTATTTTGATGATGCGTTTCGATATATGTGTTTATTCAACACTGTGACTTCCACGTTGGGCTAGTAATACTTAGATGCGCATCACAGTTGGCAAGTGATTTTTGACCGATATAGAAGCCAGGGGATATTTCACAAAAGAATACAAAAGACTACAAAAAGTATAGAGCTACTTGTCGGTCCGGTTATACTACGGGTATTGACCATTCGCCACTGAACCACTCACCCTCCTACAGAGATCCATGAACAAAGCTAGGGAAACCCATACATTTCCGTGTTTACTGGAGGCATTCCAGGTAGCTTGGAGAAGTAGGCTACCCTCTTCAGCACTGTTGCGCCCCGGAGGATGTGTTGTCGCGGAGCTGGGAATTGCAAGTGGCATCTGAGCGGCTGAGGTTGCTGCAGAAACCTGGCAAGATATCCATACGTTTTTTTGCATTTCCTCACATTTCCTGATGCTTATTTGATGTTTATCTATAGCATTCTATAGCCATCAGCAACCCTTGTTTGTTTTTAATTGTTTACATACAGTACATACATGCACACATTACATGACATGACATTACATTGCATTACATTGCATTACATTATATACATTGCATTACACACACATATATATATATATATACACATTATGCATGCACATGACCTTGATGTGGATTTGTTTTGATTGACACTGGAATATTGACATGGGTAAGATGCCCATTTGGAGATCCTTGCGGCCCTTACTTCATGCCCAAAGTGGCTGCTTTGCTGTTTATTCTTGCGGGTGCAGGCCCACAATGTATGCAGATGTACGCCATCAAATGCACTGGGGCATCGAACCCAATTTCAATGGTTCTACCCTCTGGTAAACTAACATAGCTATTGAAAATGACCATTTATAGTGAGTTTTCCCATTAAAAATGGTGATTTTCCATAGCTATGTTAGTTTACCAGAGGGTAGCAGTAAGATGCAATTTTCTGCAAGACCAGTACATCTCCACGCTCAACCTACCTTAACGCTGTTCAGGACCCAGCGTTCGGCGCTCGTCGAAGAGTTGTTGGCCCTGAAACCCGCAGCTGGTGTCTTGTGCAACAGGCGCAGCTCCCGGGTTTGCGGCGTATGAGCTGCGTATCTGGTTATGCCAGTTTATATCACCATTGAACCACCAGATAATTATAAATTATATTAGTTTTATATCACCATATATCACCATTTTTTATATCACCATTGAATCACCATTTATATTAGTTAACATATGTTAACATGGTAGTTTATGCCATGCTGTGCCACATTCCTTTCGTTGACGGTGCAGGAATGTGGTGGACTCGCATGCGTGGCACCGAAAGCAGCTCGCCCCAGGAAATTCCCGAAGCAAAACCATGGTTTCGTTTGGGGGTGAATCTTGGTAGCTCAATAAAATCCTCAGTTATACTAAAAATCAGCATGTTTGCCATATTGATCCATATTGCCATTGATTGGGGTGTTTCCTATTTTCAGACTGACCAAGTTTTTGGTTCCAAGTCTGAAAATAGGAAACACCCCTAAGTCTGACCAAGTTTTTGGTTCCAAGTCTGACCAAGTTTTTGGACCAAGTTTTTGGTTCCAAGTTTCAGTGAGGAAAGCCTCCAAGTTCGAATTGCAAGAGCTTTGGCGTCGCTTCTTCGCTCAGCGGAAGGCGACCGGTGGAACGCATGGAAAGAACCACAGGGTATGACTAGGGAATCCACGCGACTTCGGCTCGAAACTGGTTAGCACCTCTGGTCAATGATTGGGTTATCTCATTTATATGCATTTATATTCATTATAGCTGAACTAACCCCATTTACTTACCAGTTTCTACGATAGCATTTACAACTGAACCAACCACACTTACCAAACAGTTGTTTTTTAGTGTGGTGAAGCACCAAGGAGGCTATGAGTAAGGATAAGCAGGGGAAATTAGGGGTTGCGGGAGAAAAAAACAGACATGTAATTTTTGTGAATGTTCATTTTGGAACTGGGAGAGTTTCCTATGCCAAACCGCCAATGAGCTGCTAGGTGCTGGTGATTCTGGGAGCCTGGGAAGCATTGGTGAGTGGACCTTTAGACTGGAGGGTTGCGCATGAGCAAATTTGTCATGTATGTATTTTTTTGCTGCAAGATGGAGTGATTTCTTATGGCAGAAGTCATGGCCTTGGGAGTAAGAGTATTTTTCGCGTTCCAACCAGTGATTTCTCCAGTTTTGTGGCTATGAGTTGTATAGTTAGATCATGTTAGATCTATACCCTTTACCAACAGAATTCATATCTACACGGTGGTGCCCCACAGTTGGCTAAGTTGGCTTGCTACTCAATGGGGACTACAAACCGGCAGACACAACTGGGGGGACCACCTCGTTCCCTTCCCTGCTGATTGCTTCTCCAGTTTCTAAGTTAGAAAGTTTCTAGAAAGGTAGATATTCTATGATATCCTTCACCAACTTGATTTGAATACCGAATACCTATATAATATTGCTCCAGGTTCAACCCCAAAGCTAAGATCTCAACGTTGAGATGTTGAGTTCCCTGTTCGATATTTCAGAGATTCCCAGCTCCATGGATTCGGATTCTTTTTGCTCCCATGAAATCCCATTCAATAACATCTAAGCCCCATAAAATCCTATCAACACCCGTTAATAATTAACTCCCAATAATATAAATCCCATTAACACATATTAGCACCCCATGAAATCATATAAAACCCATATTTAAGTTTCATATTAAATCCCTATTTAAGTTGATGATTTTAGACACCTCCAGCCACTAACCCCGAAAGAATCGCCTGTTTTGCCATGGTCCCTTGGACCTCAGGTGATGATTTCTCCGCCAAAGACCTGGAGAGGCTTCGGACCTTGACCGCTGCAGCGAGCTCTGCGGCGCGCTACGTGACGCTGGAGGAGTTGAGGGATGGCGTGGCAGGCGGTGGCGCGGATTTCCGGGATGTTTGGGGTTACCCTCTGGAAAATGGCCCATTTGTATACTGGTGGTTTGGATTTTTTTTTATTTTTACCATATATTGGGAATATATAATCATCCCAACTGACGAACTCATATTTTTCAGAGGGATTGAAACCATCAACCAGTATATTGTTGATTTAATGGGACTTAATGAGGTTTTGCACGGGCATCAAACGTGGCTGGAAATCCATGGAAATCCCCGAACCAAATGGGACGACATGACTCATCCGACAGTCAGATAGTCAGATCAAACCTTGAAAATGACGTGGTAGATACAATATCTAATAGACTAACATAGTCCTTGCTTGCTGAGGTTGGCGTGAACGCAGTTGAGAGTGGCCGTCCCAACGGGCATTGTTGCTCAAGTTCAATGTGGCAAAGCTTCTTAGGCGGGGCGGCATGGGCCGTTGCGCTCACAGGTCGCGGTGAACCGGTGCATTGTCATTGCACCTGTGAGTACAGCGTTTGGGTGGAACTTCTGAAGGGCTTGGTGTGGATCAGCATTGCCCTGTTTTTCTACACACAACGTGTCATTGGTTGGCTGTGGGAACGGCGGTGGCCTTGCGTTCTAACAAGTGACCCATCCCACGAGAGACCGGTGGTAGGGGAGGCTGCAGAGGTGATCCACTTTTCATCAGAGACTTCCAATCATTTGGTTGAACAAAGGGCCAAGGAACAGTTGAATGCATTGAGGAGAAGGCATTCAAGCAAGCAGCAGTGATGTCGCTTCAGGAGGGAAGTCGGGTGTTCATATGCTACGACTTGCCACCCCCTGCACTGTGGCATGAGCGGTACATACTGAGTGCTTGTGCTTGCGGTCGAGGGTGGCATATAGTTTTGACGCCTGATCGAGATGTTTTTCCTGAATTGATTTCTTTAGAAAACGAAGACATAGCCGGATACCGCCTTGGCGATGGCATTCAGCTACCAGTGGGGTTGACTGGCGACAACACGTATCGATTTCGAAACCTGCCTGGACCAGATGAGATGGCTCAGCTGTTGCGTGATGCTCGACATGCAGGGCTAGCTCTTGCTTTTCCGCCTGGAGCTGGGGGGGCCCTGGCCGCTCCTGCTGCAGGCGTTCAAGCACCAGCTCAGCCAGTTGATGATGGCAGCAAATGGGTCATTGTAGAGACTGGTGATGATCGTAGGCGGGGAGATGAAGTGACATTGGATGGGACAGAAATTTTGAGGGACACCGTTGGCCTCAAGCAAGCTGTGGGCAATTGGTATGCCATCCGAAAACTGCCCTCCAATGACCTCACACTATACCCTGGGCGTGAAGCATCAGCAGATGCGAGGCTTCTGGGATTGACTTTTGCAGGGACCACACGTGAAGAGCGGCAATGGCGCGATGTAGCAAAGGAATCTCATGAGGAGAAGATCGAAGACTGGAGTTCCCGGGCCTAGGACAAGCAGCTGGTGTTTGAAGTTCATCAACCGAAGAAATGGTGGGCCTAGCGATCACCATCGGTGGTGGGTGCAAAACAACGGGCTGCAGCAGGACAGTTGGGGCGTTCAAGAGCACGACAATTTGTCCAAAATCATTGACAGGCTTGGGAGATATGATGGCCTTGATTTGGCCAACATTGCTGGAGCCGAACTCATCTTCAGGCGTCTTCAACTGATTGAATATTTTTATTCTGAAAAGGGACCAGGAGGTGGGAAGGGTTCTGGCAAGGGCGAGAAGAAGGATAAGAAGTCCGACGATGGCAACTACAAAGCGGAAGCTGCTGTGTTCGCTGGGTCCCATCGGGAGTTTGGTGATACCATGGTGGCTCCGGAGTTGCTGGACTATGTGAGTAAGGAAATCGAGAAAGATGCCAGTGTCATGAAGCAGGTTCGCAAGGCGCGTGAAGAGCGCCAAGCAGCAGCGAAGTGACCCTTTGGTTTGCATCCCTGATCAATGGAGTCAGGGAAGATGTCACCAAGGAAAAGAGGAGTTTTTCCACTGCCTTTTTTGCCTAGTGAGCAATTTTGTCCTATGACCGCTGGGACCACCGGAGCATTTGAAGGCTCATTTCATCGAGGTGCCGGTTTGTCATGCAAGTGTTTGAGACGTAGTCGGGTCCGGGGCCACGTTAATTCATGGGTTCAGGACATGGTTACATCCCTCAATGAGATGTTTCTTGGGGGAGAATTCGCGGATGAGAAATTTTCCAGTTCTAGGGTTTTGGCATCCCAGAGGCAGTGTCTTAGTCGATTTCATGATGCTGTTAGACAACTTGGGAAGCCACCTAGTGACATTTCTGGCCCGGGGGCCCTTAGGGAGCTTCAGGGCAGTTGTGGCTATTCAGGTGAGCCTGCTAGCCTTGCCAGCTTTCGAGAGGATTTGATATCCTTGCCGTCGGTTGGTGGTTCTCCTTCTAGCATTGAGACCATCGTAGGCCCGGCGGCTGAGAACATTTTGAAAGTTTTGCGCGATAGGTGTAGATCTAGGGATGCGGCAGCAGCAGCGAAAGGGGAAGTTGGGCTGAAAGCCCCATACATGGATCCAGTGTTGAAACGGTCCAAGAGTAGTTATGTGAAGTTTCTTCAACGCTTACATGCCTCGCAGCTGATCGAGTTTCGCACTCAGGCCAGGGAACATGTCGGTTTGTTTTGTGTTTGGAAGAAGAGCGGACGTCAGCGCCTGATCGTTGATGCCCGGCTATCCAATCAGTGGTTTGATCCTCCCATGAAAGTTGAACTGGCCACTGGTAGTTCCTTCACGCAGATCGAAGTTGATCCTGGTCCATGCATTGAGGTTGGAGGTGTTGACATCGCCGATTGTTTTTATAACATCCTTTTGCCAGAAGAGTTTAGAGATCTATTTGCCTTGCCCCCAGTCACTGCATCGGAGGCTGGTGTGACGGTGGCTGATGGAAGTGAAGCGCACGGGTCTCAAATTGTCTTCCCGGTTTTTAGGGTGATTCCCATGGGCTTCACACATGCACTGTGGGTATGCCAGCAGTGTCACCTTGAGGTTGTTAATTCATTGAAAGCCATTCCTGAAAGTCTTCGCTTCGTTGATGGCAAGCCTATCCCCCAAATGAATCCGTTCATCCATACCGAATACGTTGACAATTTCGTTGCCCTTGCACAACAGCCTGGAATTGTCGCCGAGGCAGCAGCCTTGGTCGGTGCTGAATTCCAGGCACGGGGATTGCCAACACATCCGGTTGAGAGCGGGGTCGGAATGGATACCTTGGGGTGGCACTTCAGTGAATCTTCACCTTCAGTGGCAGTAACTCCCAGGCGTTTGTGGAAGCTTCGGTTTGGTGTTCAAGAGTTGTTGAAGAAAGGATGGAGTGATGGGAAGACAGTAGAAAAGATCATTGGGCATCTGACGTTTGCCGCACTCCTTCGTCGCGAGCTGCTCTCTTGTTTCCAGGCCTGTTATGTGTTTGTACGAAAGATGTACACCAAGCATTGCAGACTGTGGCCAGAGGTTCGCAGGGAATTGCGTTGGGCTGTAAGCTTGTTACCCTTAGTCCAGAGAAACTTGAGTGCAGAGTGGTCTGATGAAGTTTTTGCATCCGATGCTTCTCTTTGGGGTAGGGGGGTTGTTTCTAGTCAGCGTGATCGTAGCCTCATTCGGGAGCAGGGCCAATACCGTGATAGGTGGCGGTTCAGCCGTGATGAAGAGCAGTCGATTTTGCATGCACCCCAGGTTGGTCCTGGAACCTTTAGCGATCTGCTTGACTTCGAAAAGAGTCAGGCCAAAGCGGGGGATCCGCGAATCCCTGAAATTAGCCTGGAGTTGTTGGATGGTGGATGGAAAGTTCTTAGCAGCCAGCCTTGGGAGAGACGTGAACCAATTGTAATCTTAGAGGGTCGTGCCCTGGTGTGGATTGTTCAGCACCTTGCGCGTTCATGCTCTAATCATGGAAAGAGGCATCTCATTTTGACTGACTCGATGTCTGGGGTCCTCTCTCTGACGAAAGGCCGTGGGGGCACCAGCGCCTCAAATCGGATCTGCCGTCAAGTGGGGGCCCTCAGCGTAGCTTGTGATTTTGATTTGCACTTCCGCTGGATAGCCTCTGAATTGAACCCGGCCGATGCAGCCTCACGCAAGCGGCATTGCTCAAGATTTGATTCTAGTGAAGGAGTTTCAAACTTGTTGTCTCAAGATGCTCCTTCGTGGCGCTCAGCCGGGGCGTCATGGAGGTATCAAGCGGCCCGGTTCTATCGAGGCCAATCAAGTGTTGATGAACGAGGAGGTGATGGAGAATTGGGAGTTTCAGGTCATCATGGCCACACCAGATGCCAAGCAGACTCGGGCCAAGATGAGACATGTGAGGCATGGACCCAAGAAGAGGAAGGGAAAAATAGTCCCGAAAGAGCACACCTTTTTGGAGACCAACACGATCACTCCACAAAGGTTGACCAGCTACCAGCGAGCATGGACAGAGTTCAGCCAGTTCTGCATGAAACAGAAGCTGAGGTTGGTCACACTGATGGAGTTAGACGCAGCAGCTGCTCACTACTTGGATCACCTGTTCTTCGAGGGGGAGACATTGTCCAGCGGCATGACTCTTCTGGCTGCGATCAAATACCATCGAAGCGAGATTCCCAAGTTGTCAGTGTTGACCCGGTGCATGAAGTCTATGAAAGGGTTCCGACGTCTGGCTCCACCAAAGGCCCGGGTTCCTTGCCCTTTCCCAGTGCTTGCGATGATTGCGGCGCACCTGATGACGGTGAAGAAGGAAGTGATGGTGGCAGTGTGGCTGATCCTGACTTGGGCACTTTGCTGCAGGCCAGGCGAGTCCCAGAAGTTGATGTGGAAGCAGATAGTGGCACCAACTGCAGAAAAACAAATCCTGGTCAGTCCTCCTGTCAGCATCGTCACCTCTCGAGGGAAAGTCCCAGCCAAGCAAGACCGGAGAAATGGACGAGTCCATAGTGTTAGACCATCCGTACCTGAGCTGGTTCAACAAGGTTCTGAAGAAGTTAAAGACCGGGAAGTCTCCCAACAGCCCAATGTTTTCCTTCAAGACTCAGTACGGCAGTCAGATGTTCAAAGACGTTGCCGCAGAGCTTGGGTTTCAAAGAATTGGGATAAACTGTGTGTATCAGGTGAGGCATGGTTCAGCTTCCACCGATATGCTGGACAGACACCGCAGCACAGAGGAGCTGATGAATCGAGGCCGGTGGAAGAGCCTGAGCTCTCTCCGTCGGTACGAGCAAGGCGGCAAACTCAGCCAGGTGTTCAGCAGCCTGACCACACAGCAGCAAGAAGCTACCTTGAAAGCCGCAAAAGACTTAGGCAATATCATGGTCCGTTCTGTTGGCTGAGGTTTTGTCCTAGGCGTTCAGTTTTCCTTGAGCTCTTCTCTGGGAAGGGCGGCATTTCTAGGGCAGTTAAGAGACATCTTGGCAAGTACTTCACTGTTGTCGCGATCGACATTGAAAAAGGATCGCAACATGACCTCACCAAGACACATTTGCAGCAGTTTCTCATTTCACTCATTAAGCAGGGACTAGTAGCTGGTGTCTGGATTGGTACTCCATGTGCCACATGGTCACGTGCCCGTCGCAATGACGGCCGTGGCCCACCACCCTTGCGTAGTGATGAGTGTGTGTGGGGCCTGCCGGGTCTCAATGCCAAGGATTGCGAGCGACTGCAGCTCGGAAATGCATTGGCTCGTTTCTCAGTTCGTGTGTTTCGTGTATGCCTGCAGTATGAAGTTGCCGTTGCTCTTGAAAATCCCCATGCATCGAGATTGTGGCTGATCCCTTCCATACTGCAGTGGTTTCAAAAGGGTAATGTAGGCTATGTGTTAACTGACTATTGCCAAGATGACAAGCCTTGGCGCAGACGCACCAGACTCATGTTTGCTCATGTTGATCTTCACCATGTTGGTCGCTTGTGCTCAGGTAAGCATGGTATTTGTAGTCGTTCCGGTAATGCCCATGTCCAGCTCATTGGCCAATCCGGAGGTCAGTTTCTCACACTTCAAGCCCAGCCTTATCCCAAGAAGCTTTGCTCTCGGATCGCATGTCGTTTCCAACATGCCATTTTTGATTTTCTTTCACGACCTATCAGTAAGCTCTTGATCACTGATGGCCAGATGCAATAACGGATGCGCAGTTGATGCCGTTAGTTTGGCTGAGTTGGGATCGATTTCATATCCCGTCTTTGTCGTGTAAGTGATGCGCATCAACTGACACAGAAAGTGTGCCTGGCCGCGGAAAAAGATGCAGTGGAGCCATAGTCCTTGCTTGCTGAGGTTGGCGCGAACGCAGTTGAGAGTGGCCGTCCCAACGGGCATTGTTGCTCAAGTTCCCCCCCGATCGCTGCGCTGCCCATCCCATTTTTTCCTTTCAACGGCTGAGTTGGGATCGATTTCATATCCCATCTTTGTCGTGTAAGTGATGCGCATCAACTGACACAGAAAGTGTGCCTGGCAGCGGAAAAAGATGCAGTGGAGCCATAAGTATGGAACATGGTACATCTATAGATGATTTATCGATTGAAAATGGTGATTTTCCTTAGCTATGTAAGTTTACCGGAGGGTGTGATGCGTGTATATATATATATGTGTGTATATGCATATATGTATCAATCCCTCCCCCTGCCATATCAAATACTCGCAATAGTAGGGATTCCTCAACTTATAGATCCAGTTCGGTTGGTAAGGGGGGGAATGGATCATTGGGAAAAAAGGAGATCGAAAGCAGGTAAGAATAGGATAGATAGAATGGGACAACTATATCTATATATAATCATCTATATCGCCATGAAGCATCCCATTAGTTGGCGGGATGCTAAACCTGTATACATGTGTATACATATATAGGACACAACTAAGTATAATCCATCATTACAAACCAACGTGATATGATAGCTGGGTGTGTCTGAACATGGGATAGACTGTATTAAGTCGGTTAGTCATCACATCCCTAAAACGCGATAAAACCCATAATCAAATCATTATTAAATCCATTTAAATCCCATGAAATCACCTTGACTTATTGTCAAACCACCATGAAAAGCTGAAAAGCTCCATTAAATCCCCATCAAACCCCATCGAATCCCCATTAAACCATTAAAACCCATTAAATCCCATTAAATCTCTCGGTTTTCCTATGCCTCCGCAGGTCCACTGTCCCAGCTCCGCCGTGACGCTCTAACTTTCGATGTGGCGCTGCTGTTGGGCTTTCCAGGGCCGCTGGGGGCGCTGCTGAGCGCCGGCCTCGAAACATGGCGCGGTACGAATGGGAACGAGGGGAAGCGCTGGAGATGGGATGCGGTGGGATGATTTTCATTTTTTTGGTTAGGATGAACATCATATTCTCGGGATGATCTGATAAATATTGAAAAATATCGAGTAATATCGAAATATCATAACTATTAATTTTTATCAATTTAACATAGCTATGCATAGCCATTTACCCTCTGGGAACTTCGCTATCCCCGAAACTGCCATGGGGATTTCACCACCTTGTCTGGTGTTCTCTTCTCGGTGATTTTATGAGTTTTGTAACGAGGAGATCGAATGGGATCATCCAATTTAGCTTCTGATAATCGAAATATAGCTGCTATAGCTATGGAAAATCATCCCTTTTGATAGGTAAATCCATGTAAATCCTCTTATGCATGGGCCATGTTTATGCATTTTCCATGGCTATGTTGAATTACGGGAGTGTAAAACTATCAGCGAGACGATATTTGTCACGGGGGATTTATTGGGATTACACAGTGCTTTTTTGGGATTTGATGAGGATTAGATATGATTTAAGATATTTAAAAATATAAGTGGCCAAAAATACCTGCGCAATTGGGAATATCTGAAATATCTTTGGACGAGACTTAAAATTAATAGGAACTCCAATATTGAAATCCGAGTTTCGGGGTTGAACATGGAACAAGATAAGGTATGCATTTTGTTGGCAAAGGGTATCACAGAATATCTATCATATGTTTATTTAGCTTTACGACTGATAACTTAAAAGACCGGAAAAGCAACCAACAGCAAAAAAAAATACAAGGTGGTGACCCCCAGTTGCGTGCTGTTGGTTTCTGTCAACCCCACTCACTAATTGGTTCAATATATCTACACAATAAAGACTATAATTATATAGTCGAGTTAAACACCAACTTAGCCAATTATGGGCCACCACCTTGTCTCTATATCTGGATGGATTGTTTCCACACTCTTTTTAAAAAAAACATTTTGGAGATCATATGGTTTTGCCATGAGTCCCGCTAGAACTAAGACTTTTAGCAGGGGATTAAAAAATAAACAGTATGACATGTGTGCGCGGGTATTGGTAGAAATCAGACCGAATCTGCCCTGGACATTTCTGAAGTCAGAGTGATTTGCCCGCGCTGCACCAAACTCAAAAATGCCAAGCAGATCCAACAGTTTCCGTTTGCAAAGCAACCTCTCAGTTTTCTTATGTTCCTTTACTTGCGCAATTTACGATGGTAAACCCAGTCAATTTCTACTCCCACATAGTTTATCATCATCATTATTATTATTATTTCATTATTATTACTGTTTTTTTTTTATTAGTAATATTATTACTATATTAATTAGTATTATTTTTACATATATCATATACATATATATATATTCCAAGTGAGTTGCCTCACTGCCCTCTACAAAATCTATAGATAAACTATGATAAACTAATTCACTTCCCCTCACGAAACGTTGTATTTGATATGCCAGCCATCCCAACCGGTTAAGGACTGCGTCATCCAAGCTGTGGACGGCGGCATGATGGACGTGGGCCCGGCCGGATGGACTGCGCGCCTGGGAGGGGACTTAGAAGGTGGAGCAAGTTGGTTTAATTCACCTGATGAACTGTTTTTTTTTTTTTTTTATAAATGGGGGATATTTTTTGTTATAATTAATTTTTTATTATAATATTTTATACAATATTTTATTATTATTTTTTTATTATATAATATTT
>Ga0126342_10002568_pt1:5000-28582 | contig 28582 bp, 26 predicted proteins | sample Cyp1metagenome_FD_92528 | JGI IMG/M metagenome (GOLD analysis project Ga0126342, IMG submission 92528) | Coral microbial communities from Lord Howe Island, Old Settlement Bay, Australia - Cyphastrea 1 metagenome | ecosystem: Host-associated > Invertebrates > Cnidaria > Coral ... | reverse complement strand
TGTATATGTATGTATATGTATGTATATGTATGTATATGTATGTATATGTATGTATATGTATGTATATGTATGTATATGTATGTATATGTATGTATATGTATGTATATGTATGTATATATATATATATACACACACGTGTGTGTGTGTGTGACTTATATGACTTATATGATTTATAGATTCCAACCTTCTCCCTTGCATCGCCTGGAATCGGCATGACTCTGGTCAGATCAAGCCGTAGGCACGTCCCAGGTCGACTGCCCTGTCTCTTTGTTCCAGTAGTAATGCGTACCGTACTGGTCACTCCAATGCTTCTCCCAGTTGGGAGGCAAACTATCACGCCCAGATCCTGCAGATGGCTGGGAAAGAGGGGAGATTTGCTGCGTCAGTGCTTCATCTACAATTGTTGCCAGAGGGTTCAATGACGCTCTGGTATCTGCCTTGTGACAGGCTCTCACGTCTCCCAACACAAGAAACTCACGGAAAAAAATGCAAAGAATTTCCATCTTGGATCATCTTGGTAGATTTCAGTGTGCATGGGCCGCTATTTACGTCATCTGCATCTTCCCAATGCTGACCCCCTCAACCCACTCCTGCAGGTGCTGAGGTCTTCTGTCTCTTGCCCTCAGGCGCCTCAGAGCCTCCGGGACGCTTTCGCGTCATTTCGGCGGCAGAGCCCCGCGTGGGCGCGCGGAAGGCCGTGAAGGGTTCGCTCTTGGATCTCCCCTTGCCTTTGGCTGCCTTGGAACTTTGACCTCAGACTACGGCGGATCACTGGGACTGGGGATGGAGGGGGCCGGATAAAGAGAATAAGGATGGGTCAGGAAGAAATGAATGGCAGCTCTGCTTCTCGGAAAAGCGAAGCTTTTTGGAATTGCCCCACTTTTGATGGCATCAATTCCTTTGATGGCATCAATTCCTGCTGCTGTTGTCAACACCCTCCCCTCTGCTGGCCCTTACTGGTACTCTGGAAATATCGGATCATATCAGTGCAGGCTTGCGGCCAACCAAGCCTTGGGACAGCGACTATGGTAAATATGATCTCACTTTTCTAATCGGATGCGAATGGAAGTTGGCCAATTTCAGCTCAGCCGCTCTTGCCACCTCCCTCCTTTGAATCTTTTGCATTTTTACCTCTGGAGCCATCTTCTCTGCTCCAACTCTTCCCTTTGCCACTGTCACCCCTGTCACCCCAGCGTCTGCTTCGCTCAGCCTCGCTGATCTTGCTCTGAGCAGCCCGGGGGACCGCCGAAACACTGCTCGTGCTAGGGCTGGAATAGCTGGTCTTGGGGCTCGGCCGGGGCGTATGACCGTAACTCCCCCGGCCATTTTCGGTCGACTCAGAGCTTTTCTTCCAACTGTCCTCCTTCCAGGATCCCTTTGAGTCCCATTTCTGGGAATTTTGGGCTTGGGACCGCCCACCGGTATAGGCAGCCACGCCCTGCTTCTCCCAGTTGGAATTGGATTCCCAGGACTTTGAGCCTGAGGATTTCCACTTGTCGTCCCGATCGTTTCGATTGGAATCCTGCTTTGAGTCCCACTTCGAGGAATTCCACTTGTCATCCTTACTCTGCTTGGAATTCCACTTGTCATCCTTACTCTGCTTGGAATTCCACTTGTCATCCTTACTCTGCTTAGAATTCCACTTGTCGTCCTTGCTCTGCTTGGAATTCCACTTGTCATCCTTAGTCTGCTTTGACCACGAGTCCTTGGAATTGTTCTTTTCATACTTCTCATTCTTCCCATAGTTGTCGTACGACTTGTCGTATTTGTCATATGACTTGTCGTCGTACTTTGTCTGCTTGCTCTCCCGCCCCCAGGTTGAATCTTTGGACCATTTGTTTGGCTTGTCATTTGAGTCCTTGTAGGTCACTTTTCTACTTGACTGCCACTCAGAGTACTCTGAACGTGGCTTTGGAGTGTGGTACTCTTGCCGTTCCCATCTGCCGCCCTTGCCACCTTTCTCGCTATCTTTCCGAGATGAGCTTCCCCAGTATTGATAGGTTCGTCCTTTGGATCCTTTGGATCCTTTGCCTGACCGTCCTTTTCCTTTGCCCTTCTCTCGCACTTGCTTGGGAGGCGGGGCATCTGCGGGGTCTGGCGGTTCACCCTCTTTCTGCTTGTAGGGGTTATCCTCCTTCTCATCTCCGCGAATCAAAATTCGGCATTTCACGGTGTCCGAGTGCTCAATCTTGTCCTTCTTCTTCATGGCGGTAGCAACACCCTCATCGATGGATTCTTGAATGATGCTGTTGTCGATGTAGTTGTCTTCAATCCTCCAATTGGTGCAAGGTCAACCCATGGAATGATATATATATATTATTATATATATGGTTTTGTCATGCTTTGTCTGAAAAATGGGACGAACTCCCACTTCCAAATTGGAAATCCTGTTTCCCGTGAACTGTAATCTTGGGGTAGAACGGATATCATGACCCCTTGCCATATGTGCCATGGTCAAGCTCGATGGGATGAAATGGCTTGTTGTCCCACCATCATTGGGGATAACGGGTATATATATATATATATAAATTCCTAGTGGATTGATGACCATACTCCAATCTGGATTAATCTAACAGATTTTTTGGCTATGGCACATATCATCTTTTTGCTTCGGGAGCATTTGGATTCACCGATTGCAGGTAACTCAAAAGTCCCCATAGGGAGAAGAAAAGGGGAAGCATGTGCCAACAGCCTTGGAAGCATCAAACGATGTGGCGAAAAACTGTGAAAATCATGGAAAAATATGGAAAATGTATATCTTCTCCGATTTGGAGACCAAATCTTGAAACGCTTCGTGTCACTTTCAGCGTCCTCAAATAGACCGGCAGCTTGCCCTCGTCCGGCTTTTTGGGGTCATCTGCCGGGAAGGTTCCGTTCTCACTGAGGGCTTCCTTACATCAGGAGAATGTGACAATGTTCAGCAACCAAAATGGGATATCACTATATATATATATATGTGCGCTATATATATATATCACTGATATCACGACAAATCTACATGAAGATTACTTTCCCAAGGCTGACAGAAAGACAGATTGCTTGCAGGTAACATATAGTGAGCGACATAACTGATTTCATCATATTTGTTTAGTGGTTTTGTAAATAGTATGGGGTGTTTGCACCCCATGACGGGAGATATCACCCACCACAAATGTCTACATGTGACACCTTGCGAAATTCCATCTTGGCTCTCCTGAACGCTATCAATCAGATAAGCCGGAAACAGCATGACTTGTCGTGGGTCAAAAGCCACCCTGTACTTCACAAACAAATTGTCGGTTCTTTCTTGGATCTTCATCCCCCCTTCATATGATATAGGTCCTATAGGTTGTGATATATGTTTTGATCCGTTCTGATCAAACGCAAGAGGGATACCCTCTGGTAAAATGGCCAGTTTTATATAGTGGGAAAATCATCCACAGAGGGATAGCCATCGCCACCAAGCAACCATGATAGCCTTGAAACCTACTGCGGTAATCGCGCAGTCGCTGAGATGAAGCTCAGTTGGAGCTGTCTCAGGCACCACACCTACAAAAGGTCACGCACTCATCCCTGTTGGTTTTGATGCCTTCAAAACTACAATATACCCATATTATATATATATATATTATATATATATAATTATATAATATATATATATATATACAACCTGGCTTGACCCTGATTCAGAATATCTATGAAATTGGAGTACAAAACGGCACTGGCTTCACCACTCATTTCGTCTCCCCAAGCACTGCACGAACGCGATCGGAACGCCTTGTAGCCAGCCCGACAGCATCACGGCTGCCGCATCGTCCAAGGTCGGAATGCCAAAGGCTCTGAGACGTTCGATCTGCACCGTGGTGTCCGTGAGCAACGAGAACATCATCTCAATCTGCTCATTGGGGATGGGATTCCTGATTCACCGTGGATTCACCAAAACACTTTCGGCAGGGATGGGTAAATGGAATACATTGGACCATTCAATGCATGAGGTTAGACGGTTTACCTTCAGACAAAGCCTAATATGATTAAATATGATTGATATATGGCCAGAAAAGTGATGTGAAGATATGTGAAGTACTAGCCATTTTTGGGGGGAAGCGTTTGGACGCACAGATTGTTGTCCACTTCTGTCCAGTTCCAACCCGGGTGAACGATGGGTGCGGGAAACCACCAGGAAAGGCCCTGAATTCCGGTCCAAGAGACTGAGAGATATCAAAGTCTTCAAAGACCAGCATTTGGTCGTTTTCCTTCGCCTGGATATGTTCAATGCGTGTGTCTGAGTCTCTGTGAGTTAGGTAGATTGTGATCCCCGACTTCACAAACTGATGAAAAATTTGTTGATATTGGGGTGCCAGGGATCGCCGGGGTATCCGGGGTTTGACCTACACGCACATCTTACTAGCCTGCTTGACGAAAATCTACATCTTACTAGCCTGCTTAACGAAAATCTATATGCAACACATGCACTGCTTGCATCTGACTGGCGGATTGCAATCGATGCACCACAGAAAACTCTCGGAAGGGGATCATCCCGAGACTATTATCCTTGCTGATTCATATCCCAAAGACTCACTTGTTTTTTCGCTCATGTAATTTCATTCTGCAGAAACTATCTTCACACAGGAATTTTAAATAGAACCCAATTATTACATTTTACTCTAAGTATTCCTCAGTTTCTTTCCTGTCCTTGGGGTACCTGGCCACTACCTCCACCGCATGGCCTCTTCGATCTGTTTGGCCAGTGCGTCGCAAAAGGCCTCAGCATCTTTCGCTGTCCTGCCGTACAGCACCAAAAATCCAAGGGGTGCCCTTTCGACCTTTCGAAAATCATGAAATCATGAAACTAAACTGACTAAACTCTTCTAAAAGGGAGGATTTATGAAGTCTCCAACGTATGGGTCTGTCTAAAAATGGTTTGGATCTGCAGGCACTTGTGACTGCGGCCATTACGATGATTTGGGCCGTCCAAATTTTGGGGCTCACGAGATTTTCACAACGGCAACATCTCGGATGCTTCCACTCCTCAGGTTCTTCCCCAACCCCAACCCCTTCCCCAACCCCCAGCTTTCCCCCAACCCAAGCCCTAGCCACATCCGCTTCAGCGCCTCATCTTCTGTCGGAGCCGCAGCACGTAGCGACCTTCTCCTCAGGTCAGATTCCTCCTATAGGATTAGTATGCATGATCTATGAATCATGGTGTTATAGTGTGTGTGTGTGTATTATATTATATATATACAGTTATATTCATTGTTTATATGTTATAACTGTTGTGTGGTGTGTATATATATAGAGAGAGAGAATTGTAATGTAATGCAATGTAATGTAGTGTATTTTGGTGTGGTGTAGCGTAGCGTAGCCGTAGCGAAGGGTAGTGTAGCGTAGGGTAGTGCAGTGTAGTGTAGTGTATGTAACATATTCATCGTAACGTAACGAACGTAGCGTGTGGTAAGATTAGATGAGATAAGCTAAGATACGGTAAGGTAAGGTATATATTTATGTATATCTCTATCTGTCTATGAATGTGTATATATATATACATATATGTTATAAATGATGTTTACAGTATATGCGTATTCATGTCCTGATTTATATTCCATGTTCAAAACTATTTATAGATAATAGTTTTTATAGTCCATGTAATATATGTATATGTATGATACATATATACAATATATATATATATATACATATATATATATATATATAATTATACATCGTCCATATTTGGCCCCAGAATGGAATCACCAACAACCAGCAGCAAAAAGGGTGGCCATGTCCAAATGATCAACGCAACACGGCACTGGTTTTTTGGCCTCGGCCCTGGCCCGTTTCAAAAAGGTCAGGGGAACCCATCCCAATTCGCCCAAGGGACGAACTTTCCAAAAGGCGCGTTTCAACCACCACGGCTGAGATGGAGGTTTCTCATCAAGGACCTGCTGAAGTTCCTCCTTGGCCGGAAACTGGGAAACTCACTCGCCATGCTTTTCTCAAAAGAAAAGGGGCTCGCCATGTATCTTGTTCAATTCTGGGAATGGTGGTTTTGAAGCCAACCTGAAAATATGAAAGTCACCCCTTTTGCTGGTCGCTTTTGGCAGTTGACATACGGCAGATCATTTTTTCTACGAACCCTGTACAGCTGGGGCCACTTTACCAGTAAACCCATGGGACAAGCCATTTGTTGGTACAACTATCACAGGGATGCCCAGGCATATGAAAAGTCAATCAGGATCATCATCTCAAACTTGGCTGAATCTGCCTAGGGATTTTGTGGTGGCAAATAACGCCAGAATCCATTGGTGTCGAATGTTGTCGAGTCAGTGGGCGGGCATTTGCCACACCAAAGACAAATTTATAAAACCTGAACGCAAAAAAGATGCTATTTAAAAATATATATATATAATTATATCTGGAAATGTCAGCTTTTTAGAAGCCAGAAAATTGAAAAACAAACACATTGCTCAGAAATGAAAGGATGGCAAATGCAAGAAAAATCCGAAATGAATAAAACTCTGAGAATACTTGCTTGAAAAGAAATGACATCCAAAACCTGTTTGAGAGGAAGACAGTTATAAGAAATGCATTTGACAGAAAAACATGTTTTCAAATGCAGTTTTGAAAAGAGAAAAAAATGTCTTGCCAAAAGACAAATGCTTTTGGGCGGCGTTTTCGGATTGACAAAAATATTCTCCGCTTTTGCCAAGGGCAAAATGGAGGGCATCCACAATAGCTGCAGCAATGAAGCGCTACATGTTTTGGTTCGGACACACCTTGAGAGAAAGTTTAATGAATAGCAAAATGCATTCCAAAACACTCATTTGAGCGCTGGCCCTCTTCCAGTTGGTATAAAAAATGTCAATGGATACTTTTTTGCTGGTCTGATTTTTTTCGTGAGCTGTCAATCCCGGTCTGTACAAGAATTCTTGGGGTGTCTTTTCTCAGACGTATATAATTAGACCAGGCTACAGCGTAGTGAATGGTCCACAACAAATTGAACATTTTGATAAAGAAAACATGTCACGAAATCAGGGTAATTTCCGTGCTGAGCCACAAATTCCTCCGGAACTTCAGGTGCGTCCAATTCATCCAGCTCCTCAACGCCATGGTCGATTTCCAAGGCCTCGGCTTCCACGGCCTCCGCCTCCGCGTCGAGGTCCGGGTCCACAGCATCTTCGAAGGTTTCCTCGGCCTCGGCCTCAGCCTCCGCGGCCTCGGGGTCGGCGTCCTCCATGGTGTCCTCGAAGACTTCGGCCTCGGCCTCGCCCTCGGCATCGTCGGCGGCCTCGGCCTCAGCGTCCTCAGGCTCTGCCTCGAAGGCTTCCTCGAAGCCCTCCTCGGCTTCCTCCATGGCCTGACAAGGCGATGCTTTCGATGTTTCTAAGACCTCTACTACTAGGAGGTTCTCATAGTTTCTCTCTTCTTGAAAATGATATGCAAGCCTCGGTTTCGTGATAGCTTCCACAGCTATGAAGCCTCATGACCATGATTCTTCAGCAGAATGAAAATGGCAGGCTCATGTGCCCTCAGTCATCCAGGCTCCAACAGTCTAAACGATTGCTTGCTGTTAATTCAAGTCGAGCATCAGTCTCCAAAATACCAATTCCCCTAGTCCCGCTTTTCTATAGGACCAAAAGAGCACTATCCCGGCTATCCGCTTCTAGGACAAAACCTTTTCTCTGAAATGATGGTTCTAGAATGGGTTGAATGAAGAAATCACCACATCTTCAACCCAGGTTTCCTTGGTTGTTTGTTGATCCACCAAAAGTGAATGATCCGTGTGTGTGTGTGTGTTTGCTCATGTTTTGAACAAACTCACTTCTCCCCCCAAACAGAAAAATACTATGTGATGATATTAAAACGTTTACTGCAGCCATGTTCTGTGTATAACATGTATAGCAATGTTTTGTGTATAACTTGTATATAATGTGTGTATATATATATATATTTACACACATATGACAATATATTTCATATTATCCATGTGGATCTATGTGGATACTATTGCACCTGGATAACCCAGTCTCAGACAGCAGCTTCCTACCTCGTCTTGGGGGAGCTCTTCGGCAATATCTTCCTCCTCCATGGCACCCTATGGCACCTGTAGATGGCTGGATGACGTCTTTATGGATGGATGGTTGATGGTTGGATGATGCTGAATGATGTTGGGATGAACTGATACCTCATGGTCATCTTTCACCGATTTCACACCAGAAACATCAAGGATCAGCGACTTCTGTTGCACATGGGGTCGTGCAACACCCCAGAGCAGCGGGCAGGGGAAGAGTTGGCTCTGGTCGATATCGTGAAGTACCTAACATTTTTTGCACACATTGAAACGATATCAAAGGATCATCTTTCTTCCATTCAGAATTATGGGTCGAATGATCAAGCCTCCAAATAAAAGGGAGAAAAATCAGCCATGAATAGCCCATCAATACCAAGACATACCAAGTGGATCAATTTCTGCAGCCAAGCCTCCCCAGCCCAGTTCGGCTGGAACTGCTGCGGTCTGTTGCTTCGGCCGACTCTGAACCGCTGAGGAGCCCAAGGGTTCCATTGGAACAGTTGGTATTGGACAAACCTAACATCTCGGTAGATATTTGGATCCCACTTTTTGTAGATCTACTGATGTCTTTACATATTGTCAGAATTTATGGCGGGCGTGTTCATTCCGAAATAGCTGGTGATTGTAGATGTGAATAATCCCCAAAGTGATAGGTTTTGACCCGTTCCCGTATTTGCAAATAAGTATGTTTTGGTACAAAGGTGTTTCTTTTCTGATGCGCCACTGATGGGTAATATCCCGCAACTCGTCTGGATATATAGAGACCGCCGTGGCACAGCTCAGTTTCAGGTCCTCCAAAATGATGAATGGATTGCCTGGGTGCCAAGAACTTGGGCGGCTGTCTGACATCTGGATTCCAATGCTTCATGATCAGATCAAGAATGACGTGAACCGTGCAAGTTAATATTGGCTCAGGGCCCCATGAAATACAGATTGCTAGTAGTGTTCATAGAAACGTGGTAAACCCAGACCATATCCAAGTTGACCCACCCATCAGTGCGCTAATAGGTAGATAACCGAAAAATCCGTCGAAGCCAAGGCAAGCGAATGTCCCATTCAGCCCAGTGACCATACTCATCGACTGCCAACTGCCCCACTGGCGCTGACATGACCCTAGGAGAGACCTTGGGCGGGTCGCATCTCTGGGTGCCGACTTTCTTTTAATGTGGTACCCTCTGGTAATTTAACATAGCTATGGAAAATCACCATTTTTAATGGGAAAATCCACTATTTCTATGGCCATTTTCAATAGCTATGTTAGTTTACCAGAGGGTATACGACTGGAGAGGAGCAAGTGGCCACCAGCAGCTCAATGCCAACTCGCAGCCAAGCAACTGGAAATCGCAACTGGAACCGGATAAGGCCACGCACTGAAAACAATCCCCCCCGGTGTGCGCGTTTCTCTGTTCTGAAGCCAAAGTGGATGTAGCACATCAATGGATCAGGAGATTCCCACCCTGATATTTTGTTCTTCCCAGGCATCCCATTGCTGGAAAAAAACTGTTCACCATTCTACAAGCAGTCACATGAGAGTGTCCAAAAGCGGAATACCCTTCTGAATACCCCAACTGTTGGTTTCCTGCATAGCAAACCATGGATTGGTGGAAATGGGAGCCCCAAAATTCTTAAGTTCTTGGAAGCGAACCACCTGACACGAGCCTTGCTAGACTCCAAAATGTCCCAGCAGCTTTTGGTCTGAAGTAGACTGTACCGGTGCTCAAGCATTGAGCTAAGGCAGCTAAGGTTGGAATTCCACATGCCCTCTGCTTTAAAAAGACAGGTTCACAGCAATCGCACGCGGCGGAAGCCCTAAAAAAGCCAGTGTGTGTAGACACGACCCAAAACATCTCCTTCCAACGGGTCATGTGAACTGCTGTTGCCCATCTTTAGTCTGAAAATGTGCCTTTTTCAACATCAAAAGACACAACTTCTGAACCCCTTTGGGATGGGAGGTGGGTCCCCAAAAGTTTTTTGGGGCCAGGGTCAGCTGTCGATTCTACTGTGCACCATGGGCCTTCAAGACCGCCATAGTGGCTTCCTGGCGATTCTGTGTGGCTGCACCTAAAGGTGTGAGACCCTGAGCGTTCGGCTGATTCACATTGGCGCCCACCTTCAGCAGGTACCTCGGTCCAAAAGCGACGCCAATTGGAGGGCTCGGCTCGGAAACAACATCTTCAACATCAAATTCACGAAGTAAACATCCACAATTCTATACCATAGTCCTTGTTACACAGCCTGAAAATTAAACAACCATTCAATGACCCAAATTCTGCTATCCCCATGTATATCCCAACGCCTCAACTCCTTCACCAGGTGACTCCAAGAGTTCCTTTCGGCCATATCCCGCTGCGTAGTGCAGCCCGCTGTTGCCTGAGCTGTCCACGGCATAGGGATTGGCGCGGCTGTCCAAGAGGAGCTTCACCACAGCGATGCGGTTGGCACCGATGGCATAGCCCAAGGGAGTGATGCCCTTGTAGTCCTGGCGGGTTTCCATAGCCATGGAGGTATAGCTGGACAATGTTCTTGATGGGAAAATCCGTCGATGATTTATGGTACCCCCATGTTAGGAAACCTCCATATGGCTATGGATACCTAGTAATCTGCTGCTCATAGCAGCTGCTACTTATGGAATTTAATCCATATAGCATCATGCGTACCCATAATGGAAGGGGCCCATACCCATATGGGGAGGGTCCTAAAATGGGGGACTCCAAGACCACCCAAGTTCTCGTTCATGTTGAATGGCGAAACCGATGGTGATACGCACCCCATATGGGTCAGGGCTCGCCATGGACATACACATGTAACCCCATTGTAAAAAAAATGGATGATTCAAACCCATACATTAATCATCTGGGTCGAAAGTGGGGGTGTCTTCAAGAGTGGGGTTGTCTGAAGAGTCGGTAAACCCATCACCAAAATCACATTGTTTGGAAACATATCAGCATTTCTTTGCCAAACCCAAGAAAAGGTAAAAGGTATGGGTCAAATATATATATATATATACATACATACATACATACATACATACATATTTGTATACATATATATATACGTATATACACACACGCATATACATGTATAATTAATCATGTATATACCAAATGAAGCCACAAATTTTGTTTAAGATCTGAAACCGTCCATGTTTGGTGGGTCGATCATATCAACCCCATACCCTAATGTGCTTGCATGTGCAACCTGGTTTGTGAGTGGACAGTTGAAATCCATAACTAAGTGGATTGATGCCCAATGTCGCCCTCATAGAACTGTGTTGAAAACGGCGGGTGCTATATATAACTGAATATATGAATGGTATAGCAAGTGAGATGCACTTCAGTTCACACTGCGATCCCTTGACAAAACGCTTCACAGTTTGTTCCATGTTCATTCCCCCCATCAACCCATCCTGCAGGATGGTATCGTGAAAGAAAACAGGAAGTGTTTCACAATCGAATCATAGAATAACATTTCGAATATTTCAAATATGCACCCACAATTGCTACAACGAACATGTTGGATCAGGCGTGAAGTGGCTAAGCAACCAAAATTTGTGGGTTGGGTTGCTGCGGCCGTGAGAAGCATCATTTGGACTTGAAGTACTGCTGAGATCGACACCTTGCCACAATCTCAAAATCCCCGAGGAAATACACATTGTAGAAGTGAGGTCGCAGATGCTTCAGGTGAGATGCTGCAGAGAGTTGAGTTTTGTATTCCCCGGGCAACAGATTCCAGAGGTGAAGTTGCACAACTGTAGCCACTTTCAGTGTGTGTGTGTGTCCCATTCGATTTTGTATTCCCTTCATATCAAGCTCAGCAGATCCACTGATCTGGCTGATCCGGGTCAATTATAATAATTCACTCACCTTCAAACTTTGGCCATTTGGGGGTAATTTCCCCATAATTCCCGATTTTTTTATACCATTATAAACCATAATTTACCCAGACTGGACTGATCTCCATCCCCTGGTGTGACCTGACTGTCCAGCGGTTTTTTCTTGTCCAGGAAGGTCTGTACCGCCTGAACATCACCGCGCTTCGCGGCCTCGTGCAGCGTCATGGCCGTGTCCTCGATCTTCTGCAGCACCGGGTTCAGCTCCGATGGCAGACCTCACAGGGAATCCCCCAGGCGCCAGGAAACCATAGGAAAACCCATGGAAAATATGGGGAAAACATGGGGAAACCACCATGTTAAGGTAAAAATGAGTGAGAGCATGTGAGAGCAATGGTGATATGCCAGTGCATTTGGCACAGTGAAACCACTGTTTAAGAATCTGCTGCAATAAGAACTTCAGCGGCTGGATTGCTGGATTCAACCCTTTCTGTCAGCTAATTGAAATAGGAGCCCTAGGGTACCCTGGAATTCTAGCCGCTGGTTCTTATTCCCCTTTAACGGGCATCAATATACCAAACATTGATTATTTGCAGCTATTTCCCAAAAGAACGGTTCTGTGCCGCGGAACTTCCACGCCGATGACAAATATGGTGCGACCCCAGTGAGATTCAAACCTTTACACAATCACGAAGGCTGCCATCGAGAGCTTCAGCCAGACACCAGCCGGACTCACTGAAGGTCATCTGGCCTCGGAGGCTGCCCTTGGCTTGTGTTGGCTTGTCTTGGCTTGTCTTGGCTTGTCTTGCGTGCTGCCTTGTTTCGGGCGCCCAAAGCAAAAACAAACTTTCGGGACCTTATTTTTTTCCCCCTCCCCCCGCCTCCTTTGCAGCCTAATACGCGCCAAAATGAACTTTCAAGCCCTGCCATGATGGAATATCTGGCCTATAGCTCTGCTTGGATGATGATGATGATGATGATGATGATGATGTGATTCAACTGGGCCAGGCTGACTACGGCCTAGGTCCAGTGTGGATCCAAACTAAACTGCTACTGCGGCAGACGCTACGTGGGTGTCCCACATGATCGCCACGTGTCGAGCCCACGCTAACGCCTGGGCTGCCCAGTTCTCAGCGTGGCGTTTGGCGGTAAGCCATGCATTGATTCTGTGGAGTTCATGCAGTTTGCAGCACACGTGTCGCCGCACCATCTGCAGCATGATTCAACTGGCGTAACTCATCTGCGTGACCAACTGTAGGTCGCCACTCTGGCATGCGCCCGTGGGCAGGCGTCCACTCTAGGAGCAATTGATACCCATGTTTAAGGAGTTGAGTGCGGGCCGTTTGGAAGGCCTGCCAGCATCTATGTCGTTGTGTGGGCGGATGCCCCGTCAAAAACTGTATGGCGGACTTACTGTCCACTGCCAGGATTATGTCAGGACTACATCACCAGGGTTTACCTTATCGTGGACAACAGGGGCTGGGACTATGGGTAAATTGGGATGTGGTCCTAATTGGGGTAATCCTTCGGCAACAAGGATTATGGCCGTTAGTTCAGCAGCAAATGCTGTGGTATCTTCACCGTGGATTGGTTCTGCCATGGTAGCATCTCCCATTGCCACAGCCCACGTTGCGCAATCATGCTTGGCTCCCCCGTCAGTGGCGATGATGATGGGGGCCTGTGTTTCTCGAGCTTGCTTTACCCCTTCTTGAATCCATGTTAGGAGGGCAGCTGGGGGATGGGGTATGTTGTCCGTGGGATGGAGCGGTGTAATGTCGGGAAGGCTTGTGGCTGCCAGCAATCGTTCTTCACACGTGTTGGTGGGTTGTCGCAAGGTTGGGGCCAGGCGGGTCTTTGCTTGTCTGGTATGTGGGCAGTTCCACAGCAGGTGTGGCATGCTGGGTCGGTTCCGGCCGCAGAAGCAGGCAAGTTCTGTAGTGTTGTGCCGTTTGGCGGAGTGCCACGCGTTGGTTCCGGCGGCCATGGTGACCTGGTATTGCGGTGTGCTGGTGCTACTCTGTGCTGGGGCCTGGATCTGTCTTTGGCTGTGCATGGCCGGCAGCTGAGTTGGTGGTGGTGTTGGTAGTCTCAGGCCGATGGCCATGGTGGGATCATGTCTGCGCCGGGGTTTCCATACCCTGTGCTCGGTGTGGTAGAGCTTGGTTCGCCAATGGTCGTGGATCCAGGACCGCATCGTGTTGTCGCCGTCCCATCCGAGGCGGATGGTGCGGATGCGGTTGTGGGCATCCTGTTTTGTGAGTGTCATGGTGGTCGGGTTCCACCTGATGTTCGTGTGTGCCAATGTTTGCTGAATGGCTGGGAGATGGTTGAGGTGTTGTGGTTGATGGAGCCATCGGAGCACGTGCTGGAGCCAGGGGTTGGTGGTGTTGGGCAGTATGGTGATTTTGCTTGTGAATCTGAGTGCTGTGAAGCGGAGCATGAACACAGGGTCATCCTCGGGTGCGAGGCGTGTCGTCCAGATGTTGTGGTTGGAGGCTGTCTTGGGGACCCAGCCCGTGATGGCTGCACGATCGAAAGTGCGGAGTATCGATCGTTGCGGTGGTGTGGTTGTCGCAAAGGCTCCCGCCCAGGTGATGCATGGGATTGCCAGGGAGCGTAAGTGCTGCTGGCGCAGATATACCTGGATTGGGTGACCCAGGAAATGCGTTTTGCTCTAGTTGTGTATTTGGTCATTGCCTCGTCCGACAAAGTGATGGAGAGTTCGTAGGTGAGGCCGAGGATTTTGATTGTTGTTGTTGCTGGGGGGTACTCCTCCGGCGCTGCCAGTGGACACGGTTGTCGTCGAAGAAGCTGCTGGTGTCCGGTGTTCTGGGCGGTGGTCGTGGCCGCTTCGGGCGTGCTGCTGCTGGCAGGTCACTGGCGATGTGGTCGAGGTCGTCGAGATCTGCTGCTGCTGTGGCTTGAGTGCGGTCGCCGGTAAAGACCGTGGCTGTGATGGCTGGTGCTGCCGCAGTGTGTGTGTGGCCTGGCTGGTCCACACGGTGCGTGTGGATGGTGCGCCGCCGCGAAGTCCTTGTTTGGGTTTGCCTTGCTGGGTGGTGATGGCTTCTGGGATGTTGTCGCTTGGTCGTAGGTAGTCGTAGTGTGTGCCCGTGTACCACAAAATGATGTTGCCCGTGGCTTTGCGGCTGTCGTGGAAGCACATGATTTCTTCGGATGCTCTCTGGGATGATGAAGATGCGTTGGTTGTAATGTCTGGCGGCTGCGGTGAGTTCCAAATATCCGCCCCATGCGGTGTGCTTCTGCATGTGGTCGATGTATGCGGCGAATGAAGGTGCTTTGCTGTCGTCGGGCATGAGCCCATCCCAGAGGTCGATGTATGTGTCTGTGCGCTTGTGGATGTGGGCCAATGTTTCTGCTCGAGTTTGTATGCCCAGAATTTCCTTGCCCGTGCTGTCGGTAAGGGCTTGGGCGATGCTGTGGAAGAGGCAGCTGCCGTCGGCCGGCATGGCGACCTTGGTGAGGCCGTCTGGGACGGGGCGGCTGGCAACGCACTGTTTCTTCTGGGGTTGCTCGCTGGGCTTGTTTGCGTCGTCTGGGTCGGGTGTCTCGACTGTGATGGTGCCTTTGCTTGTGCCTGCGTGTGTGCCCCGTGGTTTTGGGGGGGCATGCCATTGCATGGTGGATGTGTCGTGGATGTGCCAGCTGCGGGCAGGTTCTGCTTTGCGGGTTGGGGGTGCGAGCTTGGCCCAGAGCTCGTAGATCTCGTCGTCGATGGTGGCGAAGATGGGGTGGAGGTCAAGGTCAGCTGCTGATGTGGCGGTGAACCACCATGTGGTGACCTTGCCCCGGACCTGTTTCCTGATGATGTGGGTGTCGGTGAATGCTGGCTGGCTGCTGATGAGTTGTTCGACTGTGTGTTGGTTCCAGGCACGGGGTGCTTGGTCAAGCTGCCATGTCCGGGTCTTGTCGGTGCTGGCTTCAGTGGCGACGCGGGCTCCAAGTCCTCGGGCGCTTCGGGCCAGGCCCCATTTGTGGCCTTTGTCAAGGAGTCGTTGGATGTAGTCGTCTGCTGTGTCTGTCGGTTGCCATTTCTCCCAGGCCACCTTGATTGGGGGGAGGGGATGGTGCCAGTGGATGGGTTCAACGAAGATGCCTTGTTGGCCGGACCGGCCCAGGATGGTGTCTGGCGCGTCGGACTGGCCGAACGTGCCTTCGACCCGGATGAGGCCGATGATGCTTTTGTGGGGGCCCTGTGCGTGTTGCTTCCAGCCCCACGTGTCCTGGATGGCTGCGGCCGCGGTGGTGGGGAGTGTTTGGATCCAGTCTCCCAATGCTTTGCGGGGGCGTGCCAGTGCTGTGGTCCGTGTTTTGTTGCTGATGTATTGCTCGTCGAAGATGACGCGGAGTGTTTCGGTGTGTTTCGTGGTGGTGGTGATGGCCTGTTGTGTGCAGCGGAGCAGGGCGGGCTCACGTTGTCCCTGGTCGACCAGCTTGTGGCAGCGGACGCGCTGGAGGACTGGCTTGGTCCCACACTGGCCGGGGATGGTGGTTGTGCCCGTGGCGAGGCGCCAAATGAGCCAAACTGCTTTGGGTGTAGTGTTGTTGAGCATTGCTGCTGCTGCCTGACCCTGGTCTTCGTCAGCGCATTGGATGACTGCGCGGAAGGGGCTGCCGTCGGTATGCTTGCTGAGTGCTGTGCCCAAGTCGTTGTATTGGATGATGGGGTCGGACCAGTCCTTGCTGCGTAGGGTCCATTGGTCCAGGTTGGGGCGGCGGCGGGTAACGGTGACCCAGTCCCGGCCGTGGACCTCATCTGCTGTGATTGGGTGTTGGGGTGCTTGGGTGTGTTGCCACTGCTGTGGCTCTGTGCTGGTTGGGCCCTTGCCCGGTGTATGGTGCCCTGGGGGGGGCTCTGTGCTCGGGGCCGGGATTGCCCCTGCCCCCTTGCCGGGTGTGTGGTGCCAGTTGTCTGGCTCTGTGCTGGTGCGTTTGCCCTTTGCTTGCTTGGGCTGCTTTGGTTTTGGTGTGGGCGGCTCCGTGGTGCTGTTGACCAGGCTGCCCACCATTTTTGCCAGGGATGCTGCTTGTGGGATCCCTGGCGCCAAAAGTTGCATTAATTGGAGCAAAAGGCTCATGATGGCTCGGAGTGTGTCATCAGACTGATGCTGCTGGTGGTGCTGCTGATGCCTTTTCTGGAAACGTCTGCGTGCCGTGGTGCGGCTGCCATGTGGTCCCGGGTGGGATGCCTCGCCGATGCGTTGGCCTATGTGGCAGTCGTGCTGGTGTTCCCTTGTGGGGTGCTTGCAGTCTGCTGCGGGCGTTGGAATCACAGTTGGTGTGTCCCGGAGCTTCGTCCCCCCCCCAGGAGGGGGGCCCGCTGTCGCCACTTGGAGGCGTCCGGGTCGGGGAGCACCTCTGTCCCAGGGCTCGCACCGACAGTTTTTTTTTATTTGGGGGATCATCCCCTTAAATGGCCGCACTATTCAGGTTTGTGAATTATTTCTAAATATGCCCAGATTGATGGAGAACTCATACTTCAATTGATTCAAGTGTGAGTTTTGAAAGCTACGAACATCAACTCCATCCCGGCCTACTATGAAAAGGTAGAGATCTCCCTGCCCAACATGTAACAAGGTACCCCCAAATCCATTGGAGTTTATTGGCATTTTCGTGTTTAAGTTGGTACGTTGTCAAACACACCAACTGCATATACTTGGTTCCCATTGTATCCCCGTTGTCTATTGGCTACCATAAGCCGAGTATCAATCTAGTTTTATGTAGTGTTGTTGTACATATATATATATACAACTATATATATATATAATTAATGTGATATACCTATGGCCCCGTACCCTCAGTTTGTGGCAATGTAGGAAAAATAGTGATGAACGACTGGATCTAGGGATTTTAAAATGTACTGTTTTCAGACAAATCCATCATATTCCTACAAAATAGATCCCCATTATATCTCTATTATACCTCCATGTTGGCCAAAACCCATGTTTGTTGGAATATGGAATATATTTTGACTATACCCATCATGGGTTTTGTTTTGTTGGCCAAAACCCATGTTTGATGGATCTCTTTCGAACCAACGTAACAATACCTTCTTCTGAGATGTCCATCCTCATGGTCAGACACACCAAATGGACATAGTCACATAGTCCTATAAATTATATCTCCCATATTTTGCCCAGTATAGTTGGCAACCCCAAAACAAACTATATGAGCAAATTGGGAGATATACCTTACATATTTACAAATTTGGCTTATGATATGACCCAGCCCAAAACTATATGACAAATGAGATCAGATGAGATGAACTGAGTCTTCATTAGTCAGTCCCTTCCATCTTTAAGGGATAATGGTAACCCGTAACCGGAAACCATCGATTTTCCCATTAAGATCATGGGGCTTTCCGGATTCAATGTCCCTTACCCTCTGGAAAACTAACATAGCTATGGAAAATGATAGGAAAATCAAGCTATGTAACAAATTACCAGAGGGTTTTTCCCAATCCACTGATTCAGGTGGCGCTTCATGAATGGAGGCCAGGCGAACCACTGGAAGCGCGCCAGCCCCGCCCCGGTGGCCCCGGTCCCAACGCCTCCGCCGGTGCCGCCGCCGCTGCCGCGGCCGCCGGTGCGAAGCCCACCGGTGCGGCCGCCGCCGTCCTCGGCGCCGGTGAAACGGAGCCGTAGCCGAAGCCCACGAGGAGGTGGAGTTCTGGATGGATGGGTGCTTTAGTACAACTTATTAATAGAATGTATAGTTATAATATTAGATTGAATCTAGTTATAACACATGAATTGATGATATAGACTAATATAGATTGTATAGTTATTTTAGCCGGCATCTAGCCATCTATTGTATGGTTTTGCTAGAAATGGGTATTATTGGGCCAAGGATGAAGCTAAAACTTTGGATGGGTAGTACAACACAGAGATGAATATTCGCGAATATACTCGGGGGTTCATAATGAATTATAATGGGATATAGTGATAATAATGAAGATATGAAAGGGTCCGCTGGATATGTTGGTTGGTTTATGTTCACCCATCTACAGCGTATATATATATAAACATGCCACACACCCAAACATTGGCCTCGCCATGAGCCAACTTACCTGTCTCAGAGGCCCTTCTGGAGCAAACCATCTTTCAGTCTCTTTCAGTGCGGTGAGTGAGGAATCACCATAAATCACCATTCAAATCCATTAAATCACCATAAATCACCATTCAAATCCCTTAAATCACCATAAATCAACATTCAAATCCATTAAATCACCATAAATCACCATTCAAATCCATTAAATCACCATAAATCACCATTAAAATCCATTAAATCACCATAAATCACCATTAAAATCCATTAAATCACCATAAATCACCATTAAAATCCATTAAATCACCATTAAAATCACCATTAAAATCCATTAAATCACCATAAATCACCATTAAAATCCATTAAATCACCATAAATCACCATTAAAATCCATTAAATTACCATTAAAATCACCATTAAAATCCATTAAATCACCATTAAAATCACCAATGGAATGATGGAGGATTTCACTTAAACGGTGGACCCTGGGAGGATTTCACGCTGATCCGGTAAATCGTGACATGTTTTTTCTTCACCACCAGCGCATATAATATGATACAACTACTGTAATGAAAATATTGATCAACTATATAGTACATATATAGTACATATATATATGCAATATACTACAAAAAAAATAGCAATTGAAATCTGAATCCAGAAAATATGCAGCTGAAACTACATTGTCCATCCCTTAATTTGCTTAAAGTCTGTGCGTTTCTTTTGCACCCCACAGAAATGGCATGATTGTGACCCCACTTGACCAGCATCAATTCTTGCCTTAGGAATCTACTCAATTTTTTTTCATCTCGAGATTCAGAACACTTCTCCCAGTGTTTGTGGGTCACCCGGGTCACCCGTATCAGAACTACTTGAAGGATCATCCCACTTGGCAAACTGGCAAACGATTAACCAGGGGGCCCCAAAGTGGGATGATCCTCCAACAAAAGGTTGTACGAATAACCCTGTAAAAATGGGGGGTTGCCCCTATAGATAGATCAAAATAGATCAACATGATGACACGTTGCAAAAAATGACTCAAAAAAAAAGTGATGCCTTCCCTATTCAATCTATGCATAAGTAGGGGAAAATTTTATGGGTGCCAACCCAGTGCCTTCACAGAAATCACCTCATTCCCACGGCGCAGGCGATGGTTTGGCCTCGCCCGTGCCACCGCCGGACGACGACGTTATCGACGAGGCCGACCCGGCGGAGCCGGAGAACGAGGCGGAAAACGGCGATGAGGTCGAGAACGACCATGGCATGGAGGAAGATCCAAACCACAAGGCCTGGTGGCCTGGTGGGACAGGCATTTTTTCGCGGTGTTTTTTGTTGCCACCGGTCTGTGGTCTCGAAGGTGGGGGGTTGGAGTTCTATGGTTTTCAGACTGAAATGAAACACACCGGGTGTATCCAGTAATTCTAATTCTGATGCCATTGGGAAAATACTTAAGCGTGGAAAAGCCCACATATTGAAGCTCAGACTTGCCTGCCCCGGACGGGTGCTGAAGACACCTCTAGACTGTCATGAAACTGAAGAATGCCAAACATGCAAGGTCGGGGAAAATTAATTACTGTTTGTCTATTTTTGTCATAGAGTAGAAATATTAATATTGATTAAAGATAGATGCAGCAAGGATTGCTATTCGCATTACTATTCCATAGCGACCATGGCAAGCTGACTTTCCGCGGCGGGATTGAAATCCACCAATGGCTAACACAATGGCAAAACCTGTGTTCTCTTGAACTTATTTATCCATTGAGTATCATTGAATCCCCATTTATAGTTCAGTTACGTATGTTGAATGGTCCCTTTACTTTGAAATGTTATATGAAAGGGTATAAACTCATGTACACGTGTTCATGTGGTAAACCCAAACATAAACCGTCATACCTTTGGGGGATGGTTTTTATACCACCCATTTATAGTGGTTTTGGGGATTATTGGTGGCCAAACTCAGGTTTTATCCAAGTTGGAGCCCTCAAAGGGGTCACCGGGTCTCTGCAGACGTCCTTTTCCTGATGGTTGGTTCATTCAACCACAGCCAATTGGGTCAATGACGCTTCAAAATATGTGTTCTCAAAAATAGGGGACCGAGGACCTCAATAATCATCCAGCATGATGAATTCTCAGTTTGGAACCATTGAATTTGTGGGGTCCCAATTTTGAGAAAAGATAGAAAAGCCCAAATGATAACCCCTTGAAACAAATGAATGATGATCAATGGTACACCAGACGGCCCCGCAACACTTCCCAAGCCACTGTTGGAGTTGGTTATATCCCCAGTACTGTATATCCCCATTATGCATATATATTATATTTAGAGCAACCATTAAAAAAACTAACTCTTGTAATCAAATATGGTGTTCTGGAAATCCATCCGTTTACAGACAACTGTCCAGCTATAAGCCTTTATTATTTAGTTTGGGGATGTCCCGGGAAATAGCCAAGCAACTGCCCATGCTGCGCCCATTCTGCACAGAAGTGTTTATGAAGAATTTTAATAAATGTCACTAAAGGTAAATAGTTTCTCTATCTAGAAAATTGTCAAATTACTGTAGAGGCAAGAATTACTTGCGATCGTAAAGATAATATATCCTACTTACTATGTACTATGCACACATAGAATCACATAGTCATATCCATAATTTATACATAAATTATAGATACATACATGAACGAATACATAATATATATATATATATATATATGTGTGTGTCTATATATGTGTCTATATATGTGTCTGTATGTGTGTCTGTATGTGTATATATATAATAATAATACGTATTATATATATATGTTTGTGTCTACTATATAGTGTTGTTTTGGCTATCCTGCAGCACCTAAACCGGTTTTCTTCTTCTTTTTTCTTGTATGTATATAGATATATGTATATATACATATACGTATGTATTGTTATATCCTGTGGGTATGTCCCCACTACATCCCCAGAAACTGAAATAGCCAGTTACCATCCATATTTGTGACCTATCCCGATAATAGATATGATATATATATATATATATATATACATACATACATATCCCCATTAAACTGATGTTGAACACACCCAATCATATATATATATATAATGTGTATATATACATACATACATATATATATATATATATATATGTATATATATATGGCATATATAATGAATAAATAAATAAATAGATAGATAGATAGATATCTAATATAAATATATATTAATAGATATAAGTGTAGATGTAATATAAATAATGTGTATATATTACATCTACGATCATCTAAGTTACTGTTTAACCGCCAGGACACCGATTTGCAGATGGACCGCCGGGAGGTCCAGGTCGATGTCCTGCTCCTCGGCCTTCTTTCGCTGGGATTTCAGCAACCAAAATGGGGATTTCACCAGGTTTCAATGGGAGATTTCACCCAGAAAAATGGGAAAATTTATCAAAACCTGAGGATTTCAGCAGAAAAGAGAATTGTATGTCAGTGGAAGATGTTTCAAAATGAGGATTTCACAACGGCAAAAAATAGTTGTGGATTAATGTGAGAGCATTTTCATTCTGATTTCATCAACAAACCAGAAATTGATGTCACCGATTTGATCGAAAATCTTCGCGGAAATTCGCGTTTCCACAACTGGGAAAAAAACCTCTGCAGAAACGAGAACGTCATTCAGAAAAAATCGGGAGGAACCATGCAATTTGCGTGCAAAAACCGTGGATAGCCTCCGGAAATCAAAGATGGCAATGGAAAATCCCCCATTCAATTGAAGATTTTCCCATTTGAAACCGCCATTTATAGTGGATTTCCCATTGCCACATTTGATTACCTGAGGGTAGACCGACTGGTTTTGATGCTACCCTGCCTGGGCAGACTGCAATGGTCGGTGAAAAAGGGTCACTTAAGATTTTCGCCGAGGAATAACTATGTGCCATCCTACTTAAAATGGTTTTGTTGAAATGACAAATGGATATTTTGAGGACTTAAGAGAACTATATGGGGGTTTCCATAAATGGTGTACCCCATAGCTGGATGATTTATTTCATGGAAAATCCTATGAAAATAATGAATGATTTGGAGGTACACCTATTTTAGGAAACCCACATATATATATATGTCGTCCCACTAGGGTCACTTCAAATGTATCAGAATCAATTTTTACGGCCCTCACCGCATTTTTTTCACGCGAAAAAGTGTAAAAGGAACGGGGACTCCAACCAGAAAAATTGGTATATAGTCATATACATATATACATATGATTTATATCATAAACAATGATGAGATACCATGTATAGCCTGTATAGCCATCAAATGTTGTTTTTTTCTTTCTGGTTTCAATAATTATTGTTTACATTCAACCCACATGATATGTTTGGAAAGATCAACCCGTCCTGGCTATGGGGGCAATCCTCCCGGGTCTTCAGCCGTGGATAGATCGGATAGGGTTCGCACCAAAAAATCGATTATATACTTAATCCCAAATCTCTCCACATTTTGGCATACCCATATTCAGATTTACCAGATAATTGAATATGTTCCCAGAACTGGTTTACAGTATGAAGGACTGGAGGGAATACTTAAGGAGGAAGAAAACACATCGGTTCATTTATAGTTCCATTGTATCAAGCCAATGACATGTGGAGTTGT
>Ga0126342_10002567_pt1 | contig 28591 bp, 12 predicted proteins | sample Cyp1metagenome_FD_92528 | JGI IMG/M metagenome (GOLD analysis project Ga0126342, IMG submission 92528) | Coral microbial communities from Lord Howe Island, Old Settlement Bay, Australia - Cyphastrea 1 metagenome | ecosystem: Host-associated > Invertebrates > Cnidaria > Coral ... | reverse complement strand
TTATTGTGGTGGTTATTGTGGTGGTTATTGTGGTGGTTATTGTGGTGGTTATTGTGGTGGTTATTGTGGTGGTTATTGTGGTGGTTATTGTGGTGGTTATTGTGGTGGTTATTGTGGTGGTGGTGGTGGTTGTTGTTGTTGTTGTTGTTGATTAAATATGGTTAAGATTACGACAAATCATGATAAATCACCTTAAGTTCTGATGTTTCCTTATCACCATCAACGTGTGGATTCCCTCCTCTCATTCTTCCGCAACTCCTGCCTGCAGAGATGGGAGTATAGCTGCCTTTGATGATTTTCAAGGCCAACCCTGAGAACGATTTGGCGTCCGTGGCGCTTGGCACATTGTTTGGCTTCAATTTCTGGGGTTTTGTTGTTAGGACATTCCAATGACAAAAAAGGGAGGGGCGTAATGACGGCGTAATGGAAATAGATTGGAATATAAGCAACAATCTGATGTTTGGGGTTGTCTGAAAATGGAGATTGATCGTCATTTTAATGGGAAATATGATGACCGACTATCAAATTTTAGGGTGCCGGATTTTCACACAAACCCATATCTGAGGATTCGTTTCGGGACTGCCTGTTAAGACATGGTTGATATGTTTTCAAACATGTATCGTCAATAAGTGTTCAAACGTGCAAAAACAACAGGCCATCATTTTTTTGCGCCCACTTGGTTCAGACGGTGCATGGATGTAAATAACGCTGTAATTCTTTCAAAAACAACAACAATACCATACTAAACAAATTGTGGTGGAAACAACGTAATACAACATTTGCCTTGTATATCACAATTTTGTTGCATGGTCATGATTCATTTCTTTCCATGACTATGTGGCACAGCAGCTAGCATCCAGCTTCAATTAATCAAGGTTTGTTGGAAACAAAAATGATCGATTGGTGTTGGACCTGTTGGTGTGGTTCTCACAAAAAAACAATAATAATCTTGTCTGCAAACATGCCAAAACAGGCTGAGGGTCATGCTGAATTGTTTCAAAGCAGAACCTGTCCGTTGATGTGGTTCCTGTTAAGCCCTGAATCCACTGTTGAATTGGGTATGGTTCATTTTTTGACAATAGAAACAAAGGCAAGATGATCAAGTCCATGCTCTGTTTGACATATGCCTTCGGAATATGCCCAGCTTTGGTCCGGTTTTTTGTTCCTTGGTCCATGGCCATTCAAGCTCTGCGCATCAAAGGCCTTGGAGCACCATCACAATGCATGGGCCGATCTTTGAAGCTTATGGAACGGGGCTAAAATGGGCCAGCTTGACCTAGCCCGTAAAATTTTGCACTTTCCCATTTTGACTCCTGGGCTCATGGCCCGGGAAAATTGATTGACTTAGCTAATTATAGGGCAAAAGCCTGTAGAGATGTGTGGGCCCCGCCATCTTCCCCCCAAAACTTGCGGGTGGAAAACCATATCCAAGCAATAGCTGGGAGGATCCCTAAGGTTTCCCTTCCTTGGAAAAGGTGCATTGGTAGAAAGGCAGGTTTGAATATTGTCTCAATTGATGGCGTATCAACATATTGACATATATCATAGATAAATGGTATCTGAATATACGGTGAATGAAATTTGGATATACATATATATATATATATATGTATAGATAGATAAATATACATATACATACACATGAAATTAACACCATGCAGTTTGTTCAAAAACATCATGCAGGTCAGCACAGATGCTATATACATGAATCTATATGTGCAATCGGCATGATACGTCATAAATATACTCAAATATAAGTACACATGTGCTGCACATACTTGTTCGTATATACAAGTATAAACCGAACAAATTTACAAACATGCAAAAAAGGTGCCTATACACAGAAATCCTTTTTAGCGCACATATCTTCATATAGGCGTTTATTCGGGTGAAGTTGCCTGAAAAGATCATACATATAATATCATGTAAAAGCGTGATGGCAATTGCCAACCAACAAAGAATGTCCAAGGCAATGCAAAATCCACTAGCCATCCAAGTGAGCCATATGTGCCTTCCAACAGTGGCAATGAGTCAGACAACCGCGAATTTCTATGGTTTCGAGTTTCCGAGCTTCTTGGTTCCGAAATATGTTGCCTTCATATTGAATGCTTCGAAAGCGGACCAAACTGCACATGCTTCGTACCTTTCTTGGGAATGCAAGATCTCGTTGATAAGCACCATTGGAGGAGTAACTGGAACTTGGGAGTAGTATGCCAGACTACCTACCCAGTGGTTGGGAGGGAGGTGTTCGGAGCAATGGGTATTCATATTTCACATTTTGCATTCCTTATTTTGCATGCTGCATGGGGGGCAAAGGAGCTGAGTTATCTGAGTTCCCAAACACATGACAGATTATGTACTGGATGAATTTGAATGACCTCACTGTGATTTCCTGTACTTCAGCCAGAAAGTATTCATGATATTCTTGATACTCAATGATATTCATGATTTTCATTGTTAGCTTGCATTCTTCAACTGCTACATGCTGCTACAGAAATCCTGGCAGTCGCTCGTTTCAAGGTGGAGATCTAAACCTCAGAGTTCGGGCCACAGAGTGAGCTCACTGACTGCTTCGTACCAAAAATAAACTGGAGATGGCATCATTTTGGTAGATTAACAGGGAGTTTTGTATTGGCATTGGTCACCCGAACTTGTTTTTTTAAAACTAACTTTTCGTAGTGTCACAGTAAGACGTGAAAATATTATCAGTGATTATCCGATGAGAAGCTTCCCCTTTACCCACACAAAGCGTTGGACCTATCGCACTCAACTAGCAACCACCAACTCAAAATCATCAGTATACAAGTAATTCTGCGTGATATTACGAATTATACTCATCATGGCCGTTTCCAGCTACAAGCTTGAAAACAATGATTAATTAAACATGTGAACACATGTGAAATAAATGTGAAAATATGCGTTTGGAAAAAACACATGTGAAAAAATGCATTTCAAAAATGTGAAAAATGTGGAAAAACAGGAAATTACATGTTTTAATACTTTTCCTAATTCATTGTGAACCTATTGACATGATTCATCGAAAATAAATATGCTTATGTGGAATCCTAGTGTTTAAGTTTAAGTTTAATAGTCTATAATTTAACATTGGGTTTCAAAGAAAACGTGAAAAACGCCTATATCTAAAAAAAAATGGAAACATGAAGCTAAGACAAATGAACTGTTCAACTGCCTTTTTCCATTGTTCACATTTTAAACATGTTGTTCACATTTCTTCACAATTCTATCACATGTTCAAAAGTCATTTTTTCCATAGCTACGTGGGACGTGGGACCCCCTTTGAAAAAAAACTAAAATGGATTCCATGATCCCCAGAGTGCCAGAGTCACCATGTACCATGGGATCCCCTATGGATCCATGGCCACTTAATTAAGCCTCCAAATTATAGTAAATTATATTCCAAACACTTCCTAAGGTACTTGGATCCATAGGGATATATATATATATGTACAATATACACAATACACAAATAATTACATATGTGTTTATGATTTATATATATATATATATTATCACCAATACATATATACAAATATGTTGGTTGTCACAAATGAATACTATTTAGCGAAAAAAAACACATAAATACATAAATAATACATAATTGTGCATCATCATATAGATGAATAAATATGCATATACACACAGCGTGTTGATACTGCAACCGTTGCTGGTTGATGATGTTCCCAGCAGAACAATAGCCATAAAGCTTAACAAATGAAACCTGGATGCGCTTGCGCTGCAAAATGCCACCTGGTAGTTTTTTTTTTTTTTTTAAAGGAGGTATAGTATACCTAGCTATGCAATCTTAGATAATGATTGTGCACATGCATGATGGTGAAAACCCAGGAAAATTGTAATTATTGGTGAAACAACGGCAAGTCATTGAACACATTTTGAATATAAAACTCCCGTTTTGGTGAGTTTGTAATGTTGATCGATACCCGCATACAAGGTGCACCACCCAGTTATAAGTTGGTTGGTAAACGCCATTCATTATGGATATATTTCCCCCACTAACTCTAGTCATCTACAGTAAGTTATACATCAACTGGCCAGCAGGACTGACGGCGAACCAACCCCGAAACAAGGTGACAACATCAATTGGTATACTGTTCCTTGTGGAGTACTGGTTTGCAAACCAAGCGATCAACATGAACGGTAGCAACGTTCCTTCCGTGTTGTACATGCGTTCTCAAATATGACTAATCGCATTTTAGGCGATGATGCCCCACATACATACCACCATCTGGCAGTGATTTCGTTGGCAAGGCGCTAAAATTTTGCCAAGATCTGACAATATGTTGATCAAATTCAATCTTAAAACTAAGGAATCCAAAATACACTACTGGACTGATCCAACCTTTTTCAGTTTTGTTTACAATCTTGCAACGCTGTCAGAGATAGCAGGATGACTTAGTCATGGCGTTCGGTCAAAACACTGGTACCCTGGTGAGCCTCCAATTAGCTGTTAAATAAAACGCTCATCCGAACCAAATATGTTTTTTTTTAGTCGCAAAAAAGTAGGTTTTCATCAATAATTATTTGGTGAGGATTAGATATCTCACTTTTTGGATGTTAAAGTAGGAGATATCTAATCCTCACCAAATAATTGGAGATAATATTGGTGTATCTCACTTTTGAGATTAGATAACTTTTATCCATCCCCCAAAAGCTACCCTCTGGTGAACGTTTACATAGCAATGGAAAATCACCACCCATTTTATAGCTGGGAAAATCCACTATTTCGACTGGGCCATTTTCAATAGCTTTTTGTATGTTCACCAGAGGGTATTATCCATGATATCCCCATTAAATCCCCATTAAATCCCATTAAATCCCATTAAATCCCTATAAATCCCTATAAATCACCATTAAATCCCATTAAATGCCCATTAAATCCCATTAAATCCCTATAAATCCCTATAAATCCCCATTAAATCCCTATAAATCCCCATTAAATCCCATTAAATCCCTATAAATCCCTATAAATCCCCATTAAATCCCATTAAATCCCCATTAAATCCCATTAAATCCCCATTAAATCCCATTAAATCCCATTAAATCCCATTAAATCCCATTAATTAAATCCCATTAAATCCCATTAAATCCCATTAAATCCCCCAAAAGTTATCTGTTCAGGTTTCTTTCAAGTAGCTTTTGATCCGGTGAGATGGAGATCTGGAGCCCCGGGATGACACGAAAAGGAAAAACGCTACAGAAAGTTATGGCCCGAAATCCCAGTTATAAGCACTGAACTAAGCCCATAAAAATGCCATGTTTCATCCAATTGAATGCACCAGTTATAACCATGATTAATCACATGTTTAGCCACTATTAACCACTAATAATCACCATGAATCGCCATTAATCACCAGTTATCCGCTAAAACTGTACAAACCATGGATCCCAATTTCAAATCCTTCCTCCAACTTCGCAGTGGTTCAGTAAGAATGACCAAAAATCCGATTCCGGAAACGCAGAGAAACCTACAGAAAAAACAAATACATGCTGTAGAAATAGAATAGCCATCATTTAACCATTCTGTCATTCTCTACCCATAAACAAAACATTTACCAACAAAACCATTATGTATCCACTTATTAAACAATTATTCTGTAATTTGATCCATTCTTAAACACGTTATGAAAGATGATGGATGATTATTTAACGAATAAAAACCAATATATTTATGACAATTTACGCAAACTTATCAATACTAACCAATTATAACATATACTGGTTGGTGGTGTCAATCCCTCTGAAAAATATGAAAGTCAGTTGGGATGATGACATTCCCAACTGAATGGAAAGTCATAAAATTCATGTTCCGAACCACCAACCAGATATACATATAAACATATATAAACCATTAATATAAACCACTGTTCTGAAACCATGATTTCACGCATCATCTTCCCCTTTTGTCATCCTGTGGCAAATCGCATCGCGGATACTGCGCCCCAAACGCGATGGCCGTTGATGATCTCGTAGAGGACGCAGCCAAGGCCCCAAACGTCACCTTTTCAGCGGCGAAACAAATGCCATGGCGGACCTAATGGGAATTGATGGGATTTAGTGTGGTTGAGTTACATACTTCAATGGTATTTCATGGTCTTTCATGGTAGCTCATGGGCTTTATGGTATTTAATTTGGAATTAATGGTGATTTAATGAGAATTAGTGGTGATTCAATGGCATTTAGTGGGATTTATGCATTGAACATGTTGGATGTAGGGATACATATGTTGTGAACCATTGCGGCGTGGACTTGTGACATAAACCGCACAGCCGCATATTTCAGGATAAAGGCCCCCATAAATAATGGTTTGCTACAGTGATGGCCATGGCTATTAGTTATAACTGGTTACAACTGGTTATAACTGGGATTATACAGTCTAAAATGAGTCTAAAAAAATGAGGTTTTGTTCGTAGTTATAACTGGTATTTCTATTAGTATTTCTGGCCATAACTCTATGGAACATTGCTCCAGGCCATCACAGATACTATCAATGTGAGGCCCCTAAACGTGATGTGAAGGTTGGTTAACGAAAGCCCCAGTAGCCAGTAACTATAGTTACAATGTGAGGCCCCCAAGATAAGTCCAATAACTATGGTCTATGGTATTTATAACTATAGTTACTGGGGCGAATCTAAACCAATTTATAACTGGGGGGGCCTCACATTGTAGTTATGAATACCATAAACCATTTTGTGAAATTTGAGTTTTCAACGCACCAACTGAACGCTATCGTGGCCGGGGGCCCTCACATTGTAGATGATATTAGTATGCGTTTAGCTGAACTATCCATTGAGCTACCCAAATTTCACCACCCAATTAGCTTTTTCAAGGGATTTCTGCTAGGTTTATTTTTTGCAGCTGTTCCAAATACTGAAACAATTACAGTTCTGGCCATGGCTAATAGTTATAACTTATAACTGGTTATGAATCTACGGGATGAAATACAGAAACCATTATGGGCTTCAGTACATACATCACTGGTATAACTCGGGCCAGAACTCTATGGAGATTACTGAGATTCCGGACTTTTGTAGCTGTAGGGATGGCTGTTGATGAGTTCCTGACACACGACAGCTGGGACATCTACTTGGCTGTGAACCTTCCCAGTCTGACTGCCATCTGGTAAACTAATATAACTACGTATGGAAACCCGCTATTTTTTTAATAGGAAAATCAAGTATAAATCAGTATAAATGGCAATCTTCAGTATCATCATGGTTGCAAACCAATTGCGAGTAGGATAAGAAAGGATTTTAAACAGGAGCCACAGATATTTTTCTGAACATCTTTACCCGTCCAACACCCACTTCGCAATCCCAAGAATCCTAAACTAATTCCATCCCCCGAATATGGTTGGGGCCCGGACGAAGAAACTGGGGATGGGATTAGCTTAGCCGCTTCGCCCACAGGCTATGTGCTGATAGGTCGTAACTAAGCCCATGACCGGAGACATGTAGAAAGGTGTGCCGATTTGCCTCACCGCCACAGCATTCATGAACGCCTTGAAGTTATGAGTTAACAAGTGGTAAACATGCTGTTGCACGTGTTAAACAGGCCTCATGAACCATTTCCACAACTCACTAAAACAACTGTTTATCATTGTAGAATTTCATGTCCATATGTCCCAAGAGGCTGGAAATAGACGGTATTTCTGTATCTTCTGGTCATCTATTACACTTTGCTATGCTATAGATGTGGAAAATTACCAAACGTTGCTATAAATGAGAGGAACTTTGGTGATTTGTCGTAGCACGTAGGTACCACCAGAGTGATTGAAATCGCGAGATATGACAGCTGGACGATTTTGTACAGTTATGGCCAGAAATACCAGATATAACTATGATTTTTTACTACTAACAAAAGCCCATTAATAAAATGGTTTATGGATTTCATCCCATGGAAAAATTGAACAGTTATAACCAGTTATAACAATTAAATCACCATTAAATCACCATTAATCACCATTAAATCACCATAGAAATCACCAGGCACCCGCTTGCGCCAGGCAAGTCCAAGGCATCACTGGTGATTTTTCGTAGCTGCTACCCAGGTATCAAAGCATTGAAAGTCGGAGGTGTGATGACCTTAAAGAGTGGGGAAATGGTGATTTAATGGTGATTTAATGGTGATTAATGCTGATACCTCACTCAAAAATCCTATGTGTCTCTTTAATAAAAAGTGTTTCATTGAACTTGAATGTTTCCTATAAACCCCATTCTAGACCTATGTGTCTGGGCAAATGAAACTAATTCACTAACCTGAAATGTTGGGCCATTTTGGGATGATTCCCCTTATGAACCATGATTTCAGTGAGGTCGCAGTGAGGTCGTTATAATTTGCCCAGACATATCCAGAAGTTTCAAACAACATGGATATAGAACATTGATCTCAATCCTATTTTGGATAGAACTACTCTGTATTGGAAGGAATCCATGCAGAAATGTGCATCAAAACTGCGTCTGAAGGGTGTAATTAAGAGATCATTAGGAGTACAACCCAATGAAACCCTGCACAAATGGACAAAGCTACAAATCATGTTGCATATAACTGACTGAGCTATCAAGTATTCTATGGAAGACTCTGCATGTGTATGTATATATATATATATATATATTAGACATAGCCTGTGACCACTAATAGTGACATCTTCGAATTGCCACTTTTTTTTGGTAGTTTCCTATCAACTTCACTAACTACCCCCTACTCCATAATATGTACATTTCAGGTTGCATATCATAGGGTTGTCACATGTGAAATCACGTGTATATATATATATACACATATTATTCATGCTGAAGTAGATAGAATTCAGAATTGTCAATATAGATTCCCATGTTATGCTCTTGGATTGCAAATTTTGATATTTCATCTAATAAATATATGTATATGTATATATATATATATATATATTATGTGTATATATATAATTGTATGTATATATAATATAATATAATATATTATATTATATTATGTTACATTATATTATATTATATTATATATTTTATTATATTATATATTATATTATACTATATTATATATTATATTATATTACATTACATTATATTATATTATATTACATTACATTACATTACATTATATTATATTATATTATATTATATATACATGCTATGTACGTTATGTACTTGATAGGGTCCCGTCTCTCTATCTGCCCACATCTCCCCACACCCAGGCACGTCTTGGCCAAGTCAACTGTGGAAGACAACACCTGCGTCTGACCCAAGAGTGCTGGGATTTTAACTCAACCAGCAAAAAAATGGATCGATGTGAAGGAATTTCACAACAGAAAACATCGTCTATGGTTTTTAATGAGATTTATGTCTAATTATGGAACATATATGATCATATATGGATCTAAAGCAGTTTATCTAGGAAACATGGTGGTATAAACTAAACAATAGTGGAAATATAACGAATACATAAGCGACACTTTGGTATGATTATTGTTGTCTGAAGATTGGTGATTAATCCCGCAATTGCTTGCAATTTGAATGAGGACAATTATCGTAAACCGTCAAATTGAGAGGTAGGTACCCCATGTTCCCAACAATTACTCAAAATACTCCATTTCATGTCATTTCTGCTCGTTTCTTTCTGGCGAGACCAACGAAGTCAACGAAGTCTTCAACTACAACTTCCGTCTAAGTTCTTTTGGGAAAGTTGGCGAATTCTCCTGATTGTTGCTGGATCTAGCTAGCCAACCTGTGAATTGGGGCATTATAATTCCCAAATATCATTAGATGCCTTGGGGATGGTGATATTGGTTTACCACATGAACTAATACATTAGCCTCCAATAAACATACAACAAACTATGGAAAATCACGATGTTTCTTGGGTAATTCAACGAATTTTCTATGGCCATTTTCAATAGCTATGTTAGTCATAACCAGAGGGTAGCCTAATCTTGCCATGTGGTCAGTTTGCCAATTTCACACAGTTGATCCTCGTCGTTTGTCGCCACACCTTTGCCACGCCAAAGTCGCCCAACTTTGCGGCCAACTGCTGCCTCTGCCAGGGCCAGCAGAGGCTCCAAATTGGAATGGGGATGTGAAACCATAAATGCAATGGATATGGACAATGGATAATATATCTGGGCAAATATCATATAATATATATATATATCTCATGTGAAATTATTTGCTTACCTGATGTATGTTGAAGGCTATGTTGAGATAGTTAGCCATATATTCACCATCATTTCAGTGAGGTTGCAGTGAGGTCGTTATATCTTGATCTATCAAATCAAACCAGAAATGAAAATCGAATCACACAAACAAAATCTGAGATGTCCCCCGAAATTAACTACAAAGAGGGGCTCCAGTAGACCCCAGTAGATAGCTAAGTTAGTTTACAACTTCAATGCCTATGGTTTATGGCACATATATCGAACTGGATAGTGGGGAGAAACATCCAACCAACTAACTTTGAGGCCCCACCTTATAATGGACTATGAATCGATAATACATGGACAATATCGGCTAATAATGCATAATCAGCAAGAAGAACGGGTAATGATGGCTACTGGACAATAGTGGAAGTGGATAGTTTAAGAATGAGTAGTTAAGAATGGTGAATACTGGACAAAAAATGAAGGCAAATACATAAGAAGGGATAATCATTGATAATCTGTAACTGACAATAATAACGAGTACTTGGTAACTATGGATCTATGGCAAACACCCAAAATATAGAATTTGGTTCAAAAGAGACACCAACATCGTTGCAAATTGAAGCGTTTCCATCCTTTAGCAGGTTACTATACCATTCTAGCTGAGTACTGTGGCGTTCTCCGATTTACAACCCAAGGATTTTCAGGTGTCATTCTATTCCTGCAATGTATGGCTGAAAATAATTCCTTCAAATAGTTGTATATCCAAAAATTCTTACAATTCTTATGGATCACCAGTCAAAATGATGATGTATGAAATATATATCTATATATTATACACATAACAGTGGAACAAACGGGGAGGGCGACAACATCCAACAACAGCATCGCTAAGTCAATCTTAGACAGACTGCAATATATATATATAATTGGTCCTGGTAGGTGGTTTTAACATGTTTTAGCCAATCTCGTCCCCCACAAAATAAATCATTCATCTCAACCAATCGCCTCGAAAGTGGTTGGAAAGTGATTTAACTAACTGATTGAAAACCCCTCAGCCACTATCTTATTGGGACTTGTTGGGTTGAAAATTCCAACGCCAAGAGTGGTTTCTGATGGTTTCTTGCATTGCAGACCTTTCCTTAAGATAATCAAGTGGCCTTTTAAGGTAAGGTCCCCCATTTGTTTATAAACCCCAAAAAAAAATAGCATAGTATAGCTACATATCCCCCAAATCTTCGTTCACCCAAAGGTCCAAAGGTTAACCAATTGAATAATTAAGAATGGTGCATAATGGACAACAATAAATGCAAATAAGAAGGGATAATCATGGAAATCATCTGTAACGGATACTACCCTCTGGTAAACTAACATAGCTATGGAAAATCACCACCATTTATAGCTGGGAAAATCCACTATTTCTATGGTCATTTTCAATAGCAAACTGTTAGTCATTACCAGAGGGTAATAGTCTGCTCCACCTGCTGCCGGCCAAGAAGATATTTTGCGTCTTCAAGTCGCGATGCCTCACAGCTCCAACGGACGGAGATCATCCCAGGAATGGAATGTCGTCCGCAACGGACTAGTGAGAACATGTTACAGTTATGGACCTTAACTAGTTATAAGTACTGAAATAACCCCATTTATGGAATGTATAACCCCATGTACAACCAGTTATAACTAATAAATGGTCATAATTGTAGAACATGTTCTGTTTTTCATCGGATCAATTTAGGGATATCTCCCGTAAACTAGAAAGTTACGTAATAGTTGCTGAACTAACAAAACCCAATTTTATGGTTTATGTATAATCCCATAGATAACCAGTGATTTCACCATTTATAATTGGTATTTCGGGCCATAACTATTCTTGTTGGTTGTGTTTACAACATCTTGCCATGATTCTGGCTCAACCACCAAGATTAATGTTCGAAGGATTTATATAGCCTGTTTTGGTTGATAATATTGTATGTGGGTCAATACCAAATTTGATTTCAAGTATATATATATATGGGATATATGGGCAAATTATAATAATTCACTAACCTGAAATGTTGGGCCATTTTGGGATGTTTCCCCTTATTAACCATCATTGCAGTGAGGTCGTAGTGAGGTCGTTATAATTTGCCCAAATACATGTGATTATTCTATCATATTATATCCAATTAATACCCCAAGTAAAATGCCAAAAGATGTAATACTTGAGAAAGATCCTTTCTTTCTTCTAGGTTCTAGGGTTGTGAAAGGTCCAAATGTTCAACATCACCCTGGCCCTCATAGGGGAGTCAGTTTCGAAACCCAGGATGATGTTTCGCAGTCCACAAAAACTGGGCAGAGGTTTGCATACTTGAAGATATATCCTCTGGTTCTTTAAAATAGCGGTATAGATGGCCCATTTAGTTCGTGATGAAAATATATGAAAATTATGCTTTATCCAATAAATAGAGGGTAGTTTAATATAATGCTGTACATGCAGTTATGGCCCTTTACCAGTTATAAATGGTTTGTTATAAATGGTTAGTTATAAATGGTTACAAATGGGATTATACATTCTATAAATGGGGCTATAAGTGACATATAACTGGTAAAGGGTCATAACTATTGGAGACGACTGTACGCAGCTTTTTTCGTGTCATCTAAGACTCAATAATGATCAGACCCAAGGGACAGGATCTTTTGCTGGTGAAGCGCTTGTAAGGCCTGGCCAGCGAGCAAACAAAAAAGGGTTCCAAGCCCCAAGCCTTAAATATACAGTGGAGGATATACTATAATGGGATATACTATTGGTGATATAATCATGGTGATACAATATGTGGGATATACCGAGATATTTTTTCCCGTAGTGGAGACATAATGCGATGCATGACAATAATATAACACCAACATGATCTTGGATTGACTTGGACTTGTCTAAAAATAAGTGATTTGTCCCCAAGTTGTGGCAAAATAAATAACAGGGAAAATCAGGCTTTAAACCATGGGATTGAATGGCGGAGTACCGTAATTTGAGGTACCAATGCCATATGGCCTATTGTGTATTGTACATGTATACTGTATACACAATATATTATTATACATGTATACTGTATACACAATACTATGTACGTATGGAATCTATATGGTCAACTGATTTAAGGAAAATCCACCAAATATGGTGGTGTCCGGTATATAATTTCCCTTCATCCGTTGATAACCTTGGCAGCCACATTCTCGTCAAGACAACGGCCTGGAGCGTAGAAAAAAACGATGGACAGAGCCACCAAAACGACTGCCATGGCCCGTGTTTTGCCAGCACCAAAAACACCATGCACAAGTCCAAACAGCTTGCGAGCAGGGCAAGGAAAAGCGACAGTGCCCAGTGCCCCTTTCGTTCAAACTGGGATAAATGTGTAATTTAGGAAACTTGTTTTGACCAAAAATAGTGGGATACTATCAAAACTATATGATCACTTAATTTATCGAACCTACCAAAATTGATAATTGTGCATCATAATTACATCTAGCTCTGGCGACCCAAACAGGTCATATACCATCTATGGACCCACAAGTGGGCCCATCAGTTAAGTAAAGGATCAGTTGAGTAGTAAACCATCCGTTTCGTGGAGCAAAAATTGAGAACTTTGGGCGGGTTCCAATTGTGTACTGACCATCTATGGTGAGGCCCTGGTAAACCCCGTCAAAGTTTTTTGCTCAAAATAGGCATGTGCCACTGTACCCCGTAATCTCACGGTGTAAAACCTTATTTTTCGTCATTAGACTCGATCAATAAGGTGATTCCCCCTAGAAATCCTTAGCCATCATAGTTCACCAACTTATAAATGAAGTTAAAGCTATCTCTGGAATGATAGCCTCATAGTAACCATTGCTTAGTTCACCATAGAATCACTCCTCCATATTACTGGGCTTAGCACCCCGGTGACCCAGGTTACCTCGTTGCTGTCCTAATGTCATCCCAGCCGCCGCGCACCCACACAATCTGCGTGAACCATTCCAGGAGTTGAGCTTCGGAGGGCATCTGCCTCTGGACGGGCTCCATGGGTTCCATGGCGAAAAAAAAACGAAGTGGTTGGTGGTTAATATACTGTTAATATACTGTTAATAATGGTTAATATTAATGGTTATTATATGTATATATATGGTTAATGATGGTTAATACTAATCTGGTTGGTGGTTTTTCGCCACCCCGCTGAAAAATGATGGAGTGAACGTCAGTTGGGATGATGACATTCCCAATATGATGGGAAAGTTATAAAATTCATGTTCCAAACCACCAACCAGACTAGGTTTAAAGTATGTAGATATCATCGTCAAGAATTGGTATATATAATTATAAATATATATATATAATATATGTGGTGAACATGTTTTGCAACTTCTAAACTTGGGCTATCCTCTAGTGGAAGAGACCACATGTGTGGCCGTGTGGCCTTGATTTCCAATATCCATGGTTAGTTGCTAAAGCTCCAACGAAAATCGATGTGAACTAACCATGGATATGTCTCTCCCAGCTGAGACACACATCCAGGTGGTGCAGATAGAACCATGGATGTCAACCCCAGAACAAAGGGGGCTGGTTAATCAGGCTGGGTACCATAGATTAGTAGCAAATCATCATTGATATCATGGTTTTGGGGGGTAACCTCAAGGAAAACATGAAAACATCAGGATCCTAAAGTCCAGGTTTGCCATATTTTCACTTGTTGTCGGCGGCATAAACCGTACACAGGCCCTAAACCCCATCAAATCTGGTTGGTGGTTTGAACCCCTCTCAAACATATTGATCAGTTGGGATTATTATTCCCAATGTATGGAAAAATAAAAAAACGCTGCAAACCATCAACCAGAAATTAATGTCTATTAATCTGGGTTTGATATTTGTCATAGCAAGAGGGTGAAAGAAGGTGCAGACTCAAGGGGATATAAAAGTGAGAGAAACAACCACAACAACACGGATCTCTCTCTATATGTATATATATATATTTATTTATTTATATATATATATATACATACATACATAATATGTACAGTATATTAAGGAAACAAATTGTTAGGGGTCTAAGGCTCGTTCTACGTGTTCTTTGCTGCAATTCCTAATAACCTGCTACCTTGAAGCACCAAATCAAACTACAGTAACTACAGTATGCTAAGTGAAACACATTCCATGCAATTTCCCCAATTTTGAAGGATATCTTGGCTCTCAGTATTGGACACTCCATAACCGGCTCCTGCCCCAGGGTCGATCCCTAACCTCTGGGTGCCCCGGCGTACGTCGCAAGTCTTGCAAGTAGGAGAAGATATCCCCATGCCTCATGGAAAATGGCCATGAAAACTCGGGATTTCGCAGGATTTACCATCTGGTTCTTTAACATAGCCATGGAAAATCACAATTCTTAATAGGTAAAGCTCTATAAATGGGCCATTTCCCACGGCTATGACCAACAGAAATGGTGATGTCACGAACCAGAAAAGGGGAAGCCTGGAGCTCTTGGTCTCTTGGTCCCGGCTTAACATGGATTTTATGGGGGTTCATAGACTCAATGGGATTTAAGGATGGCTCAGTTGGTAAACATAACTCCAAAAACTTTAGTATGTATATATATATAGCAAATAGATATATATATATATATATATGTCACTATAGTATGCATGGGGGTTGTAAAGCAACTTAAAACTAGGTGGCCCCCCTGATTTTGGATAGGATACACTCATACATTAAGTGGTCCGTGAAAGCATTCCGACCCAAGACTATCCCATCAATTTTGTGCCAAGACTATCCCAGTAATTTTGCTGTTTGTAGTCATGTAGTACATATTAGATCATCTTACAATGTGAGGCCCCCAAGATAGCTAAGTTGGTTTATAAGTCCAATAACTATGGTTTATGGTATTTTTAACTATAGTTACTGGGGCTTATAAACCAGTTTATAACTGGGGGGCCTCATATTGTAGTTAATGTTTTTTTAAACCAACATACACCAACGAACATTTCACATGGGAGCTGCAGGTTGTAACATTGGTCATCATGGTCATCCCACTGAATCAAGCTTCCTTCAGCAGCAACACGACACATCAACCCATTATGGCATGGGATAACCCATGGATCAGCCACACTGAATTTAATATCTTTATCCAGGATAAAAGCATGAAAACACCACCGTTATTTTATATAACTCTGGTTTTTTGTGACATGTTATTTGGTGATAGTTGGTGTATGTTGGTTCAAAAATCCGTTAACTAAGATGAACTACATCGATATATCGACCATAAATCCGTTACCCTCTGGTAAACTAACATAACGATGGAAAATTACAATTTTTCATGGGAAAATTCACCATAAATGGTGATTTTCCAGTTCGCTTTTTGTATGTTTACCAGGCCGGGTAAATCCACCTGTTGCTCACCAACCGCGGACTTCCGCGGGTGTCCGCGCTCACAATACTCCATGAAGATGCACAAGTGCCCGCTGTCATCCACGAAACTCTCGCGATAGGCCACGATGTTGGGATGCTGCATGCTCTTCAACCTCGGTCCAACGGTGAGGCGTTTCTTTGAAAAAAGGGGAGGAGCTTAAGTGGAAAACGGGATTTTCCATGGGATATTTTTTGGGATAGAACCATCTAAACATGGATATACTGATGATATTTGATGATCATTGATGAAATATATACGGGATATATATATATATATATATATATATAAATATCATTGTATATATAATCATTATAATTATTGACGATATATAAGCCATGACAAGCTATGAAAAACAATAAACATATTATTGCTGATTGCTTAGTACAGGGGAGATTATTATTTGACCTTCTTTGTTGATGTTTGTTGGCGATTATCGAATACTCCATGAATTGGGAATCTCGTTCTCAACCAACCAGGATCAACCAGTGGTATTGTTTTCATGGCTCAGTTCACTTTGAGGTCACCGGCTGACAACAAGTTTGTTGGACGATCTGGGGCAAATCAAAAACTCTGTTCGGGGGGTCAAAAGCCGGTTACTTTCCCATAATGATGGGCTATGAATGGAGGGGATGTCTACATCCTTTTAATCCCAAACCAAGCAGGCTACCAGGAATTTGATTCACAACCTACGACGATTGGGGCTATTGGCAGTCCGACAGAATCATGTTTCAAGCGCAAGGACACCCAAGAATAGCCTCGGACCCGGGGTCACAGCATGTTGGGAGACTAAAGAAATTCTGCCTGTTGTGAAAGTTTCTTGGAACATACTATTGGCATTGACTATGATATCTGACCGCAACGATTTCTTTGGGATGTTCATTTCAAGTTCGCAAGTGAATTAAAACTTCTTTCCACCGCCCGTTTGTCGGATGGAAGAATCGATAATTACCATTAATCTAATTAGCAGTATGGGCAGTATAGATTAGTATATCGTGAGCCTATATACTATCTTGCCAATACTTGCAGCATTACCTCAAGCAAAAGACAAAAGTTGACTGCCACTATCTTAGTAGGATTTCACCACCTTCTATCTTTTGGGGCTTACAATACCCCAAACAAAACCATCAGCGCTCTGAGTGATCCGGCAGTTGCACCTGCCCGCGAAACAGGCGTTTCTGATGATTTTTTCAAGGTGGGGAAACGCGTTTACAATAGCCAGTTGTTCCTTCATCAGTAGGTGAACTAATGGTGGATGTTTGTGGTGCTATAAACCATAAACATAGCAACAAACTATGTCTGTCATGTTATGATACTTAGATTAACCATTAACTGGTTGGTGGTTTGAACCATCTTGAAAAATATGAGTCAGTTGGGATTATTCCCAATATATGGAAAGTCATAAAATTCCATGGTTCCAAACCACCAACCAAATTAGGGTTTCACTATGGAGTTCCATGGGGTTTACAAACCAACATCACATCAAGTGCCAAGACTTCATGCTAACCCAGAGAAGATGGGGATGAACCTGAATCGGATATTAAACAAAAACCATTTCCCAAAAAAACACTGGACCTTTTGAGTTTGTCAACATGATGTGACAATGTGATTTCATGTGCGTGGCATGCCCAGTTCTTAGTAATTTCTTGATTGGAGCATGATCCAATCTAGTTTGTAGATGATTGTAGCTTTGGAGCAGATTCCACTATGACCCTTTGATATTTGCATCACCCAGCAACTTAGCTAAGTATGGAGTTTCAACATTTTTGGATCATTTTGGTAGTTCCATGAAATTTTGCCATCCGCTTTAGTTATACCATATTAATCCATCTTATACCTCTATGTTCCATTATGTTGCTGAAACATATCCCATCCACATGAATTCCCATGATCCCATATGGAGGTTTCCTAAGTCATAGGGCTACCCCATCTAAATCATCCATGTATAGATGGATTTTCCATGAAATAAACTCTCCAGCTACCCCTGGTATGGGGTACCCCTATGACTTAGGAAACCTCCGGCCGGATGTTGACCCAAAAACCATCGTGGATCAAATCCTCCGTGCGGTGCCTCCAGTTCCATCTGCTGACGACCTTCATCCGAGGCCTTGGGGAAAAACCACTGAGTCGAAGTTCACTCCTATAGATTAGGAGATGACTTTGTTGATTTTCCTTGCGCAGAAATCAGTTGATAACTGTGAACTGATTTGGCAGAAATCCTGATTTTTGCCGCTGAAATCCGATTGGGATGAATTTTGCTGTCGAAAAAATCCCTCTTGAAATCCTGGCGGCCCCGGACAGTTTGGAGCTCGATGCTCTTCATGACATACTCGCGCTGCTCCTCCGGGGCAAATCTTCGAAGGATCAGATCTTGAAAATTTGAGGATCAAATCACTGGGTCAAAACCATGGGGGATTGGACCATTTTTTGAACATGATTTCATGGTGAAAATTGATGTCATCTTGGAATGAACATGGTTCATCATGAACATTTGACATCTACGGATTTCTCAGTTTCATTTCAAGATGACAATTTTGCTGAATTAAGGATCTAGAATCTATCTACCTATATACCCTCTTCGCATGCGACTGTTCCGTCCAGTCACAAAGAATCAAAATACAGAACATCTTACGGGCTCAAGCACCCAAATTCAAACACTACAACCAACCAAAATCAGATGAATTCAGCCATAGAATATCAGAATATCATACAATCAGCCAAACCCAAGATAAATTCAACGAAATGTTATGACTTCAACATAATAAATCAAAGCCCCGAGAACTTCAACCAGTTTCTGTTTCGGGCATCCAGCGGAGCGCTGTGTAGAACCAGTGTCCTCTTTGTGCAGAACCAGGTAGACTTGGCCAAAGGATCCATTGCCAATGGACCGTTGCAGCTGGTATTCATCCTGGGACGTGGGATGCGATGCTCAGTTGGTACCCCCAAAAGATGCCGAAAGTTGTGTTTCCGGAATGGTAGAGATAGATGATGTTTATGTGTATATAGTAAAAAATATGTATACTACATATATATATATATATGTATATATATATATATATTATACACATTATATATATATATATATATATATACATTTCCCTCATATGTCCAGGTTTCCAAATGTTCTCTCTATTTTGAGGTTGCTATAATCCAGATTACCCTCCGGTAAATCAAACGCGGCAACGGCAAAAATAACGATCAAAATAGATGGTGGGAAAATCGACACCTATAAAAACTATTTTCCAGCCAGCCATGGAGCTGATTACCGGATATTTACAAGTCTCCAACTGTTCTAATTATCTATTTTGAGGTTGCTATAGTCCAGATGATGTTTTCAAAATTTTTCATACCCTCTGGTAATTTAACATAACTATGCAAAATCACCATTTATAGTGAATTGTCCCATGAAAAATTGTGATTTTCCATAGTTATGTTAGTTTACCAGAGGGTAAATTCCATGATTTCTAGTCCAGATTATCTGCAAAACATGTGGCATTTTTCGGATTTCCCAACGAACTCCCCCGTTTCGGCCTCCCACGATGGTGCTGGCAGCTGCGTGTGGGACAGCCCCTGGTAGCTTCCATGGTCGGTCTGACCCCGGAGAGAAAACGACTATCATTAGCAGCATAGCAACCACCAAAAAAGATCAGATTATTTTATATAAAGGTACGAGTATAATATTACTGAGTAATCATTATTTTAAATAAATAAATATATATATAACTATATATATATGTTTTAGATCATGATTTTAAAATTTATTATTAGATTTGTTTTTTTTTTTAAAAAAACTTGTTTTATTTTATAGGTATGAAGTTACTCGGTAATGTGACACATCGCTGAGATTATTGCAAAGATTTACTTGGATAATCTTACATCATGAGCAAGCGATACTATGTCTTGCGAGATGATGACAACAAAAAGTAAGAACTGAACCAGTATGTATAATTAGTGGTTTCTAGAATACTACAAGGGTCTTTTTCCAAAACCACCCAAAACCACCGACAAGAACACATGATTGGGGTATCTCATGGATTGCAGATAGATAGATAGATAGATAGATAGATAGACAACTACAACTACTACTACTACTACTGCTGCTACTACTACTACTACTGCTACTACTACTACTACTACTACTACTCTTCTTACCACTACCACTACACTACACTACTACCACAACTACAAATCATAAACTACGCTACATTACTACACTAAGTACATCTAATTACACTACACTACACTAATTGCACCGCAACTACAACAACTACTACGACCACAGCTACAACAACAGTATCAACTACACTGCGCTACACTACACTGCACTAATTACTAATTACACTGCAGCATGCTACAAATACAAATACAACTACAACTACAACTACATTACACAACACAACACTACACTAATTACATTACATTACGCTCCAACTGCAACTACAGCTGCAACTGCAACTACAATTGTAACTACCACTAAATTGCACTACACGACACTACACTAATTAAACTACACCACAGTACAACTACAACTACACTACCTTACACTACACTACACTAGACTACGCTACACTATACCGACTATACCACACTACAGTACACTACAATACACTACACTAATTACACCGCACCACAACTACAACTGCAACTGCAACTACATTACACTTATTACACATTACAACTACAACTCCACTACACCACACTACAACTACAACTACAACTGCACTACACCACACTACATCCAGCAGTTGTGGGTAAGGTGACCACTGCAACCATTGCAACCACTCCAAAACACACAGCTTCAACCACCTTTCGGTCCATCAGTGGATTCGCTCTGCCATCCGTGATTCACAACGACCAACCTCTCCTATAGGTTTCCTATTTTTGAAACTTCCGCTACCGCCTTGTGCGATACTACTGGAAATTAAGTACAAAACTTAGTACTACCTCTAATAATGAGAGGCTACTGATCCTGGGACCCAGACATCCTCCGGGATTGAAACGGCCCCTGATCATCTTGCCTGTTCTCAAACAATCATCGCTCATATATTGCTAACCTTAATCTCAGATGCAGCAAAAAACAAAGGCATTGGTTGCAAGAGAAGTATATATAGTCCTCCGTTTATCGTTTCTCTATGATAATTGAACATCCAACCCATTATATATATATATGTTTATGTTTTCAAATAGACAAATTCACGGACAGCACTTTTAAGTCCTCCAAAAACACCAAACAGTCTGACCATCCAACAACCAATCCATATCAATCCACAAAACAGCCACATCTGGTGAAATGACGTCCCTGCAACCCGTCAGATTCCGGCGGCGTTTCGACACCCACCTCCCAAGACATTCAGCGCTTCGTCGGCCTGGCATTCCATGGTGACTTTGTTTATCTCCAAAGTCATAGTGATTTCATGGGATTTACTGGGAATCCATGGTTTTTGTTGGTGGGATTTAGATAGCTAAATTTGGTTAAAACCAAGGATTTGGCTTGTTTTCTTTACATTTACGCAATTTTTCATGATCTGTTACTGGGCAAGATTTGTATATTTCATGGTATACTGTCTATACTGTATGTTTCTTTGATAACAATAATTTTAGTGGTGGAAAATGATGCTTACCCAAAATTTGAGATTTGTGATTCTGGTTTCCCATTAGAGAACTACGAAGATCCAACAGGGAAGATACAGCAACCATCCAATGGATATTTGAATCGACCAAGTCAGCTGGGCTTGCAGGAGGGGTGGAAGAAAATGATCCATGATGTTCCCAGAAACAACCCCAATCTACCGTATTTTGTGTGTCGATGCACATTATATCAAATGATTGTATCTGCTTAAGATCCACTTTTGATTCGTCAGAAATTTGTTTCACACCTGTATTTCACTAGTGCTTTTGCCTTTTTGTTCTGTCTGAATGATCATCATTCACCAAGCTGTCTCCAAGTGACTTGGTAACAGAAATACATCGATCCTCTCGTGGCAAAATTTCACCAGAAAAAAGTGGGGATTCACCAAGAAAAAACGGCCATATTTTTACCGAATGTGATCAATTTCTCCGTGGCAGGTCATCGATTGCCAATTGTCTATAGCGCTTCTTTCGTTTTCGATTTCTAGACGATATGTTGTAAAAAAAAATGTAAACATCATGTAAACATCATGTTTGTGGGTAACATACTATTTGTGGGTGAATTCACGGTCTATCGTAGGATATAGTTTTAAACAAATTATCTACCTAGAAGATACTTGATCCCAATGCGGGACTCTTCGGATATTGTGTTCCCATGCTGCGTGACAATACCCGCTAGTAATTTAACATAGCTATGGAGGCTATGGAAAATCACATTTTTATAGAAGGTAGACGTTCTATCAATTGGCAATTTTCCATGGCTCTGTGAATTACCCGAGAGTATCTAGATTTTTAGATGACATGAGTACAGGATGGTACCGGTGTCCAAAGGTCATCCTGTAGGATACCCAAAGAATGGATTGTACCAAGAATTGCCAATGTAAAACTCGACCTAGGGATTGTTGCAAGTCAACTTCAGCCAAAGAAACGACATTCATTTTTGTGGTATACAATATGTTTTTGCTTAGCCATGACATCCATGACACGTAGTGGATGTATACATGGGGTCACCAGACATACCAAGGGTAGAATTTTTCATCATGGCTCCCATGGGTTCCCATGGGGTGTCTCTGCTTCCAGATTCTGCACATTCACATCAGCGCAGATCAAATCTAGGGCCCACATTTTTTTCATCACAATTCCTGAAATTTGGGATACATCCCTATAGTAATATGTACTAACCCAGTAACCCTGGTTTTGCATCCTTTTTAAACATTTTTGGATCCCTTTTTCAGGATCATTCGTCCTATGTTTTTTTCGGCTCAGGCTCCACCCCAGCACACCTCCGCCGCGCTATGCAAGATGAGGAACCCATGAGCGCGGCCCCTGGACTGAACCTGGGGGCTGGCACCAGGGAAAGAATATTATAATATATTATCGTATAGGGAAAGAATATTATAATATGATCCACCTCAGCCAAAACATGCCAAAACTACAAGCTGGTTGGTTGAAGGCTAGGCTGGTTGCTTAGGGTGGAGTTGGCTGGTGATTTTTCACTTGGCGATGTATCGAACTGGATGAGGTGAACAAAAACCTGTAGCCAGTCACCGGTTGCAGCATAGTATCACTAGTGGATAGTAGTAGTAGTAGTAGTAGTAGTAGTTCTATGATAGCTATCAAACATATTATCAAACAATATGTCTACTAAACACTTTTTTTTGTGGAGCCATACTGGTGACAATGCTGACAAAACTGCGCTTTGGGTTGGCTGCTTCTGTGCGACGCTGTGAGACTTGAGGAAGTGCGACGGCAAAATAATGCAAGACACGTGGGACTGCTGTCCTCCCAACTGGAAGTTACCAAAGGTTGCTGTACCCTGTGAGAAGCAAATCTCCTACAAATTAACCGTCTCCGGTGATCAAAGTGGAGTTCTTGGAGATGCTGTTGGTAACCCACAACCCGACATGTTCGGTAGCAAGCCTGCAACAAAATAGATATGTGTCTGGTTTGTTGGAACGCCCCCAAATAACCATTATACCAACGTATGGGTCTGAAAAAAAATGGGTCAGATCCAACAAACCATATGTGTCTGCAACAAAAATGGGTCTGAAAATGGGGCACACCCCCAAATAACCATTGTTCAAAGGGGAAAAAAAACAAAAGTCCAGGTCCGCCAGGGATGCCCAAGCGAGCATTGGATGGTTTATTTCATGGAAAATCCGAGCTATACATGGATGCTCTAGGGGTACCCCCACTTTAGGAAACCTCCATACATCACTGGCAGGAAAAAAGTACATGTATTCAACCCATCCAAGGCTGATCCATGTAGCCGGTCTGGTAGAATGATGTCTGATCATAAGTGAAAACTCTGCGCGGCTTGACAAGTCCCTACAGTGGCAACTTATCTCATTGACTTACTGTAACATTTTGGTAAAAACCCCAAATCCAATGTTTTTTCTTGAAATAAATGTGTGTTCATTCATGTTCTGCATGAAAGTATGACAAGTATTGACAAGTGGGTTTCGATCAAACACCCAGTCTTGGGCAAACCTTAATTTAACATCAGGCTAAATCTCAATATCTCACCGGATTTTTTCGGTGATCTGGGGATTCTCGGAATCCAATTCCCATGATTCCAGTGATGTCACAGCGGGGGCAGCCCCGTTGCTGCAGCCCCTTTTTCTGACTTTGCCCAATAAACGCTGTTCGCCGGCGACAGCTCGACGGCAGGGTCGTTCGAGAACGCAGAATGGTGAGGTATTGGTAGATTGGTCTCAACATTCTTTCACAGGGCAAGTTTCCCACTGATAAATTGTATTCAACATACTGTAATTAAACATATTTTCCGTGTTTTTTTGGCCATGTCTGATGTAAATATCCATTTCCGATGGACCACTTTGTCATCGATTTTCTTTGACAACGGACATCCGCTGGGCTCAGATCCCCGCAAAACTCGTGCCTCAGAACAAAGGGTTTCCTGGACCCTCAATTTAAACATAGCTATACAGGATGGGGCCCCAAAGATAGCTTTCAGTTGAGATATAAGTGGACGAATTCTATGGAGTGTACAGTGTATAGTAGATATAACGAACTAGTTAATGGGGTTTATAAACCAACAACATAACTGGGGGGCACCATCCTGTAGGTTAACTAGGGTTGAGTGTTTATTGTTTATGGTGGTTAAAGACTGAGAACACAACTTGATCACTATGGTTGGATGGGAAACTGATTGCCAATTTCTATTTGCAGTCCAATAAAAATACAGACCCGACATGGAGCTGGGGTAGGGATCATTTGCTGGCGAATAGAGGTAGCTTTCAATAGCTTTCATGCCTAGAAACAGCTACAGTACACAAGCCATTCAAAAAAAGGTATCTGCTTGGTGGCTCATCCCACGAATCGTAAGTGGGTTTTAACCCCAGTTATAAATGGGATAAGTAGGGTTAATCCACTTATAACTGGGGTTATAACCCACTTACTAAGTGGGATGAGCCTCCAAGTGGTATCTAACGAGGAACAATCTCTGAAATCAACCGACCAGCTAATATCTGGCCAACCAAAGAGGCTATGTCGCAGAAAAAACCTGAGCCTGAGCAAGGCTAGGCTTCCTTGCTACTCATACAGAGAGTTAAATGCTATATATACTACAATGTGGAGCCCCCAAGATAGGTAAGTTGGTTAACAAAAGCCCCAGTAACTAGTTCGTTATAAATACCATAACCCATAGTTATTGGAGTTATTTGCACCAACTTAGCTATCGAACAGGGGCCTCACATTGTACTAATTTTAAGGCACCCCAAACCCCCAACCGCATTTCCTGCAGGCACCCATGGGTAAACTATCCCACAATGAAGGGCCCCTACTGGCGAATGATGATTCATATTCCTAAACAACTCATTGGCCAATTCACACTTGATAGCGGTTACCCCGCTACTGCTCAGCTTTACGAGTGCCAAGTCCTAGTTGCGTGCCAAATCCTTGAATACTTGTGTTCTTTGATACGTTCATAGAGTTTGTACTTCATTTCGTGGATACAGGAAATTTGCATGCTTAAATGTCCCAGATTCCCTTGATACAGTTGTATAATAAATCGTGAAAAGCAGAAGTGCAAAACATGTAAAAAAAAACATGGTTTGCACTTGTTTCCTTTTTGGCACATTATATAATTACCTTTTACGTGTTTCATATATTGACATGCTTACATAGACTGATCAGAATCTCCTCATGCTGGTCTATAAATAAAAAGTGAACACACTTTGACAAAACCTAGAGTTTGTTTGTCGCTTTGTGTATGTACGTTTGTTTTAGCTATTAAATATTTTTGTATAATTCCGCACTTGTTTTACTCACTTTGTTTCATATGTTCTTACTTCTCTTACACCTCCAAAGCGGTGCCTTTTTCAGTGTTTAAAGAAATGACCGGCTCATATTGGTTTTGCATCATGAAAATCCTCTGGCAGTCTGAAAACTTTGGGACATCCACTTTCTGAATGGTTGCATCATATGATTTAATCCACCGTAAGGTGCCCGTGAATTCTGTTTCCTGTAGCAGTTTTCAACTCATAACGGAATCAAATTACCTCAAATAAGGTCAACATCCATATGTCGGTTGGTTTGGAACCGACTTGGCAAACTCATATATGGGTCGAACACCACGGACCGCTCACACCTTAAAATATCTTAAAAATTGATCTTCAACTTCATCCCAAAAACATTATCTTTTTTTGTGCTTCAATATAATATATATATATACACAGAATACATAATATATACAGTATATAAATATATTATGTCTCAGGGTATATGTTTCAGGGAGACATGTCTTCCATTTTTCGCCATCGCTTTCGCTGAACACATCCGTACCGGCCGTACCTCATGAGAAATTCGAGCCGCGAGGCCTGGATGAACCGCCCACACACACCGATGAGGGGTTGAAGTAGCAGCAAATCTATGGGTATATAGTGTACTGGTTGGATAGTACAATGTGAGGCCCCCGTTCGATGGCTAAGTTGGTTTATAACTCCAATAACTATGGTTTATGGCATTTATAACTATAGTTACTGGGGCTTATAAACCAATTTAGAACTGGGGGGCCTCACATTGTAGTGTACTGGTTGGATAGTAATGATACTGGGATAATGGATGGTTTTATGGGATTATATGGGAGATGATACGCCCAACTCAAATAAAGGCTAGTATACTCAGTATACTCCCGATATAATAATCTGGTTAATCTGGTTGGTGGTTGAAAAACCCTTCTGAAAAATGATGGAGTTCGTCAGTTAGGACTATGACATTCCCAACTGAATGGAAAAATATGTTCCAAACCACCAACCAGTGTAGTACGAATATCATTCTAAAATAATATGAATATGTCAACTGTTTTCTGCGATCATCAAGTTTGGTAGATTTTGGTTGTTGGTTGACTTGTTTTTCCTACATACGCGATAAGCCTATTATAGTAATCAACCAGCTTACCTACATAGGGAGTTCCACTTTGTAGCATCCAGTCGCGCAGGTATGCATGTTGTTTAGCCAACACAAATTGGGCTGATAGCCAACAAATCAGAATTTAATCAAACCCCATGGATGTACACACAATGCTAACAACAGTCTTGGAGGGAGAAAGGGATTGTGTATATAATGGACTCAATTAGTATCAAACAGACGTGATGCTTTGAGTCATTAGCAAACATATATAAGTAATATCAGTCCTGAGTCCTAATCAACAAAGAATCAGCAGGTCACCAGAAACCGTAAGGACTCAATAAGACAGCAAATGGACCACACAAAGGATGTACATATTGCATGGTAAAAATGGACATCAGTATCACTTGGTGGCTCATCCCACGAATCATAAGTGGTTTATATCCCAGTTTTTGTTAGTGGATTCACCCTACTTATCCCATTCAAAATTGGGATATAACCCACTAAGTGGAACCGTTAACCCTACTTATCCCACCTCAAAAACTGGGGTTTTTGAGCCACAAAAACGATTCGTGGGACGCCCCAATATCCTGGTGAAGCCGCCGGTGATCTGCGATGGACCATGGATATGAGAGGATCCGCCCACCAGACCGGTGAAGACGCGACAGTGGATAGATGTGGTTGATTTCTGGTTGACATTAATGATATGTTTATATCTGGTTAGTATATGGTTAATATATGGTTAATATACTGTTAATAATGGTTATTATATGGTTATTATATGGTTACCTGCACCGCCCAGTGGTACAGATAAATGTGTACTTTTAGCGTGTTTGGTACACTTTTTTGGTAAACGGGCAGATTCTGAAAACAACCTCATTTTCGATCACATTTTTAAAAAGGTAACTGTGTGGACATATTCTTCCAAGTGGCTAATAATGGCTATGTTTTGTGCCGTTTTCAGTTTTGCCAGCCCCTTCCCAACTTGTGCTCAAACATATACGTCCAAATCAGCCCTGTTGGCA
>Ga0126342_10002566_pt1 | contig 28592 bp, 19 predicted proteins | sample Cyp1metagenome_FD_92528 | JGI IMG/M metagenome (GOLD analysis project Ga0126342, IMG submission 92528) | Coral microbial communities from Lord Howe Island, Old Settlement Bay, Australia - Cyphastrea 1 metagenome | ecosystem: Host-associated > Invertebrates > Cnidaria > Coral ... | reverse complement strand
ATATATATATATGTATGTATACATGCATTGCACGGTTTCCAGAGCAGCTACACCGCAAGTTTCATTCTTTGGTTTGCTGGAGAAACTCAGAACCTGTTGGCTGCACCAGGCCCCTTTGCACATATGGCGCAATACCAGTCCTTGCAGCTGCAACGAAGGGTTCTGACTCCCGGCGTTTGCAATTTGCTTTTGAACAAATGTTGCAGCCTTCGACTAAGTTCAGATCTCCCGCTGGCACCACTTTCAAGGGTGGGCTGCAGCAACCTGTTTGATAGCACACACTGATTGCACATATTGGTTCAATCCCTTGAAACTGACGTCATGCTGTCCAGTGGCGAAGGTGCGTTGCTCTGTGGCAATCTTTGCCACCCATATCACACCTAGCCAGAGTTGTTTGATGTTGTTTGACTGCAATGTCCATTCAAAGGTTGAGGATGGTTGACGTGTTGGCTCCCAAGCTCAGCTCCCAGCAGCAACAGCTCCCCCTGACAAACTTTGCTGTCCAAGTCAGTGCCCAAAAGTGTCCTCTTGTACTGGTGAAAAATGTGAATAATGTGATGAGGATTTTCAGAGATCCTCATGGATTTCAATGGTGCAAAGAACTTGCGACCTTTCCTCCCTGCTGACAATGCTGACAAGGTGCTGGATTGTCACAAAGGCCACAGACGGAGCAATGCAGGGCGTGCCTTGCCGCGACGCGGGGGATGCCAGGGGCATGCTCCAAGGCACATCCAAGGCACCTCTGAGGATTCGCTCGGCAAACCTCGCAAAACCAGTCCTTGGACAAGGGTCTCAAGTCTGTGTCAAGGGTCACAGCGTCTCGGTTCTTCATGTTCTGTGTCTTAATTCTACCTGATTCTACCTGATTCTACCTCAATGTCTAAATGTCCAATGTCATTCAATGTCTCTAAAGTTGCCAAGGGTTCCTTGCGGCGTTGATTTCGTCACCCATTCCTCCTCCGTCAGCACTGAGTTCCAATCGCCCTCTGGGACTTCCTTCAGGGGTGGACGGCAACAACCTCACCAAGCTGCAAGGGCTGGAGAATGATGGCAGCCAAAAATGATTGGTACGGCTGGCTTACAATGACTGAAGTCTTTGTAGTGCAAGTGTGAATCAAATCCAAAGTCTCTGTCCATTCTCGAAAAATTCTTGAGCTGGGAGTTCATTCACCTTTCACTCCTTTTGCTGCAAAGATCCCCCTCCTGTCTGAGAGGAAGGCGTTTATGTGTTGCAATTCTGCAACCGGGCCCCATCATGCCACACCTTTTGAGCAAATTGGAAGGTGTTCATGTTCCAATCAGTTCCCGAAATCCCCTCTGAAGAAACACGAAGTTCCCCTGTGAAAGTTTGTGAAAGTTTGTGAATGCGTCAAGAGTCTGATTTAGTCTGTTCATACTAAAATCGGGTCATGCATTACCTCTCCTGTCAAGTTAGAGCCTTGTTTATCATATGATGTTCAACTGGCATGTCTGTGTAGTTCAACTGGCATGTCTGTGTAGTTCAACTGGCATGTCTGTGTAAATGTTCTCCGGTCCATGCAATCGCGCAGTCCACCATTTCGGGAGAAGTCATGTTGCCTTGTGCAAAGGTTTATTCCAGTCTGTTGTGTGCTATTTTCTCTTCTGTGACTGCAGAAGTGCTCTATCATTGCTGTTGTGTTACGCTGTAGTTTGATGCTCTACTCTCTGCATCTCTCTGCATCTCATCAGTCTCTATTCCTACACCGCACGTAAAAACTTTCTCTTCTGTCGTTTTGAATCCTTTGAATCCTTTTCTCCCCACATCACCTCGTGTCATCTCATTTAGACCTATATCACACGATGGCGCATTAGTATCATGCTGAAGATGTTTTTTAAGTGTGTAATGCAATACATTACAATACTAAGGATGTAGGACGTAGCCAACTTTTGTCAGGATGGTTTTGGTTTGTACGAATTTGTACGCATGTACCTGGTACATTGTACCGTATCATATATGGTTTCCTTCATGCTGTACTCTGGCCTTGAGTTTCCCGCCATGCGACAGGAAGGGCACCATGGTTACCACGGGGACTAAGGATGGTATAAGCGGTATACAAGTGGTAGAAGTCTATCCATGTCCATCCTAAAGCATCCTAAAGCAACCTAAAGCTACATGTTAGGTAACTTGTGCAGGGTCCAACTCCCAGCTGCCATAGCTAAACTCAGTGAAGTCTGTCGATGAAACTATGGACTGGTGACTGGTAATCTGCAAAAAACGCTCCTGAGTCTGCGGCATCATAAGCCCGCTTGGATTGCCTTTACCACATTCAGAGCATAATGTCCTTGGGCATGCATTCAGCGCAAAAATGGAATGACTTCTGACCTACCTCTTCATTATCTGCCGAAAAAAGCAGTGATGAGGCACAGACCGATTCATTGGTACATTCGCCTTCCATTGCAGCAATATATTTCGAGAATCTGGAGCTTCCTTCTGAATTTCACCTTATCCCAAACAGCACTTGTGATCCCGGCCTCTGGTTTCTTTCGAGGTGGAACCACTGGAACTGGAGGACTTGGAACACTTTGTTTCCCACGAGTGCGCGGGACGCTGGGGACGCTGGGGACGCTGGTTCTCGGGACGCTCACCGATGGGCTGCGCGAAGGAGAGGCACTGGGACTGGCAGGGCTTGCCGTCATGGACGGGCTGGGACTGCTTCGAGGACTGGTCATGGCATTCACGGTCCGAATCCCTGGGAGCGTTCCACGTGAAGTCGTTCCACCGCGGGAAGTCTCCCCACCACGTGAAGTCATTGAGCGCACTGAGCGAACCTGCCCACAGACCGCTGCATTATTGGGAACATGCTGGATATGATATCTCTGTATGTATTATAATACAATATTATGTATATATATATATATATACATAAAGCATTCTTCTTTATTGACCTTTACTCAGCATCTCGCATGTAGATGCATGTTGCATTTCTCATTGCACATTTCTCTGGCTAGAAGCCCATGGCCTCCAATCGATACTTCTGAGCCTCTTTTTCAGCCTCTCAAATCAACATGTTGATAGCAAGTACTGATCATGGATGATGAACGAAAGGAAGGGATGCAACATCCGAATGACGGACACACCAGAAAATCGTACTGTCATCGCACCACTCAGCAATCTCATCATCAAATGCACGTGGTTTCAAGTTCGCGCAGGTCAAACATTTACATTCCTCGGTATGACATAAACAGTTTGAAAAATGTGTGGTCAGGGTGTCAGGAGCCTCTTGTTCGGATTTGACCTTAAAGAAACACCAATCCAGAAGTGTGAGAGAAATCATGGCAGCCTGTTACATCCTGTGATACATGCTGCTGAGGTCAATACCATCTGTGATGACTTGGACTTACGTGCCTTGCTATCCTTGCTCTTTTTCTCCCGCGAAGATTTGTCCCTCTGGACACTCTCCTCTCTTTCCCTCTTGACCTCAATGCGTTCTTAGATTTCGGCAGTGCCCCACGCCCTCTGCTATCCTCTTCAACCTCCCCACTCACTGAAAGACACCAAAACGATCCAAAACGTCCTACAAAAACATGTAGTAATGTAGTTCAATGAATGTGTCTACAATGCATCCATGCAACTCTCGGGGCTTGTGGTTGTCCATGTTGTCTAGGTTGGGGTTCTTCATCAACCCAGACCTCCACATCAATGGCAGAAAGCAATTCAATGCAAAAAACCTGTGTGCCTTTGTGAAGCTGAATTTCTCTGCCAATTCAAATCGGATTTCTTGAACAAAGGGTTGGATGGGCTTGGCCTGCTGCGTGGCTTGAAATCTCTTACAGGAACTGCATTGGGGTCCATCGATAGGCCCGCAGCGGCCTGAGAGGAATGCTAGGCCCACTGGCTGCTACGCCAGCAGCGAATCTGGATGCCCCATGGGTACAGTACCCCTAAGTTCCCAGCCGTCGGAACCAGGAATCGCTTGCACACCCAGCACCCTACCGCAATAGTATGTTCCGCAAAAGCCTGGCCGGTGTATGGCATCAGGATCCTTGAACTTGTCTCAAATGTTCCCAGATCCCTGCTGCATTGAATCTCTCAAGGATAAGGGTTCGAATAAGTCTGGAATGGTCTGGAACAAGCATGGGAGAGAAAACATGCCTCGTTTTTACATGTGTCAGACGCAACGCTGCGAGATGACCCAGTTGCAAGTTCTCAACAGTTGATGGCCCTTTGGGACTTTGGGATTGAAAAATTGGGGCGAAACCGCATTTGAGGTGCAGGCCTCTGGTCTTTCCAGGCCGAAGCTGGCATCCTTCATCGTTGATGTAGAACGCCTCAGCGGGCGGCCGGGCACCCTTCCAAGAGCTGAGGTAGGTATGCTGATATGCCAGTCTCCGAGAAAAGGTGTTAAATCCTAAGTTAACATAAGTTAACAACATCATCAAAGTCTTCACAGTGATAATATGGACTCAGCTGCTCAAATGTGCAAGTCCAAGCAACCTGAAAAGACCTGATCAGGGATACGGATAGAGTACATCCCCACTGCAGCAATATCTGGGCCTTCTGCCTACCTTTCAGAGCTGCCAAGAATCTGGATCAAATCAGGCACGCCACTGATTCACTTGGCATCCTACTCCTGTAATCTCTGGCATGAAGGACACTGAGGCCTGACCACGAGAATCTATCTTCACACACCGATTCAACACAAAACGTGTCATGTCCCACAACAAGTCTGCGCACCCCTCCATCGGACCGCATTGGCCACCTGTGCCTTCCACCAGAAGTGCACGTTTCGATTTTCAGAAGGAGCAGGGCTCACAACTCTCACGACGACCATTTTCGGTCATGGCATCTGGGACTCACACCAGCCACAACACCATTCCTGCATGCATGGGCACAGCATGATGCATCCTCGACGCAAAAAGTCGTTGGCTAAAGCACATGAAGCACATGAAGCACATGAAGCACTCCAGAAAGTGCGGGCCTTCCGCAGTAGAATTTAAAGCCTGAATCCACTGAATCCACTGAATCCACTGAATCCACTGAATCCACTGTGCTTTGAAACGATCACGAAGCAAAATCATGCAAAATCCACACACTGCGCTGGCTCCGCAACAAGAAACTTAGAAAAATATCAAAGGATTTGATGATTGAGATGCAGGCATGCTTTGGAGCTTGTACTGCGCTTGACGGGAAAGCCGTCGTCATTGAGATCAGGCTGACAAGATCAGTGGATCAAAAAGAGCTAAGATAGTTGAATTAAAACCGCTTATTTGGCAGCAACTCTTTAGCCTCATAGCGCTTCTGGAATTCTGCACAGGAACGGCACTGCGGCCTTGCCAATTCACAGCAGAGGGGCTGAAACACTGCGAATGCTTCATGTCTGGCCGGACCCTCCCTCTGGACCGCATTGATCGCTGGCTCCTGGAACCTTCAGGGGTTCACAGGTCGTCCCACATTCCTCGCCAAAGCTTAAAGAGGCTGTGATGCGCACTTCAGAAGGATCCAGGATGCGTCCGCAATACCACCTGTCAGTAGCCATACTTGTCATGTTCCAATCAGCAGAGCTTGTGAACATATTGGTGCTGTCATTCAGGAGGCCTGCCACGGAAACCAGCTTCGGTTCCAAGCCTTAAAAGTCAGACGCGCTTGTCTGAGTCCCTTGATTGGAGTCCGTCAGTTTGCTTCTGACTTCTGTGGGTAGGGCCTCACCATGAAACCATCATTGTTCATGGGCACCTGAACAAGGCATTGGCAAGCTCGTCTGAACTTTCGTGCAGTTGCTGCATCTACGAATCTACAAGTGCCTTTCCAGTGTGAGAGTATGATGGCTGGGAGAGCAAAGTAGCAGATGTTGGCCGACTAGCAGGTGCTGCACCAGCTGTCCTCATTGCTCTCGGACTGGTGGCTCTGGCTTGTTTGTGTCCGAAATAAAAAGAACAAACAACTCCAACCCGACTCCAAACCCTTCCAATCTCAGACCCTCGGCTCCTCTTGGCCCATCCTGATGCTGGACGCCAATTCGAAGAGGCCCTTGGAATTGGTCCGAAGCTTCAAACCGCCATCTTGCTTACGCAAATGACTTCTTTCCACAGATGATAGTCCTATACAGCAAATGCTTTCATGGGTTTGAAGTTTGTTTGCCATGCTCCCCACAGTGCGCTAGTTTCCATGTCTAGTGAGATAATGTGAAATAATCCTTCCTTCTTCAGCCAGAATGTGTGAGCTTTCGCAAGTTCTTGAACGTGAACAAGCTATATATATATATATATATACCGCCCCTTTCAGAGATCTTGGTGAAATGACAGTTGTCTGGGAGTCAAAATTACAGTATTAATATTATTAATATGTATTAATCCTCAGACAATGGCTGGTTTGATACCGCAGATCAATTTTTGTGGCTCGGTACCCTGAGATTGTGGCGTCCTCCGACGCCGAGCAGCTGGGAGTGTCGCCTTGGAGCGGAAAAACTGAGACATCATTGTTGCAGCTGTATGTCATCAGTCATCACTACCACTACCATCATGATCATCATAATCAAAATCATCATCATACTGGTCACCATCAACGTCATGATGATAATCATGGTAAGAGATAATTGTCATTTTAATCGCCGTCAGTAGAAGCATTCCCGGCAGCACTGATGTAGTTACCATGAGAGCGCGTGCTTGCACGCAGTAGGCTCATCAAAACATGATCATCCAACAATGGCTGGGACTCCCAAAAGTTTAACAACCACACCCTACATCCCAAGATGGAAATACAGGTTTCACAGATACATAAATATCGGAATATCACGAAACACACAACAAAACCTGGAAGCGCAGACAGGACCTGGACACCATTGGACGACGTTCTACTATACCAAATGACCAGTTGACTCGCAATGAGAAGCACGAAGGCGACATCAAACGTCACAACAATCTCTATATAAAATAATAGATAATATCATATATATATATATATATGATATGATATATATATATGATATTATATACATATATATATGAGAGCACATCTACATATGCACACTACCCTATCACAATCATTCCAACAAAAATCATCTTATCTAGCACAGACATACAGTATGTGACAAAACCAGATCACGGTGACAGGAAGCAGAACACGGAGCACAAGGAGATTATCACACAATGAGGAGAAAGCCATCATGAGAAGACCTGACTTCTTGGGAATGAAGCTGAAGCTCCAGCACAACAAAAATCGCAAAGATTGTCAGAAACACAAATTTTCGGCCATGTATTGATTTAATGAAACAAAACAGCAGGCATCGACAGGCATTGTGCAGAAGGTGCAACAGCTTCCAGTGCATCCGCACCTAGCACAATGGCACGATGCCCAAGTCTCATCTGCTCAACATTTGGGCTTCAGGCCGTTCCTGGTCGACCAGAACGACGTTTTCTTGTAGCACCTGGGGAGACAAGGAGTTCATTAAGGCTACAGCGCTACATGATGCTACATGTGCTATATTCATCAATATTCTTAGAAGTGGACCATCAGGCAACTCCGTCTGCCTCACCGGTGATCTGCTCCAAATTTTGCTTCGTCAGAGTCTCTCCAGCTTAAAGGCACGTTATACAGGCTGCGACTATTAAGTTCCACTATGTTCAAAATACTCCTCGGCTAAGGGCTAGTTGACAGTGGCAAGTGTGCTTAGGCACCAGACTTGGGAGCTTCCAACGGAATCGGTTCGGCCTTGGAAACTCCAAGTGACACCAAGGGTTGACCGCTTGGGGAAACAAGCGATGCCCCCAGTGCAGCTGAGAGTCCCAAGGGAACATGCTGTACGGCAGTGGTTTGACTGTCTTTACATTGGATGTATCAGATTGAAGCACTTGGTCAAAAAAAACGTGTTGGAGCTCAACCAGCTTTCGTCTTCAGGTGATCGATATTCGTGGCCATAGGTTTGAGAGGTAGGTAGGTCGAGGTTGGTGTTTCGGTGGTGTAGACACTGTAGACACCTCTTCTTTGCATGTCACAAACCACATGGAAACTTCAAAACAGCTGCTACGAGTATGAATTCAGTTTCAAGGCAGGAGTGTGAAGTCTTTCTATGCTGGCGCTGCCTCCCATGCAACTCACATGACGGGATGCCTATTTCTCTCAAACGAGAAGTCCTCTCAACACCGCGGCTAATTCGGCGGTGCTTGTCCACTTTGCCTTGTCTTTGAAAGCAAAATGACTCATGATTATTTACGCATATTTACGCATCATCTGCACTTGCTGACCAAATGTCAGCTACAGTATAGCCTTGCGGGAAAGGATCACTGGGATCACAAATTACTTCGCTGTGCTGCGTGATCCAAGCTCTTCCTGATATAGTTGGTACAACTGCTTTCACAGGTTCTGCAGCTCCAATTGTGACTTCCTCCAAGAGTCTTCCAACAAATTCGCTTCCGATGATGCTTTCGTGCACAAAGTCTTCCTCCAATCCAAGGCGTCCTCGTGCGTGCATTTGCGCCATAACGGCACAAGTTCCCGTTCCACATGGAGAACGATCGATCATTCCAGTCCAGCTTTCAGAGTTGTCCCAACTAAGCTTACCATTCGACATGACAACGGCATTTCGGCCCCTCATAACATCCCCGTCTCTCCGTTGATTGTCCGTGAAGACCAGAATGTCACAGCCTGGATAATCGAACTCCGGGTGATTCACAGGATTCTGCTCCCTGCATGCAATCTTGATCATCTCTCCCAGCTTGCAGATTTCACGACCATTGCTTGGCACAAGTTGCAAATCGATCCTTTGGGCATCAACAATAGCATAAAACATGCCACCATATGCAATGTCTAGTTGCACAGTGCCAATCTCTGGAACTTCAACCTCGACATCCATGTCTTTGGGGCGACAAAAAGACGGAACGTTTCGCAAAGTTATCTGCAGAGCTTTGCCATTTTGGCATCTTGCTTGTATTCCAACAAGGCCGGCTGGTGTTTCCAAATCAAACTCTGTCAGGGGTTCCACCATTGGAACCATTCCAGTCTCCAACAAAGCTGTTGCAACGCACATCATATTGTGACCACTCATCGCAGGATATACGCGCCCCTGTTCAGCAATCACAACACCAAATGCGGCAGTTGGAAAAACTCCTGAGGGCGGAAAAATAAAGTTGGCATTTTGGCATGGGTAGCCACGTGGTTCCAAAAGCAACAGCTTTCTCAGGGCATCAAGTCTGGGCTGCATCATCAGATTTCGTTTTTCTTGCATAGTGCCTGATATCTGGGGGACTCCTCCAACCACCACGCGTGCAGGTTCCCCGCCCGCATGACAGTCGATGCACTTCAGACGCAGTCCAGCTCCCCATCCTTCGAAACCCTCGGCAAAGAACCTCGGAAGAACCGCAGACCATGCGCCATGCGTCAGCTGGAGACTTCGTCGTTGAAACATGGCCCCATGGGCCAAGTGTACTCCGAGCCGTGTTTTAAGGTCTCACGGAAATGCCGTCCATTGGATCTGCTCAGTCACTGCTGGAAACTCAAAGCTCAAAACTATCACCAAAATCAGATTCATTGTTCATTGGAAAACTCGAAGGAAAAAGCTGCTCATAGCTGCCCATAGCTGCTCATGCCTTCCATTTTCCGCTCAGACGGCGTCAGTGTCTCAGGAAACATTGCTCCGCAGGATGCAAAGGCTGGACTTGTCAGCCTGCACCAATTCAGCGGTTACCGAAGAGCGTGAGGTCTGGTGACAGAAATCATGATAAATCATGTATGTATATATATAATGTAATTATATGCCATATACTCATGACTAACCTTACTTGTGCTGTCCGGGCCATCGGAGCCAAACTGTTCGTTTTCCGAACCGCCTGAAGATCAGCCTTCTGGACTAGCCTGCACCATGGCACTGTTGCAAAAGTGGTCTTGGTTTCTTTCAAGCATCATCACAAAATCTGTGAGATTCTTGGAGTGCCAGCCTTTCTTGGGACTTTTTGCGCGTCCTGAAGCACTCATGTTCAAGACCATGTTTTTTGTCAGTGACTTTGTTCACTGCTGATCCATGCATCGCACCTGCAGTTGCTGGAGATGGAGATTTCGTCGGGGGCCGTCTGGTACCTGGACAGTAGGACAACATAGGCTCAGTTGCACGGGCTGTGGCTACAGTGTCCTTCCTGGAAGCCTGGGGTATCCATCGAATTGGTTTCTCGCATCTCAAACCCCGCCACCCCGATTTTGCCAGTGCCGATGCTGCACATGCCCTGAGAGTTGTCTTGACGCAGTTGACAGGGGTTGGACTAGAGGTAGCTGTTAATGCAAAGGCCACTTCAACAAGGTGTGTCCACAGCAGGCTCATATGCTAAGGTTTCAGAACCATGAGGTTTCCTTTTTTTTGCAACCCTGGGAGCAAGTTTCTGCGACCGCAGCAAAAATCAGATTTCTTGGGAAAAAAGTTTGAAGACACGCAACTTTTCCTTGCACCCAGGGCAAAGGAATAAACTTGGACAGGAGTGAAGGATCAACTAAATGCGATCTGTTGCAGAAAATCTGGCTCTGAAGCCAACATCTCTAGATTCTGACTGAAAAGGGTTGGCGACCGGAGCCTCCCTACCAAACGTTGGCTGAAACGAATATCCTGCTTCTTTCCACCACTCCCCTCGAAATGGTGTAATCGATGCCTCATCCTCATTGCTTTGATGAGTCATAAGAGGCATGCCGAGAGTTACAAAACCACAGGCCATTGAAGGATAATTCACTGGATTTGCTGCCGGAGTTTGCAGAGGAAACCACAAGGTTCAAATGTGCCAAGCTGACATCCCAGTTCCACCAAGCCTGGTCTGATGCGAGAATCAAACCTCACACAGCTCAAAAAGGGGACCTTATAAGCAGGCTAAGCAGTGACAGCTCACTCCAAGGATGGAGCTGATCTTCTAATCCATCTGTACCATAGATCTCCTCCAAGACATCCTGTCGCAAGTTTCCAGAAAGACATGGAACATATGAAACTGTGGAACTTGCGGGACCTTATGACCTCTTTTTACTGCGCAAGTGGGGGCCTTGACACCTCTCTTCTGCTCTTTCTGCTGTTCCTTCAACTTCTCTGCCTGCTCCTCTTTGAAAAGCTCCTCCCTGCAGCAAAACTTGACCAAAAGGTCTCTGCTTAGCTTGTCCACCTCAACAAGTGCCATACTCTCCACAATTAATCTCACTATATACACATGTTTCAGCCTCAAATATATCCAAATCCGGGTTCCAGCGTGGGCCTATCGTTATCTCAGTTGAAAAACTGCAACTGCTGGCCTCCATCCATCCGGATTCAAAGCTCTTCTGATTTTTTGTTTCCTCAAGTTGTCTTCCTCGTCGCCACACAGCCAAAGCTCAAGATTCCAGGCAGAGGCCAGAAAAATAAGGTATCAAGCAAAACAAGCATACAAGTGTATTTCATACTTACAGCATGTCCCGCACAAATATGCCACACATGTCACTTGCCAAACGTAGCTCCTCTGTCTTCTCTCTGAGCCACTTTTCGTAGGTCTCCTTTCGAGGCTGCAATTCACAGCTGGATCAGAGGAGCTTGGATAAAAAGATGCTGTATCCACAAACGTATGTGTATGTGATATATATAGATATATATGATATTATTATTATATATAAAATATTATATATATACCATTGTTTATATGTATGATATATGTTTAATATATATATAAGATATTTTTCACACACGCACATACACACATACATATATATATATATGTATAAGTCATATAATCAATATATCAATCAATATACTGGATCTGCAAAGCATTACTGACCGTCAAGCCAAGCCTTGGCGCTGATGACCGTGATGGCCAGGACCTAGCTTGGACCCTGACTGCCCTGGCTTCACACATCCATAGCCGCTGAAAATCATCATTTTGCCTCTAACAATGATTGACAATTGCCATTCATAAAACAGGCCATCCCACCCAAACATTGATCAACTGGGATCATTTTCAAGTACGGAGGAAAAATGCAAACCACCAATCAGAAGAAGGTGGCATCGTAGATATTGATCCGCCCGTCCGATCATTCTGGGTCAGCGCCATACCCTGGTTCTGGGTCAGCGACGATTAGAGTGAAGACCGTCTCCAAACGTGAATTCGTCTCTGGGTCGAGTGTCATGAACCACCTTGCCATTCTCAGCATTTGAACTTTACCAGGAATGCCAAGCAGTGTGATGCCAAGAATTGGGATATCTTGGCAAGGCACTCAATGGCACGATCCAAGGGGTCCGAGTTGTCCGGGTTGTAGTCATCCGGACTCGACAGGGTGAAAGTAGAAGGCTGAAGAGCAAACGAATCAAAGGAGCCGATGTTGCAAAATGCAAGAGAGATTAGAGAGAGATAAGAACGTCGCCGATAGTGTATCATGTTTGGCGCATGCTGCAGACTTAGAAGGGCACAAACGCTGGAATGGTGGCAGCTCGGGCTGTGCCTGCGGCACAGTGCCATGCGAATTGAGGGGTTGAACGGGGTTGAACCGTTTTGAACACTTTGCAAAATTCTGAGGTCGCATCTGCGTGCCATCTGCGTGCCTGTGGAGGATCAGCATTTCGTGCCACAGTCCTTGTCCTTCTGTGCCTCGGTCTGCAGCTATTGTGGCACATTTTTTCTCATTTTGCGACACGTCAAAAAAAAAAAATGTTTGCCATGTGACACAGTGTGCGGCGCGCAACCACCTGCCGCAAGGCGGAAGGTGTGGCAGGACAAAGGGACAAAGGGACGACACCAAGAAAGAGGAGGAAACTCATTCTCTGCACACCACCCTGATAAGAAGAGCAAGACTGCAAACAGTGATTTTGAAGAGGTCAGCGGCAAAATTCAGTATGGTGCAAAACATCATGACACAAATAGTAGCAGAGACTTTGCATGATGCGATGGCCATGATGGAGATCATGAAAATCATTAAGATAATGGTGGTGATTCAATAACAATAATTATTATTATCATTACAAATAGTAATAACAATAGTAATAATAATTGTAATTGATAATGATCCTGATAATAATAACAAAAATAGTAATAATAATCCGCCGGCCTGCCGGTCTGTTTTGTGGATGTTCTTGTGATACATCTTGTGATAGTTTTAGCTTCACCTATAGATTGTTTCTGCGCAGATTTTTGCTTTGCTTGCGTTGCTCCGGCTGGGTATAGCCGCATAGCCTTTCCGTTGAGGCTTGGTACACCTTCGGTTGAGTCCCAGTTCTACAGTATCTCCTGGCTTAGGTTGCGTTACAAGTAGTACCCGGGCAAGCCCGGAGCGGAAGTTTCAAAATTGAAACGATGCAAATGATGCGGATGATGCTTATGGTGTTTGTGATGCTTGTGATGCTTATTATGCGGATACGGCTGATGGTGGCGGTGGTGACAGCACAAAGTTGCATTTCATGCCACACTCGAGCAATCTGTACTCAAACCAAACCCCGTGGCCAGCTCCGCCTGTGAAAAGGACGGCATTAAAAGCGTATGGCACAACCTTGGCCCAGATTTGCATTCTGCTGCGTTTTTTTCCGGTTTCAAGCTCGGTCCAGGGCGGCGCCAACCAACAAGGTTCGCAGCAAACGAGAGCATCTCAAAGACCTGCTCCTGCCAATGAATTGGCATGGCCGCTTTATTGGGGGAAAATCATAAGAAACTTTAATAAACCATGATACACTATTGGATTTTAAGGGCATCCATGTCAGACAGCCAGATGTCCTGAGCTGGTTTGCCATGGCGAAAGCAAACCCTTTGAGTGTTCTTGTGTTAACTATTGATAGCATGACATCCATGCAAATGAGTTGACGTAAGGTAAAAAAGAGTAGGGGGGTGCCCTGGAAGAAAACTTCTGGACGCGCTTGCTCATATATGTCGAATTGTAATGTCTAAAAATCTAAACCAAAACTGCTGCGCGGCAAGGATGGATGTGCAAGCTGGAAACCAGAAAAAATAGCATCAATCCGAGAAACTGAAAACAGGTTAAGAATCAGAGAAAGCATCGCTTTGCACCTTTTATGTCCACTATAGCCGAATCGGACTGCAATCAAGTACGGAGCACCAGCTGAAACAAAAAATGTCCAAGAGTGCTGACCGTCTGAATATTCCTGAAGCCTTCTATGCTGGGCCAGCGCAGCAGCTTGCTGGCCCTTGCGGTTCTACCAGTTTCTACCACTCAGTCGGGCAGAATCTCCCAGTCCGTTCAGATCTACCTCATGTTGAACTGAGCAAAGAATGCACAAAGTATAGCAAAGTCAAGAATCCAGGTACCCCTTGATCATCACTTCAGCTAGCTTCCCAACTGCCCACAAATTGTTCATTTTCTTCAACTCCACTTCCAAGTCTTATCAAATCACGAACCTAGCAAGAAAGTAATTTCTTCAGACCCTTGAAATTCTGGCTAGTTTATAGTCAGCCAGGCTATTTGTTGAGCATTCTTCCATCAAAAACAACCTCGGTTGTCTCTTGGAACCGTGGAACCTGTCCCTGGAACTGGTTTCCAAGGGACTCAATGTCCGTGCCCTGGAAGGAGGGGATCCGAGATAGGCACCTTCCAAGGCATTTCGCGATTTCGCTATTTCGGCAGCATCCAACAGGCCCAGTTTCAAGCTGACGGAAGCGTTGCCTTAAGTGGATCAGCAGTTTTCTCTGGAATCATCTGACCTGAGTGTGAGGACTGCAGGGCATTGCACATCGACAGAACTAGGAATCATCAGGCTTGTGGCACTTAAATGGCCCAGGATTGGTAAAAATGCAAGTCTCAGCAAACCAAGCATTCAACGATGGACGAACGGATACTGAATGCCAGGATAGTGCCTTGGAGCGATGGCGAGTAAAAACCCGCTTTCGTTTTTTCACGTTAAAGAAACCAAACATCTGAGTGAAATACTGAATGAGCCAGTTCTCACGCAGCTTGAAGTAGAAATCTTTCATCCTCAGGTCGAAACAAAAAAATCGTCTGTACAAGTTCTGAGTTCTGAAGGCTTCAAATGCGATTCTAAACTGAGCTTTCAACTCATTGAGAGTGAAGGCATGGTCGTGCCCTCTGTAAAAGTATCGCACCTCTGAACATGCTTCAAAGATGAGGCTCGACTTCCTGTGCTTGCAAGCGCTTGCAAGGCTGCAAATCCCTGCCTTCGCCTGCTCCTGGGCGATCTTAGCGGCTGGCCTTGTACCTTGATAAGCTCTGCAAACTCTCGCTAAGGCTTGTTCCACGGCATACATGTGCATCTACACATCTGCTTACACACAGTAGTGCAATTGTACACAAGTCCATGCAAATCATCACATCATCTAGTCTCTGTCTAAACTGCAGTTTCATCATACTGTGAGGTTTTGTTGCTTCATGTGCATAGCTAGCCTGGATTCGCATATGCTGTCTGAAGTCGGAACCTGAGAGAACGAAACAGCAATAAAAAACAATCCCGAGACAAAGGAAGATGAAAAACTAGGGCAAAGAAGACTCAAAACCGATGACAGCTAACACCGTTTGTCCACTGCCATGCATATATTATTCACGAAAAATCAAAGAATCACACACAGCAAGATACTGCAAATTAATCAGCTGTCAGTGTTCCAAAACTCTGTGAGCCCAAACTTTGGTGAGTGCATGTAGTACTTCTCCCTTCGCTCCATGGGAGCTGTTGAAAAAGCACCGGTCCTTCAGGCGTCAAAGGAAACACCGATTCTATTTAATTGTGCTAAATCTTGATGGATTTGGCCAAATCTGAGACTCGGGCCACCAAAAAAACACACAGAGCACGATATACCCAGTATGATGGACCTTGCAGGTCAGTCAGTGCACTCAGACCTGCAAGCTGAAACTCCTCTGTTTTGCTCAGCTTCTTGGGTCCCTGCATTGAAGACATGTTGTCGGGTCACAAAGTGTTGAGCCCAGAAGTACTTCCAGAATGGAGCTCGCCTGCAAGTGTACAGCTTGGGTCATCTTAGGTCTAAGGATTTCTGCATTTCTGTTGGAATGGCGCAGGAAAATATTTGTTCACCCGTCGCTCCCCTGGGTGTTGTACACGTTGCCGCATTACAGTACTTTTTGTGATTGTGTGTAATTGAGAGTCTGTCCCTTTGTATGTGAAACATTGGCACAAGCCCAGTCTGCCACGCTCCATGCCTGTAGTTTGGAATCTCGAAAGCTCCATGAAGTCCTGAAAGAACATAACTGCGCTTCCCTCGTCTCGGGCACAGCGGACACCACAGTCAATGAACGAAAATAGAAGGGCAGTCCACCACCATTGAAGGAGATGAACTCATCAGGCTTGATGTTCCGCTCCAAAGGCGCAATGGCCTGGGTGTTTGGGCATTTTTTACATGGTTTGGATCCCTGATTTTACATATCAGTCAGTCATATGACATGGTCACTACATAGCTTGACAAGGTTTGAGATTCCGGCCGAGCGAGCAATGCGGGATAACCAGAATGCCATGCCCTGGACTTCACAATGAAATCGACCGATGCCGATTGAAAGAGGCAAAAAACAGAAAGCATGAGAAACAATGACGGCGACTGGCCTGTCCACGTGGCTAGCAGCCACCCTTTTCCAAAAATATCAAAAATCCTATTTTGGTTCAGCCCCTTCCAACCCCATGCTGCGGCATGCAGTGGCTATCCAAGATCCATGTCATCAGTCGCAGGCCAAAGCAGCAAAGAAACGAGAAACAACAAAGCTTGCCTTCAGCTACTTGCAAACTGTGGCAGAAACATACATTGCAAGCTAGGTACACATCCTGCCTTCTGCAATTCTTGCTAAGTGCAGGAAGTCGTTGTCATCAAAAACTTGAAAGGAGAATCTAGACTGAACAAAGTTCAAGCAAAAGAAAGAAAGAGAGAGAGAGAGAGAGAGATTCAGACTATCTGCGTATGTGTATATATATATATACCTATTTATATATATATATATATATTCTATATATATATATATTCTATATATTCTATATTATATATATATGTGTGGCTCACTCTTGTGCTCCCGCAGCTCTTTTCTCAACGAGCTGTTCTGGCATCTGTAGTAAGGCCTTTCACGGCCAGCAACGCGTTGCCATTCATCAGATGGCTCTGCCATGGGAGGTGGGTTAGGGCCGCAATTCTGCCCAATCGCATCCAAACATGCCAAACATGTGTGGCTCACTCTTGTGCTCCCGCAGCTCTTTTCTCAACGAGCTGTTCTGGCATCTGTAGTAAGGCCTTTCACGGCCAGCAACGCGTTGCCATTCATCAGATGGCTCTGCCATCCACCTCACTTCCGTGGCCTACAGCAAAAACAAATCAAAGATTTGGGTGCGCTGGGCGCTGCGGGCATCACTTGATAAAGTGAGGGAAACAGGCCTGGAGAACTTGTATTCGGTGGCGTACTCTATGAGGAAGGGAAGGCAAAAGCGACAACGCTGCTGTTTCTTGGAGGTAATACCCCAAAGTCTGGGCATGCTGCAGTCTCATCTTCCACATCAACTCAGTCAGAGCCAAGCCCCTACGGTGAAGGCAAACAGCTCCCCCACCTCTAAGTCCACCAGGTGTCAGCTGATGCTGACTAGAAATCTGCAAACGAGCCAGCAACGCATTCCATCGGCTTCGGTACGCGCCCTGAGAGCCAGAGTACAGCAAGTCATCAGGGTGCAGGCAATCCCACACTTTGCAAAGAAAAGCGACTGCAGCCCCTTCTTCTATGGTGCTATACTGTACTTTGGCGCCGCGTCTGCGGCTCTTTGGAGCAAGAAACCTGATGTAAATCACTGGTTCGTTGTGCAGCAGATCTCTAGGGGTCAGGATCTCACGACGTCTGACCTTCAGGAGTTCCCCAATGCGAGAAACAGAGTAAAAGCAGGCAAGAGTGATCGCAGACCAACGCTCCCACTTCCAGGCCAAAGCAAGGCTCACCATTGCCAGCATAATTGGTTCCGGCATAGGAGGTCTGTGTTTGCTGGGCTCTTGCATCTCCCACTTCGAAACAGTCTCCCAAGCTGGAGTAATGAAAACCTTTATCTGCGGGTGTAGCTTTTGCACGTGAGCAAGCAGTTGACGGTAAACATGGAGTGCAACTCCGTCAGAAAAACAAAAATGACCGTAAGCAACTAGGCTCTGGACAAACAAGCCTGGTGAAGCATTGAGCCAGTCCACCGGTGCTGCACCATCAAAAGTTCTTTCAAACCAGCATGAAAACTGCCGCCAAATCTTGCTACGAAGCAGTATCGTAGCAGGCTCGAGCAGCTCCACGTCGCCCAGCCATATGTTTGGACGGCCAGCTGCATAGCTTGCAGGACCAGGGTTTGTAGCTTCTCCAATGCGCCTCGAAAAAGAGCGGGCGCAGGAACTGACATCAACCTTTCTCCGCTCAGGCAGCAGACCACAGTCAACCAAAGTTGCCCATGCCAGGCACTCACACACGCCCCTGGGGTAGGGCTCGGCCAATTTTGTAAACGACAGCCCCTTCTCTTTGCACCGCCCACGTAACGCTACATGCTCATGGTTTCCCAAACAAAAGCATCTCTGTCCTCGCAGATGGGTCGAAGTCCTAAACTTCGTCCTCTTTCGCCATGGAGTCCCAAAGCGGCAGTAATCCAGGTCCAAATCGCCCACTCTGGCGTCAGCCAGCACTTCGTCCCAGCTTAGGTGGCCCTGCTGTCGCCACAACCTAGAAAGGAACGGGTTTTCGACCCAAAAGACTACGTCTGCACTCAAACAGGCCTTGACACACTGCAAAACAAAGTCCAGCATCTCGTTTCCCATCCTATTTTTGCACTGCTGCAGTTCTGAAGCCCACGGAACACCTTCTGGATGTTCTCTCGTCCGGCATGCAGGAGTCACCGCTTGACTGAACGAAGCACAAACTGGCCCCGCTCCCATGGCTAAAAACGCGCCCGACCTAATCAAAAACAGCAGCTGCTCTTGCAAGGAAGGGGAAAGGAGATTTTCAGACTCAGAGTGAGCGAGGTCAAAAGTCAAAGTCCAAGTAGCAGCATGTCTGACGCAAGCTTTTGAAAAACCCCTGCTTCCAGCAAAGAGGTCAAGAATTCCAGGCCCCGCGTCAAAGGCTTCCTCCAGAGTTGAAAATTCCTTCGACAGGACAAACTGGCTCGCATCAAACTGCTTCAACAGATTTCTCAGTTCCTCCGGTAAACCCTTTCTTGGGTGCGCTTCAGGCAAGGGGACGGCGAAGGATGGAGAAGAAGACCCAGGTGAGAGGCACCTGGAGGGCTGAGACGGAGGAGTGCAGGGAGATGGAGCAGGCACTGGGACAGCAAGACTCTCCTTGCTTGAGTGGAGGTAAGAGCTGGTCTCTCCAGCTCTGTTGCTGTGCTTGCGCTTGTTCTGCCTCCTCACACGTTTCCTCTGCATGCATGTCCTAACATCCACATCACAAGGTGCCATCAGGTCCTCCTCCATTGGAAGTTCACGCAAAGAAAACAAATCCACTCCATGCTGTCTCAGAAAAACTTCCATATCTTCAAAAAACCCCTCCTCTGCTCTGGCCAGCCAAGGCGCTGGCTCTCTTGTAGGACTCGGCACTTTTCTGGATCGCGTGGGAGCGTCTGCAGGGTTCTTCTTTGATCGCACATAACCGTAAAAGGCACGGTTGTTGTTGGCTACGTGCGAGGGGATCGACTTCCTCAGCTTCTTGTTGATAGCTGCAGATGAGGATCTCCCCTTTACCAAGCATGCAAGGGAGACTTGAGAGTCCTGCAAATGGACATAGTAAGACCCGGGATCCTCTCTCCCCTGAAGCTCTTCCGCATCTAAAGCGGCATCGACTTCGCCCAAGTTGATGTGCTGACGCCCTTTTCTACTGCTCACTTTTCCAAACTGAGAGAAAACTTTTGTCTCGACTATCTCATCCCAAAGCGGGTGCATGTCAAAACTTTGTTTCTCCGGCAGCTCCTCCTGTGCTTCCAGAAGCCCTTTTTCCCGTAGGTAGGCCCCTACAGGGCTCAGCAATCTGTTCCACATGCCCTTCTGTAAACCATACTTCTGAAACTCCTCAACACTGGCTTGAGAAAGGTGTGTGGAAACTGCTGCAGTGGCCCAGGGAGAAGCATCGCTGGCAATAAGGAGAGGAGAAGGGCGCAGGCGCATGTCAATGCAGGCAAGAGGAAGGAGAGCAACACACTGCAACAACTCCGTCTCCAGAGCGCTCGAGATCGTCAGAATGTCTGAGCGCTTCCGTCCTCTTTGTTCCTCATAAACAAACTGCAAGCATGACATAAACCTTCTCCGACACTGAAAAATCGAAACCAAACTTCCAGCGAGAACTTCTAAAAGCCCTACTGAGGTCTTTCCCAGCTTCAGCATCTCGAGGATGATGAAACCCACTGGCACGCTCCTTTTCAAGCAAGGTCGGAGGACCCCCGCATCACCGTCAAAGTCCATGCCCCAAAACGTGCCTTGAGCGGCATTGCTGACTGCTTTGTCGGGGTGTCGTGGGAGGCCCACCTTGTCATACAAAGCTCTGACCTCTTGTATGATCTCTTCGCAAGGACTGCTCTGAAGGCTCGCATGTTGTGGCGAGCTTTGCAAAGGTTGCTGAGAAACCTCACTTCGGTGCAGGTCTGACTTTCTCCGCTTCTCTATCAAAACAAAGTCATCTATCATCAGCCCTGCCACAAAAGGTTTCCTGGAAGGTCTGCCCTTCAGTGTGATGAAGTCGCTGAGGGAAAGCTTGGGCGACCTCAGCAGACAGCTAAGGTGAGCCGTCTGACCATAGGTAACGGCGCGGCAGTCGCCCATGGCCATAGTGCCCAAACAAGGCACCAGCTTCTCAAACTTCCACATCCAAGGCCGGAAGCATCGCAGGTGCGACACCTGCTGCGGCCGCACATCCATTGCCAGTGCGTTGCGCCGCAGGCGCTGAGGGCTAATACAGAAGGCATGGTAAAACTCTCGTATATCCTCATAAAACATTCTTGCAACCTCATCCGGCTGGAGAAAAAGGTGAGTAAACTGAGAAACTGAGCCCAGGCTGTGGATCCAAAGAGAGTCTCTGCCATCCTCCAAAACATTCGGAGGCCTTGCATCAAGCACCATCCGGTCCTTCGCAGCATTTTTAGGGATGCTAAACATGCCATTTCTGTAAGCCATCCTCACATCTTTCTCAGGTAGGAGTTGAAGTCTTTCGCAGGCATCCAGGGTTTCAAGGAGCTTCACTTCGTTACACTTTCTGATGTGCACTCTGACTCTGGGCGCTGGGTGCTCCGCCACATCTGCAACAGCGGAGCAGTCCAAAGGGAAAAGGAAGGTTTCTCTGTTGTGATCATCGAGGAAAGGAGAGGGATCAAAGGATGGAGACTTCCAAAACTTGAGGCGCTCTGGTTCCACCTGCTTTGCAAGGGGAGCTTGAGTGTGCTGCATGCTACCCACGCACTTGCTTCTAAAAGAGGCACCCAAAATCCTTTTCTCTCTGCCACCCTCGTCTTCAGAAAAACAAAACTTTGATCCCTTGCCATAGTTTCTGAGCCCAACTTCAGTCGAAGAAGCAAAAGTCCAAAGCTTCTGCAAGACTTCCTCCACAGCTTCAACTTTCGCAGCCGCTCGGCCCATTTGCTCAGGGCCGACTGGAGAGCAGTCATTCCAGGTGTCAATGTGGAAAGTCAACAGCTTGACGACTCGCCACTGACTGCTATTCAACTTTGTGCCAAGGCCAGGCATGACGGCGTTGGCTTTCTTCTCCTCAAAACGCAAAGCATTGAGAGCCAAAACTGTAAAATTGAGACCCAACTTTCTGTTGGCGTCCTTCTGGTTGCGGTTCCCTCGCGGAAGGTGCAACTCAGGAAAAGGCAGGGGCATGGGCCACACCGTGCCTTCAGGCGCTCTCCTCAGAGCGCGGCCAGCTCGTTGAGAAAACCAGATCTGACTGAAGCGAGACCTGGAAGAGCAAATAAAGTCAAAAAGTGAATTCCAAATTGTACAGCCATGCACTGTGCTAGCACCTTCTCCGGGTGCTTTTCGGCCAAAATGGCCTTCTGTGCTCCTCAAGCTTGGGCCTGCTGCTGGGAGGCTTCGCTCCCTTTGCCGTGGCTCCCTTTCTCGCCGCTCCCTTTGCGATCGCCTTTTCCTCCCCCTGGCTTCTTTGTCTTTGTGCCCGCCTCCTTCTCCTTGTCGTTCCCGGGATGCCACTCCTTCTTGCTGCTGGGCCCCAACCTCTTGCGAGATTCCAAGTAGGAGTCTCGGTTCTTCAATCTCCACATCAAAACATCCAGCCATCTCTCGTCCATCAGCTTGCTGGCTGTCTGTTCCCATTGCTCTGGTCGCTCCTTTCCCTTGAAGGAGGACATGGGAGGAGCTTCCTCCAAGAGCGCCTCCTGTGCCATCACCCAACTGCCGTTGTCCAAAGCAGCTTGGTCCGCCGCCAGGATGCCCAATGCCGCTCGAGCTTGAGCTTCCGCCACAGCTCCAGCTTGCAGAGCGTCCAGAACTCCTCCAAGAATCCAGCAAAAGCGTATGGTTGTCGGGGCTTCGATGCTCTATCCAAGCTCGCCAACTCGTTGCTTGGCTGGAACTCCCGGGGGCCGTGCGAAGCACGTGGAAATCCTGCTCCATCAGCTCCATCACCGTGGCATACAGATACTTCGGGTTGTCCCGCAAGCAAGACTTCATCTTTTTGTACACAGCTGCTTTCGACTTGCCGCCGCTGGAGTGCGAAGGATCGGCGGCGTCTCCATCGACACCATCCAGCAAAGCTTCGACATCTCGGCTTTTCTTGTCTTTGGACTTGGCTAGGTCGCCCACTATCCGAGTGAGCTGCAAAACTGCCTTCTCTATAGGCGCCGCTCCTTCTTCTTCTGAAGCCGCATCCTCCTCGCTTTCTACGTCCTCTGGTCCCTCCTCCTCTGTTTCGCTGAGCGGGTTCTTCCGCAGAGCGGGCTTTCTGGGCATTGAAGGAGCATCCTGCATAGTGGAAGACTTCGCTACCAACTTTGAAAGAGTCCTCAACTGCTCCTCCGGAATCCCAGCTTCTCGAGCCGAGGTGAGCACAGCAGGATCCAAGCCAGGGAGATGCTCTCGCTTCAAACCGCTGTCTTTCTTCGAGCCAGCGGGCAAAACTCCGCGAGCAGCATCTGGTCCCTTTCTGACTCCTTCTCTTGTGCGACGGCTCTGGTCTTGAGGAGCCAGCCGGGCCAGACTCGCCTGCATCTGGCTTATAGCATCTTCTATATACTTCATCCTGTCTCCCAAAGGGAGCTCTCCCCCCTCTGGGCCAACGTCCTCTGCATCCTCCGCTTCTTCTGCTGCGCCTGAAATAGCTGACAGGAACAGGAAATGTTGGTCCGCCACCTCCGTCAACCCCGGACCGTATGGAATCAATTCCACGCTCCCGTCTGCTGACAGGACGGTGATGTCGGCATCTGCCAACGGACTGGCTCCTGCCTCCAACCCTCCGTAGAGGCTGCGATCCAAAAGCCCCACCCATAGTTTCAGAGGGGCCTCAGCCAGACAAACTTCTGGCTCCTCTGTGCTAGCTGGCAAAACTTCGACCTTCACGGTCTTTGTCAGGCCGTTGCGAGGGAGAAGGCGTCGAGCACCTGTCTTGTGCCAAGCCCCCGCAGGAACAGCCACCAAAAGACGGTCGTCAATGACCGTGATGGCAATGAGGTTGATCACCTTATCAGCCCCAGCCTCAGAAGTGAAGCTTAAACTCACCACTTTATAGTCTTCTGCCGCACTGCCGTCCTCTTGGACCAAGAGCGCCTGAGCAACCTCCTCAGGCACGCCCGGAATCTCAGGCATTTCTCAAAGAGGAGGGGACAAAAAAGCGTCCCGTCTCCAAAGCAATCTTCGCCTCCCACTTTGTTGCAAAGCCCACAAAAATCGAGCTTCCGCAGTCAGGCCCTCTCTTGCAAATGCCTCGGACAACCGCAAAACTGCTCTCCACTCTAGGCTCGGCTAAAGGGATGCCGTCAAAGCCGGCCACAACCACGTAAATCCGATTCTGAAGCTTCAGTCTGTCCCTACCTGAACTGCCTCGATGCTCACCCTCAACCGCTCTCCTCAGAAACCTTCCAATCTCCTCAGCTAAAAGTCTGCGTCCTCGGCTGTCCGAGCCAAGAACCTCAGTGTCCGCTGCTGAAGCAGCTGTCTGGTTTCTTGCAACTGGGCTGGTCCTTTCCGAAGAACTAGCTTCTGTGATCAAATCAAAACCACCGTTGCCTTCTTCTCGCACCCCCTCTTCCACAGTGGCAACTCTACGGTCAGTCTGAGCAGCTCTTTCTTCTAGACTGGCCACACGCAAAGTGAGAGATCGCAACTGAGCAGCAAGGGAGGAAATTGAGAGAGAACTTTGACTCATGCAACGACTCTGTGGAGAGGACCAAGGGGCCTATTGGGTATGGTGTTCCTCAGAGCCCTGATCCAAGCCAACCTCAGGATAAGCAGCAAGTCCAAAAGAGGAAGGAAGAGGCAGCCAAGAAGGAGGCCGATGCAGAAGGAAGTCCAATCCAAAGTCCAAGACTGCGGGAGTGGAGGAAGGAGAGAGCAGACCTCAGCAGTGGTCGGAGCAGGTGGCAACAGGAAGTTGGGGCTCGAGATCTCCTTCGCAAGAGTCAGCAGGGCACCGGTGACACTACCCGACGCCACCGAGGCAAGAACAGGCCTCATGCGCTTGAACCGCAATTCTGCCCAATCGCATCCAAACATGCCAAACATATATAACTTATATATATATAAAACCTGAACTTAAATTGGGTGAAATATTCTGCGCACAACTGCATCTTTTTGCTCTCGGAGCTACAGATCCAGGATATTGCGTTGCCTACCACAGGTAGCTCTGGTAGAATCAGTTGGAGATGGGCCAGGTGAATATCCTAAAGATCAAGAGATTAACTACTACTGTCAGTTGACATGCTGCTTTTTTTTCTATCCCATTTCATTTTTCGGTTTTCATCTTGACTTTCAGCTCTTGAAACACATTTGCTGCACACGAGGAATGTGGGATTACGTTGCGAGTCCAACTCAAGTACGAGGTAAGGTATCAGTTCTCATCTTGGGACCTCAAAGGCCCAAAGGCCCATACCATCCATGCCTCAAAGTTGTCAAAAAGGTTCTCCAGCAAATTGCTCGGATGGCTGCGCAGGACCAGCCGAGCCACTGCTTGACATGACCTGGAGGTTGTGGAGCAAGGTGGCCAGGACTGTCGTTGCTTTCCACGTCTTCCTTTCGGTGAAAAGCCAAGTGATTTTGCCCTTGCTACACCGAGAATCAAACATCGCCAGTGTATCGAGGGCAAGCAAGTACCTTCACACCACGATATCATGATGCATGCCCCAATACAAGCGTAAATCGCTTCACATGGCTTCACACAACAGCACTCGTACATCCATTTCGCGATGCCGTCGCCAGACCACAGCACTGGCTTTTGGAGACCCTGCCATATTCGCTGCGATGGCTTTGCATCATCAGAAGCCAACAATCATCTAAACCACTTAGGCTTGAAGACACAAGGCAGTCCTCCTTCCTGACCATCGTACACTCTTCCACTGAGTATCTGCCATAGAACGCCTGACCACTTTCAACACTTGCGTCAAACATTTGAGCGGGAGCTCAAATTCGCCCTTGAGACAAAAAATATGTTTTCCGCGCGAAAAAGGAGGGGTAATGGGGTGCCACAATACAGACTGTGCGTTCAGCACTCTTGGACCCTCGCTCTATGTATGTCACTGATCAAATCAACACTAAGTCACTAAACCACACATTTAAATGACCAAACAAAACTATCCTCATGCAGGAAGTGGATGTTGTTGCTGATGGGGCAACACCTCGGTAAGGTCTTGAAGTGTACTTTGCAAATTTTGCAATGCTTTAACAGTGAGGTCTGATCGGAGGCAGGTCCGGTTGGATCCATTTCCGGCTGAGAATCGGGACGGACTGGATGCAACCTCGAAGCAAAGCGGATCCGAAGCGGATCCGTTGGTTTGGCTGTGCACCCGTTGGATCGCAGCGATGCTAAGATCAGTTCACACCAATTCCCCCTTTCAGCAGCTTCAGCCTCGGCTGCACCAAACTTCTGGAGACCAATCCGTCAGATCTAAGCTCAAACCAATCCGTCAGATCTAAGCTCAACACACAATGACCAGGAATGACCTTCCAGGAAACGACTGGAAAATAACACCTCCCTATTAAATGGCAATTTAAGGAAATTTTAACTGAGTGATTCTTGTGTCTCCTTAGCAATTGCTGGCCAATAGTAAAACCCACTGACCTTACTTGGCCTCGAGAGCATCAAACCTGCCTCTGTCAGGCTACCAAAAATCAGTTGTCGACGGTCTGGAACCAGTCGAACCTCACACATAACACAGATTTGATTCGATGTTTCTGCACTCGTGAAAGTGGCAGTCAAATTGTTCTTGCTTTGCTGAATTTGTATGTTTGAATTCTACTCTCAGTTTCTGTGCTTGACAAATAGGGCAAGATTTTGTTTTGAGTGCCACCCATTTCCAGCTGCTCGGCTGCGTTTTAGAAACTTGCCTCCAAGCTCTGCGATGCGTATTCTCGAAGCAAGGAATTGAGATCCACATCTCTGTCACCTGGGCAATGAAGCTTTCTATGCTCTCTGCTGTGGCAGGGTGTTGAGGCAAGTTTTTTGGTGACCGGACTGCTTCTGTCCAGAAGGTCCAAAAGCTCAGCGCTCAAAGTCCCCAGGGCCTTAGGAAGTCATAGAGTGAACAAGTGTACCACTGTTGATCATATAGCACAGAACTTAGAGTCTTGTGGTCCCAAACAACCGTGCAAACAAGGGTCTTGTGCTTGACCAAGCAGACCCGAAGCATGAAGATAAGGACTTTGCACCTGGCGCCACGGTTGTACCACTGGGACAACCCCGGCACCCAGCCTCCCATCCCCAACCGGCTAAGTGGCAAGAAGAGAACCGCCAAAGCCCATTGGCAACTCAACTTCAAACTTAAAAACAGTTCTTCATGTGGTCTCTTTTAGAACAATGGAGCCTGGAATCTGAACCCAGCCTCTTTGCATGCTCCATACTGCCCTTGTCGGCAAACACCTGAAACTCCACATCCAGAACCACCCTTTCTGCAAAAGCATCAAAGCACTAAGAACTTCCAAACGAGTGGCGGTCTGTTGCCACAACGACATTCAGCTCGTTCAGTTTGTCGATGCCCTCCTGCACGCAAAGCTTCTACCCAGTGTTGCCAAGAAATCACAGGGTGCCTCAGGTAGACAAACTCTCAATCATTCTGCCTCTTTCAGCAAGCGCCGGTACTTTTCAACCAGTTCCGTTTCAGCTGCCTGAAACAGGAAACGCTCGCAATATGTCCTGGTCGTGACCTGGAAAAATTGAAAAATCACATGCCAGGCACACGGAACTTGCAGTCGTCTGGGAAGCAAGCTTGACGTTTAGGTCCTGCGTGATATCTTAATGAAAGCCTTGTTTCAAATGCACAACCAAAAAAGCAACCGTAGCAAATGCAGTGACTGTCATTGAAGAAGGTGTTGCTTGCTAGCACCACCAGGTAGAGGGTTGAAGAATTCCTGCATCAAAAGCGACTCGAGACATACAAAGTGCCCAGAGCAGGTTGTCTACAACATTTACATGCTATGTGTGATCACATGCATAGATGCACGGAGAAACAAACATGGGGTGCCCTACACTGTACGCATGGAGGGGAAACTTGCCGCGCTCCACAGTTTTGGCCTATGCATCAAAAAAACAAAAAGAAAGCGGCTTCCTCTGGCAGCAGCTATCGGCTTAAAAATTAGACTTGACCTCAAACTTCGCAATTCAAACAGATCAGGTGGAGGTGGTTGTTGCGTGACGGTGAGGAGCAAGTGTTTTGGCAGGGTATGGGACAAAAATCGGTTCAACCAACCTCTGACATGTACACACATACCATCATACGCAAAACAAGACGGATAGACATTCACTTGCCCACAATTGCATAAGCAAAACAGAAATGCAAGGGACGATGCGCGCTGTGATTTTTTGGGAACAAATACTTGCCACGCTCCGGGCTATAATAAATATATAATAATTATTATATATATATTTATTTATTACTTGGATTGTCTCAAGAACATGTCACTTCAGAAAACTTCGGCAACTCGCGCACTTCTTTCTTTTTGACCATGGGGAATCACGCTTCACATTGTCTCGCGCTCGGACGGTGGGGTTAGGCCGTCAGAGTCACGGCTGCGAATCCGAGCTATCATCGATGTCTTCAATCGCTGGCAACGAGTTGTGGGCTTGAAGGTGTCGTTGGAGACGTTGTTGGAAGTCCAACAGAAGAACCAGGCGAGTGAATCGCAGCTGATGTGTGGCCGTCTCTAACCCGCTGAGCGCATCGATGATGGCTAGGCGAACAGGTTGATGTTCGGAAGGAGTATCATCAAGAACATTGGTGATCACATCGATTGAATCTTGAAGGCGTGCTTGTAAGCATTCAACCAACAGCAGTGGTGCCAACAAAGTTTGGAATGAAAACGTTGGCACGGCTCGATATAAAAGGTACGGTTAGGACACTTGTCCTCTGAAGCCAAATCACATGACTTGGGCATGAACTTGGGGCGGGACAGACAACGTCTGGGCTGGGACGAAAAAGGAAGGAACGGTGTTTGGGGCTCACTTGAGCCCTTTCTGATGTGGTATAAACATGAAACAAGTGCCCATTAGTTGCCCTTGTGTAGACATGACATGTTCTGTTGCCTTTCCATCT
>Ga0126342_10002565_pt1 | contig 28593 bp, 31 predicted proteins | sample Cyp1metagenome_FD_92528 | JGI IMG/M metagenome (GOLD analysis project Ga0126342, IMG submission 92528) | Coral microbial communities from Lord Howe Island, Old Settlement Bay, Australia - Cyphastrea 1 metagenome | ecosystem: Host-associated > Invertebrates > Cnidaria > Coral ... | reverse complement strand
TGCAACAGGGGTACCAGCTCTATTAAACGAATCATGTGGGACTGAACCTGGCAATTGAACACATTGGGAAAAATTTGCGGGCTCGCTCAAGTGGAACGAGCTACCTCAGCAACACAGCGCTAGCTCAAACACATCGCTCTCGCTCGATGGCATCGAGCTGGCTCAATTTTTTTGACCGAAAAAAAACGAAAAAAAAAAAACGAAAAAATTGAGCGAGCTACGTCACGTTGAGCTGGCAAACGAATGTGAAAGCTAAAAACGAATACATTATATGTATTGGCCGGGATGATGACGGCATACCGAGCTGGCTCAAGGGCATGTAGCTGGCTCATTTTTTTTGCGTTGCTTTTTTGCTGGCTCATTTTTTTTGCGTTGCTTTTTTTTTCGTTCAACAAAAATTGAGCCAGCTACGAGGCGCTGAGCCAGCAACAAGACATTGAGCCAGCTACGTGGCACTGAGCCAGCAACGAGGGAATGGTGAATCTGTATCGTACGGGACCGATGGATTTTCCGATGCAGCCTTTGCAGTTCCAACAAATCAAATTATTGATTAATTTTGGCACCGTCTGAAATAAAATAAAGACTGGCAGTCTATACATATCATATGTATACATATATTAACCCCAACCGTATAATATCGTATAATTATGGTCAATCTGAGGCAACACCAGTTTTCTTGATGGAGACGCGTACCCTTGAGCTGGAGGGAGGTTGGGAAAAGTAACTTTCGATCAAGATTTGTTTTACTGTAGGGTCTTTTAGGGTCTACTTGGCTTCGCTTAGGGTTTCTTAAGGGTTGGTTTAAGGGTGTTTAAGGTTTATTTAGGGTTTGATCAGGGTTTGTGCGAGGAATTGTTGTTTTAGGGTATATTCAGGCTTGGTTCAAGTCTTATTTAGGGTTGGTTTCGGGCTAATGTAGGGGTTCGTCAAGGTTTGTTTTGGGGTCTATTTAGGGTTTATTTAGTGTTGGTTTCGGGTATATTTAGGCTTGGTTTAGGCTTTTTGGGGGTTTGGTTTAAGGTGACATTGGGGTTTCGTCAGGGTTTGCTTGAGGGTTTGCTTGAGGGTTGGTTTAGGGTTTCTTTAGGTTTGGTTTAGGGTTGACTTATGGTTTCGTCAGGGTTTGTTTTGAGGGTTGTTTAGGGTTTGTTTTAACGCTGGTTTGGGGGTTGCTTAGGGTTGATTTGGGGTTTATTCAAGGTCGGTTCGAGTTTATTTAGGGTTAGTTTAGGGTTTCATTAGGTTCGTTTAGGGTATATCTAGGCTTGGTTTCGGATATATTTCCAGTAGGTTTAGGGTTTCTTTAGGGGTGATTTAGGGTTATTTAGGGTTTCGTCAGGATTTGTTTTAAAAATGGTCGAGGGTATTTTGGTAGGGTTTCTTGAGGGGCTCTTTGTTGTTGACTTTCCGTTTTCCCATGTTCCCATGATTTCCTTGATCCTGTTTCCGGCTTTCAGGGGTGGCTGACTCTTTGTTGGTGACTTTCTGTCTCCGGTTCATGGTCTCCCTGCATCCTGTGCTAGTGTTCAGCGGTGACTGACTTTGTCCTATTTCCTGACACGGACGTCTGGGGCGACTGACTCGGGGGAATGACTCTTTCTTGACCCAAAAATACAGGATGAAACAAAAAGGAAACCAGGAGACCAGGAAACCAGGAAACAGGGAAAAGGAGACCAGGAAACTAGGAAACCAGGAAACCGGAAAACCGGGAAGGGAACAAGGAAAGCAGAAAACATTAGAAAAACCATGCCAATTTCGCGTTCCAAAACGAGCTAGTTTCCGCGTTCAAAAAATAGGTGGTTTCCGCGTTCAGAAATAAGGCGTCTTCCTAGCTAGCTAGGTAGATAAATAGATCACAATCACTCACTTCTCCTATGGTTTTCCTATCTTTGAAACTTCCTCCACCGCCTTGTGCGCTACTACTGGTACTTGTGACATAGATATGTTCAAAACACAAAATAAGAAAACTATTTACAAAAGCTGTGATGTTCTGTGATGTTCTGTAATGTTCTGTGATGTTCTGTGATGTTCTGTGATGTTTTCTGTGTGCCAAGGTGCTGAAGATGGCAAGTTCGATACGGCCATGTTCCCAAAAGTGGCCAACCTTAGACTGTGGCCCGAGATTGATGGCCCGAGTTTAGAATGTTCAAAAAGATCCAAAAAGATGCCAGCGTGCCCTTTCCATGGTTGCATCATGCTGCATCCGTGATGTCTCCGCAAACGTCAAGAGTTTGTTTCATAGCCTCCCAATCCCAGCGATTTCCAGGGCTACAACTGGAATGACCCAACCTCGGCACGCTTCTCGATTATAATAAGTGAAGAAGACATGGACTGCTGTACTCTTCATTGCGCCAAAGGAAATTCCACACCACTGCTTCACTCCCTTCAAGAACCAATATTGCCTATATCTCTCATTATCTCTATATTTATCTCTATGATATCATATCTCTATGTATCTTTGTACAGGATATCCTCTTTGGTGCCTGTATATGTCTGCCACATCATGGTAAACAGAGCTTGGTTGGGTCGTTTTAGTCGTTTCAGTCGTTTCAGTCTTCCTTAAACCTGGGGTCCCTGAGGGTCCCTGAGGGTCCCTGGGTGCTCCGACCATGGAAAACAGTACCCACAGCGATACAAACAATGAGGGTCATGGTAATTGCAGGTGTAATCCCACAAAGGCGCCTCAGCTCCGAACTCCATACGGAGTACAACAGCTGATCAAAAAAAGTATTTTAAAGAATTTTAAAGTACTGTCAATGGGGAACATATAATTATAAATATATATATATATACAGTGCTATATATACATATATATAATATCGTAATACAAATGCACCTGCACTAAGTCCAGACTGAATTTGACATGTAAATGAAGCTAGGCACAAATTAGGCACCCTTCAAGACAATAGAAAAACACAGCTTCTGCCAGCTGCATCCAGCTGTCAGCAATCTCATGCCATGTTGACCTGTTTGAATCGCCGCGATCTTTTCACGTCACGTCATGGAATTGCCAGTAGTGCCAGGGTGTAGTCGGTGTCACAGTGACAGGTGCTAACATGGCCTCGACGACTTTGCGTTCCAGCTGTCAAACATTGTCAAACAGTTCCAAGAAAATCCATAGAAAATCCAATAGAAAATCCATGGAAGTCTTAATGAAGTCCATAGAAGTCGTTTCCAATTACGGCTTGCCACACGCTGGAGATCACTGGAGCTAAAGCTGCTGTGGCCAGCCATGGGCAGCTCGCTTTTCCTATAGCAGTCACTTGCATCAAGGAAAACATTCCACACACTGCGCTAACAGACCCGACCCTTGTCGAAAAGCGCCTGCATTCTCAGTTCGGTCTGACGGGGCTTACGGGTTTACACTCTGAGACGGAGCTGGACATGACTTATTTGTAAGGTAGGTGCCTGCACAAGACTAGAACACATTTTGACATGGTACCTTTGAAATACCACTGTCAAGAAGGCACCCGGTGCTTTTCATTCCCTTTTGAGGTTTCGTTGTGCTCATTGAAGCAAACAAGTTCGTCTACCATAGAAAGCTCCAAAAGGAGAAGGAGATGACACGCCATCAAGTGCCCATCCCCAGCAAGAAAGGCTCAAGCGAATTCCATTTTTGGCAGTGGCTATTCAGGCTAGTTGCACTGCCACTAAATCTTGCAAAGCTGGGACAAAATGGGTAGAGCCGCAGGATGCAGTGAAATGCTGCGAAGGCCAAAGATTCAAATACCGCTACTACTTATCACGGGTCTGCCCATAAAGGCTCCTGAGCTACATCTCTCAACAGCTGCAGAATGAGAGTTGCATCTTTGTACTTGTCCTGGTCAGGGGGCTACTTCAGCATATTCAGCTCGCACTGAATGCATTCTCGGGCAAAACATGTCCCTGAACGGCACAGGTGCCTCAAAGTAAAAAATGTCCATGAAATGCACTGAACTTGTAACCCTGTGGCAGGCAGCTTGCCAACTAATGCCAACTATATTACGCGTCCAACTGCAACGTGTTGTTTAAAGTAAATGTATTTGTGCATCATGATGCACGCAGTACCTTACAATTGATGACATGTTGAAATATGTGTTCACCCTTTCATCTGCCCCATATCTGTCCCATATCTGTCCCATATCTGTCTATCCGTCCCTCTGCGTGCCTCTGGTATGTAGTCCAGCTGTTGGAGCGCTGCGTCATAGGTGCGGCGAGCTTTTCTGCGAGCAGCTCTATGATCGTCATCCAATTCAGCAATCAGAATGGAGTAATTCAGAACCACGGCCAGGCGAATTGGGTTGGTGATCTCCAGGTCTCTCTCTGCTAAAATCTCTGCCTGGTCATACTTCCAACGAGATAGTTTCACAGCCTTTATTTTAGCTGTTCCCTCCAGAATCTCAGACAAATGTCTGTAGTAGTCCCCTTGCATCTTGTGGTAAAATACGATGTGCTCGGAACCCTCCGTCTGCAAAACAAGCTGCTGCACCATTCCCAGAAGTTCACAACAAATCCCCTCCGCTTCTGCTTTGAGTGACATACTGTACTTTGTGGCACAAGTGATCTTGTCCAAATTCCCTTCGTTTTCCTCTTTGCAAATGATCTTGCTGATAGCTTTCAATGCAGAACGACGAGGTGCCAAGGAGGCTTTGTATGCGGCGGAAAGGAGATTCCTCTCTCTCTCCGAGAGCATTGGCGTCGGCTGTCGCTCAGTGGGCCTTTCCTGACACCCCTCCTGTCACTTGGAGCGTTTGGAGCCACAGTGGCCACCATTACAACAGCAATTGAAACAACAAATACCTCTTGACACATCTCTTGGAAAATCATGAGACTTGTAGGGGAATCTTTGAAGTCGGATCATGTACTGAATCATGGTATACAATGACATCAGGTAAAAAGAAAGATAGATAGATAGATAGATAGATAAGATAAGATAAGATAAGATAAGACAAGACAAGACAAGACAAGACAAGACAAGACAAGATTAGATTAGATTAGATAGATAGATAGATAGATAGATAGATAGACACACAGACACAGAGAGAGAGAGAGAGATAGATAGATAGATAGATAGAAATAAATCATAATAAATCAGTTGGACATGTTTGACTCGTAGAAATTCGTTGGTGCGTCCTCGTCGCCTCGCAGGCGCTGCTCCACCAAACATTTCACGTGGCCGCGCATGTCGTCAAATCTCCCCGCCGCCTCCGCAAGCTCGGCCAAAAAAGCTGCCATGGCAGCGTGGCAATATGGCTTCAGGTCACCGGTCGATGTCACAAGGAAAATCAAAGAATCTACATCATTGAACAAATGTAGCAGTATAATAATAGTAATAGATAGAAATAGTATAAAAACAATTGAAAACACGTGAAATATTTTAAGTGACCGAATCCCATTTAGGGGGTTCTCCAAGGTGTCAAAAGATGTCAAAAAATCTCAGAAGTCACTAGATCATACTAGATCTAACAAGAAACTCGCGAAACAAGGAGCGTTCTAGTTGTCATGGAATTGTGGCAATAGTGCTACTGCATTGCTGATGCTGCAGGGTGTTCTTCCAGGTTCGAAACTGGCGGAATTCGTAAGGGCCCGCAACTTCTTGAGAGGACTCACTCTTCTTGAAAATGAACGCTGCGACCAGCCAACAACTTGATGATCTTGCTACCTGTTGGAAAATGCTGGAACAATCAGAACAGGTACAGCAAGCGCTGGTGCAAATGTGAACTCAACACCGCTTGTAAACTTAGCTTAGTGCCGTGAAGCGGTGCAGCAAGCTTGGAAGCCGGTTCGGTGATCCTCAAGGTCTCAACGTGTGTGGTCTCTCTCTTTTTCTCTCCCATCGCCTTGAGACCAAGTCTGCCTCAGCCTATCAAAGTGTGTTGTGCATGGTCTGTTAATATATGTGTATATATATAATATGTATTAACAATTGTTAACATATGTATTCTCTGCGTTTGTGCGGTCCAAACCACTGGGTGGAAAACGGTGCCTATGTGCCCATCACATGTGCCCATCACATGACACCACGTGAATCCAATGGATCCGTCATGAGTTCTCAAAGAAATGGATAGAAATGGCACCAGTCGCCTTGCTGAAAACTATCTGGCTCCCAGTGACCCAAGTCTCAAGTCCCATTCTGCAGCCACGCTTCATATCCACTGACGGCAGCCATGAAGGACTGATTTCGGCTTTGCGATATGCGCGGCGTGCAATTCATTCTGCTGTGGTGTGGTCTATCAGTAGGAAGGCAAATGCTGCCTTTTCTGTCATGTTCAGAACGCTCACTTAGGCCAGCAATGGGGCATGCAGGGGCGTTGCAAATTAACTTCACAAACTGCATTTCTACAGGCTTTGGAGAGATATGCTGACTTCAGAGTGTCTCTCTTTCATCTTGTTTCTGCCATGTTTGCTAATACGAGACGGATTGAGAACCCCCCCAAATATTTGCAATCGTCTTCATATTGTGTTCATTGCGGAAACTAATGGGAAATGGAACTGCAAAATAAAGCAGGCGCAGAAGGACACATTCTTCAAAACTGGCCCAAGATTTGAAGAAACCAACAAGTGAACCACGATGAACCAAGATTAGAAGGCCCCCATGACAAACGATACTCTCTCTCCGACGCATGACAAAATTCACTACACTTTTGGCGCATGCGCAGATTCAAGCGATTTTCAAGAAGTTCTGCGTCGACGTGCCTGACAGGCAGCTGCTAAATGAGAGAAATGAGAATACCTCAGTGTTCATCCTGCATTACCTTCTCTGAATTGGTGCATCCTCAATCTTCGTGCTTTTCATATCTTTTCATGTTTCACCACTCTAAGTCTCGGAATAAGTAGATGTTTGTAGAAGTCTTTAGTGTTTCCTACCAGTTCGTGCACAGCTGTGTGTCACTTCCATTGTCAATAGAATCTCGATACAGTTTCGACGCAGCATCCCTCCTTCTTGCTGCTCTAACAGCTCGTCTTCCTCTTCAGCTTGAGCACCGACCTCAACGTGATGGCAAAGCATGGCAAACACGGCAAAACACAGATCAGGTTTAAGTTCATTGCTGATCATTGCTGTATATTGCTACATGTGACACCTGCAAGAACGACAAAGAGTCACACCACTTCTCCATTTTTGGCATTCTTGGTCTGAACCTCTGCAAACCAGCCCGGCAAACCACGGAAAGCATCCAAATATAGTAAAATTTCCCTGGTAGCAAACTACCACGGTTCATCTGTCAAATAATACAGGTAGGTGCAAAAGATATTCAAATATACAGTCAAACAAATCCCGATACCAACATGATGAATCTTATGCATTTGTTTTCCTGTGAGGTTCTCAAACTAGAGAAGGAATCCAGATCCAAAAGAAACCAACAAAACATGACCATACATTAACCAAGCATCAACGTTAAGCCAGTGAAACAGCGCCAAGACAACAAAACTTAAAAAAAAAATGGAGCATGCTGAGCATGCCCTATAATTACATCCCTCTATGTAAATGTAACTTGCACTTTGGCTTGCCGGTTGCCAGAAGACGCGGAAGAATTTGCATAAACTCTTCAACCATCTGTCAAGTAGAAAACGCGCAGGAAAAATCGCGTTTTCCCTGGAAAATGCAAAATCGTTTTGGCATGTTTTGGTTGTTTTTGATATTTTTGGGATGAAATTTGCACTTGTTTACTTTATCACATGCGACGCAAGCCGCCTTTTCCTTATCTAGGCGCTCTGCCGGTCAGGACAGGAAAAACGATGGAGATGTCACGGGCCACAAGTGTCCAGGAATGTTTGATATTGCGTATTGATGTGTTTTCTGTCTGCGCATGCAGATGCAACACACCATTCATATTATGAGAGCTCACAACATGCCATGCCACCACAGCCAAGACACCCACCAACAAGAGACCACCCGTGCACCACCCGTAGACCACCCGTACACCACCCGTGCTCCAGTACTACTTTGTACTACAAAGCTTGCACCAAGTACTTCCCAGCACTACTTTGTACTACGAAGCTTGCACAAAGCACTTCCCAGTACTACTTTGTACTACAAAGCTTGCACAAACTACTTCCCCGTACTACTGTGTACTACAAAGCTTGCAAAAAGTACTTCCCAATACTACTTTGTACTACAAAGCTTGCACAAAGCACTTCCCAGTACTACTTTGTACTACAAAGCTTGCACAAACTACTTCCCAGTACTACTTTGTACTACGAAGCTTGCGCAAAGCACTTCCCAGTACTACTTTGTACTACAAAGCTTGCACAAACTACTTCCCAGTACTACTTTGTACTACGAAGCTTGCGCAAAGCACTTCCCAGTAGTACTTTGTACTACAAAGCTTGCACAAAACACATTCCAGTACTACTTTGTACCACAAAGCTTGCACAAAGAAAGCTTTTACACACAGCAAGTTCTTTCGCAGAGAATGAAACTTTCACACACAGCAAACTTTGTAAACAAGCTTGCACAAAGAAACCTTTTACACACAGCAAGTTCTTTCGCAGAGAAGCTTTTACACACAGCAAGTCTTTTAAACAGAGAAACTTTTACACACAGAAGCTTTTACACACAACACACTTTTATACAGAGAAGCCTTTATACACAGCAAGCTTTCACACACAGCAAGCGTTTACACACAGTGCTTTTACACACAGTGCTTTTACACACAGTGCTTTTACACATGGCAAGCGTTTACGCACACAGCAAGTTTTTTAAACAGAGAAACTTTTACAGACAGAGAAGCTTTTACACACAACAAGCTTTTACACAGAGAAGTTTTCACACACAGCAAGCTTTCACACACAGCAAGCGATTACACACAGAACACTTACACACAGTGCTTTTACACATGGCAAGCCTTTACACACACAGAAACTTTTACACAGAGACGCTTTTACACACAGAGAAGCTTTTACACACAGCAAGCTTTTACACACAAAATCTTTTACGCACAGCAAGCTTTCACACACAGCAAGCGTTTACACACAGAACACTTACACACAGTGCTTTTACACACAGTGCTTTTACACATGGCAAGCGTTTACACACACACAGCAAGCTTTTTAAACAGAGAAGCTTTTACAAACAGAGAAGCTTTTACACACAACAAGCTTTTACACAGAGAAGCTTTTACACACAGCAAGCTTTCACACACAGCAAGCGTTTACAGAACACTTACACACAGTGCTTTTAAACATGGCAAGCGTTTACACACACAGAAACTTTTACACAGAGACGCTTTTACACATAGAGAAGCTTTTACACACAGCAAGCTTTTACACACAAAATCTTTTACACACAGCACGCTTTTACAGAAACAAGTTCTTACACAGAGAAGCTTTCTTGTACATAATCACAACAGGGAATTGCAGCTCCAAAACCGGATCTCGACGCCACAACGAAAAAAAGACTGATTTTGAAGCACTTTTTAAAGAACTTTTAAAAGGAAAATTGCTAGCGCCAAAATTGAGAAAATCTGCTGACAAATCACTGTCGCAGCCTTGATGCAGCCACTCCAATACTATTTACGAGATCCAGCTGCAAAAAACAATGGTATTACACATGCAGCCGTGGCACCAAGCAACCTTGACGCAGCCACTACAATGCTATCTGCAGAGACCGAGTTGCAAAACACAAAAGAACTTCGCGCAACAGCGTCGGCAATTGCAGCTCCAAAACCGGATCTCGACGCCACAACGAAAAAAAAACGATTTGGAAGCACTTGTTAAAAGAACATTATAGAACATTTAAAAGGAAAATTGCTAGCGCCAAAACTGAGAAAATCTGCTGACAAATCACTGTCGCAGCCTTGATGCAGCCACTCCAATACTATTTACGAGATCCAACTGCAAAAGACAAAAGTATTACGCATGCAGCCGCAGCACCAAGCAACCTTGACGCAGCCACTACAACGCTTTTTGCAGCATCACGTCGCAAACATGCACATATCTACGCACATGGCAAAACCAAATGACAACAATCATGCAGCCATTCCACTGCGATCTGCAACAACAGATTCAAGACACGCATGGAACTACGCACACAGGAACAGCCGCTCGTTGCAGAACACAGAGGAGGAACCAATTCGCGCATGAAACGGCCCCAGCCGCGCCCGCCGCACACACGAGGTACCTTTCATCGCCGGCTGCAGCCACTTTACACGGAAAAACACAAGGTTTTGTGCTCTGGCTTCCTCCCCAAAACAAAGCCCATTGAGCATTCATTCAGCCATTACAATGCGTTTCGCAGCATCACTTCTCTTCGTCACCACTTCCCTTCGTCACCACTTCCCAAAGTCACCACACTCCCTTCGTCACCAATTCCCAAAGTCACCACTTCCCTTCGTCACCACTTCCCGTCCTCACCACTTCCCTTCATAGCCTTTTATTCTTTTGTGATGTATTGTTATACAGAACCACCCTTCATCGCCTTTCATTCTTTTGTGATGTATTGTTATACAGAACCACCCTTCATTGCCTTTTATTCTTTTGTGATGTATTGTTACGGGTAAAAGTCATCCGTAACTCGGAAGATTGCTTCCCAACTTCCTTTGATAAATAATGTTCTATGATCTAGAATGTCCATATATATATGAAAGGTTTCAGATGTGTCATTATGTCCTGATATTGCTATATATTGCTATCAGTTCCACGTCCTATCCGTGAACTGACCCGTGGCCCACGTGGCTCTCAAACTGGCCTTGTCGTCACTTTCCCCTGCAGGCCGGCACCTCAACAAGGCCGAATGAATTCCACTGATTTCAAAAAGTGAAGCATGAACAAGGTACAAGGTGAACAGCACATGATAGGCTATGCTTTAGCTTTGATTTAGCTTTGATTTAGCTTTGATTTAGCTTTGATAATCTGATAATATATGATGACATATGATTAAAAACAACTGTAATCTTAAAAATATTGCAATAGATTGTAATCATATATTATGTGGTAATGCCGATTAATGTCAAATGTTTCAACAACTATTCAAATGTCATGTCATGTCTCTTGTCATGTCTCTTCTCACATTGAGGCCCAACTTTCTCAAACATCTCAGCACATTTCAGCACTATACGCGGCCGCAACGATGCTGATAAAGCCCGTTGCCAGGCAAGCCTGGCAGGCTCAAAGTGCTCAAATCCAAGGAATAGCTTCGAACAGCTTCGAACAGCTTGGACTCAGTTGGACAGCTCTGTCATGCTTCCAACGCCATTCAAAAGCCTTCCAAAGTCCAACGTGGTCCGAACTTGTCTGAATTGCTCTGCTGAGCTCTGCTGAGCTCTGCTGAGCTCTGCTGAGCTCTGTCATGCTCTGTCAAACTTGTCGGTGAAGTCTCCCATGGCAATGCTTCTGGGGACAGCTGAGTCATGCTAAGGCGATCGCTCCACTGGCGAGCCCAGCCCATAGCAAACCGATGTTGAACTTCTTCGCCTGGGAACTGGCTGCATCGCATATTTTTTCAACATATTGCACATATTGCATCATATTGCAACATCTTGTCCAAAGAGTCTAGAACTATCTAGCACCTAAACCTCTCGGCACGCTCTCATAGCATCCAGGACCCGGGAAAAAAAGGCAAAAGATTGTAGACTTCATCGAAATCACCCGTCAATTTCTGTGTACCTAGTAGCTGAAGGTAGGAGCCGAAGGTGGTTGAGAACGGTCAAAAGGTGGAAAAAAATGGTCCAGTCTTCTCCTTGTCCCACACCTTGAAGCGCTTCGCCGGTGGTTGGATGCCTTGGTCACTGTGAGTATCGGTGAGCTCTGATGACATGTGTGCTTTGCAATATTTTGCAATGCTTTGCTGCGATACATCGAATATCTCGAACACATCTGCAATGAAGAATTCATCATAATTCAGAATTGCGATATATATATATATCAAAATATAATATAATATAGTATAAGATAATATAATATAATAAACAATATATACTATAATTATTATATATATATATATTGCAATGTTCGAGTTTGCTGGCTGTGGCGTCTCATGGCGTCTCATGTTTAACACCACTGGACGTCCTCCAAGACCGTGACTGGGCGCAGAGGTGAACGGAGTGGAAAGATCTTCCATCTGCCAAATTCGAAAGACTTTGAACATCTTTGGACATCTTTGGGCTATTTCAGCGCAGACATACATGGAATTACATGGGACACCCCAAAGACATCCTAAAATGCAAAAATCGTGATATTTTCATGTCAGCTCATTGTCATGTTTTGAAATGTGTCCTGCATGCATTCCCTCCGAGCTGATCATGGCTGGCATAGCTGACCCTATTTCAAAATCTTCAATTTCAAACGAAATCAAACAATTTGACCTTGTGCGACTCGTATGACTCAAGATCTGTTGTCCCCCAGGCAGCGTGCCGAAGGATCATGCTCTGGTCGAGTGCTGTATTCAGGGCATTCTGCCGGAACCACACCTGCAACGCACACACACACATACACTTGAGTCGCACACACTGACGCAAAAGAATACAAAGAAGATCAAAGAAGATAAGAAACACTGGAACTGCTTGGGAGACACTGCGACCCTGCGGCTGCCTACCATTTGCTGAGGCATGTCAAAGATAACGTCCTGGCTGCACCGCGCTGGCCATGATGTGCAGTGGTATGCCGTTGGCTTGCCGTGGCATGCCGTATTGAGGTGAAACAATGTGAAACGACGTGAAACAATGTGAAACATCGGAATGATGGTGTACGCAGCAAGTAGCAGAACGTAGCAGTGCAGATTGTATCCTGGTGCATCATCCAGCTTGCCCCCAGCACTGTGCTGGCTCCAGGGCCATCATCCTGGCACATCCCATGAAGCCTACTATGAAGCCTACTATGAAGCCTACTATGAAGCCTACTATGAAGCCTCATGATAGACTGCTGGGGACTCTCGCATGGTCGGTCTCCGACAAGCGTGGTCAAATGATAGAAGTCCACCTGCGCTATACATCGCTACATATTCTCTCATCATAAAATCAAAAAAAAACAATATAAAGACATATAAAGACCTGAATGCGGCACACTCTACAAATCACCACAATGCCGTATCATGGATTCCTGCTGCCAAGTGTTGATTGACCAGGCCCAATGTCCTGAAAGGAGTAGCACCACCGTTGGGAGCCTTTGCCCTTGTGGAGATACGCGCGAGGGACCCAGTTCACCTTCACACCCTCGAAGTTCATCTGCGGCAGTTGGCGTTTCTGAAAATTCAGCCAGGAAGACAGTTCTGCCAACCACACACTGAACATGTTGAAAGCAGGCATGTATCAAATATGAAACGCGCATGGGTGATATATACATATCGATATGACTTTCATAAATTGGCCCAGCTTTGCAACCCAACAGCGAAAGGTCCCAGCAAGGTTCCAGGACTGTTCCGGTTTTGCAGGGCGCGCATTAGTCCCCGGCCCTGGAGATTGAAACCCAACAGATTTGCTGTTGGAAAAAAAATGTATATATATATATGTGTGTGTGTGTGGGCAGGTAGGTGTGCATAATGTTTATATATATATAAATATATATATATATATATACCTAATATTATTATATTATAAATACACACACTATATATAAGGGCATTTCGTTGTATTCAGGTCTCATTGCTTCGGTTTCAGGGGTCAGGGTTAGTGATTCTTCGCCGGCCGCTCATCAATGATCATTGTTTGATCAAGCCTGTGACCATATCCAATCCGGGAGCGAATGAGGCAGGGATCTGTATGTTGAAGCTTAGATATGGTCACAAGCTTGATCAAAAGATGTGGAGAGGTTGGCGATGGCTTGGCTTTGGACATCGTGTTGAGAGGTGCCTCCTACCTGTTTGAGGGTCATTTCGACTTGGCTTCAGCTGAATCTTGTTTTGAGGATGTTTCTGAATATTCTGAATTTGGCAGAGGTTGATGATTGATGCACTGAAGTTTGGGATCAAGGGCCATCGTAGGGGCGATCGTCGCCATGAAGCGGCCAGCCAGTGCTTTGGAAGCTGCTGAGCGGCCAGCCGGTGCTTTGGAAGCTGCTGAGCGGCCAGCCAGTTCGTCGGGAGCGGGGCGGCCGCGGAGAACCCCTCGTGAGAAGGCAAAAGCGAATCTTGGGCTGGGCTTCATTCAATGTTTTTATATTATGTTTTTGGGCTATCCATTGATTTTGATTTCCAATTTGAAAGGACAAGATGTCTTGTTCCAAGCCTTGTGCCGAATTGTTTTTGGGTTTTTCACTTGCTTCCATCTTGTCGGCCACAAGGAGATGCTTCACAGAGAAGACCCCGAGGGAGTTCCTGAGCAAGCGCAGGCTCAAGGAGTGGGGTCAGCAGCTGGAACGAGAGCGAGTGCAGTTCTTCTATGCGCGTCGCTTGGCATTGTGACATTGCTGATTTTATTTTGTTTCTTTCCCACAAGGTTGTGATATGTTCCGTGTTTGTTCTGCCCATGATTCAATGCATTTGACTGAGTTATCACTACAACCGATGATCCTGGTGGCGACCCTCCTTCTGACTTGTCGGCGCAGCAGTTGGAATCAGTGAGTCTTGACTTAGCATTTGGTTTGTAATCAATCGTTTGGAGTTTAAACCCACCAAAGGCATAGATATGGGTTCCTACTTGTGCTTTTTCGTGATTCACAATGGTCCCTAGTTCATCCTGTTCCATCCCAGGGTCAACGACATGGTGCGCCGCGTGGCAGCCCGTCTCAAGGCAGACCATGGGGAAGTCAAGAAACTTGGGTTCAATTAGCCGATTGTTTTGATTTCCCCGGAATCGCATAGCCAATGTTTAATCTTGGGCTAGCCCTTTTTGGATTTCAGCTGTCAGTTTCCATACCAAGGCGTTGCCTCCACATGTGCTTTGGATGATTGGGCACACAGTTTTTCATTTTTTAACTTGAGCCTGATGCTTCCCACTGAACCTTCCCATCCTCTTGTGATTGAATGTGTCATGCCCTGTTGAGGTATTGCCAAGCTTTCGATGATGACGTGGACGAGCACTCGCTGCACCGGCTGAGGGAGATGGTCTCAGCGATCTTGCAGTTGGAGGCTGGCTTTTTGGATTGGCATCTGGGTCAGGATTAGTTTGTTTTTTGTGAAGTTTTGCTTTTAGTTTTTAAATGTTGCCAGTTGCCATCTTGAAGTTTTGGGATTCCTTAGATGCTGCTTCCCTGGCTGCCCGCTCCTTGAACTGACTAGGTACAACGTTTGAGCTCTGCTGCAGTTCTGGCATGCCGTGGCTAGCAGTGCCTTTGTGTGCAGTTGCTTGGGCAATCTTTTCTTGTGGGATCTTTGTTGGAGGGTGGTTTCAAATGTTCTTTTTTCGTTTTGGTTTCAATTGAGGGTTCTGACCCCTACTGACCCCTTTACGGTATCTGAGGTATCAACGATGGCTATGAGAAGCTCATGGGTCCACTATGGTCCACGGATGGATGGAAAACATATCCAAACCGCGATGGAGAAAAAAAGTGCTGGATCAAACTGCCATGGCATCTCTGCTTCAGCAGCCTTCGGTCAGATTTTTTTCGGGTTCTTTCTGCATCTTTCTTCGTTGACCGTTGCCAGGTGCTGTGATCACCGCCTGTACTCCGAGCCTGGCACCTCAAGACTTGTGGCTCTGGGTCTGTTATTGATCTAGCTGACCCAATTCAAAAAACAAAGCATTACGATAAAATGGTGCAAGCTGAATCATTTCAGTTTCAGGTCCCAGATTCTTTGGTGAGGATATGCTCAGATTTACTAACATCTAAAAACCACAACACGCTTTGAGAAGTGTATCATCTTTTGCTTGGGCGTTGTAAGCGTAAGCATCCAAAATGCCCAAACTGTGAGGAACATATGGTCTTTTGATGTCTTTTGCTTGGACTTGGTCTAGGTCAGAAACATCTGACACCCATCCTCAGGTTTTCGAAGTTTGCATGAGAGCTGACTTCATCGGTTTCGGCCTATATCTCAGATCTGAAAGCAGCCTGGTTGTCTCATCGGTAATTTCTTTTGGGGAAACAATGAATTAACTAATCATTGGGCAATTTCAGACGTGGAATTTTGGCCGAAATAAAGCAGCATTCCCATGTAATACATCACATATCCATCCCAACCAGAACACAATCTCAAATCCAAGAGTTTTGATGCCAAGAAGTTAGACAGTCTGTAACGGAAACGTTGGGAACACATCTGCTCTCTCTTGTGTGGGTGTTTGCTTGCTTTGTGTTTCAAGTGATGGAACCTCATTTCCAAATTCTTGTGACTCCCAGGCTTGCTTTCAGATTCATCGGAATCTGTCGGTTTCCCAGAGTGATCTCAAGATGTGACTTTCTCACTCAGTGGTCTGATTGATTCTACCTCCTCAGCATGTGATTTCATATCGGCAGGACAAATTTGGTTCAACAAGCATGTGGTTTCAAGAAGGCACCCTTAATTATGAACAATCAAAACTGTGAAAATGGAACGAAAAAATACTTTCCTATTCAAAATATGAGGATCATTTTGGACATGAAAGCGGACCAAATCTGCCAGAGGATATCCAACAGACCCTCAACAAACATGCAGTGTCAGTGGTTGATTTCGCGATACCATGCGATACCGCACGCTGGCTTTGGAGCTACGTCGCGAGCTGAACAGGCACTGCACATGGCATGTGCATCATGCTGTCAACATGATTTCAATTTGTGGAAGCTGGGTGTGTTTTGTCATAGATTTGTCACCATGAACTTTATCATTCATTCGCTGCTTCACTCATCGTCAGGCTTTCCATTCCTGTCAAGATGGTCGACAAAGTGGTTGGATGAACAGGCCGAAAAAACAGTGATACAACAAGTTGCTCAGCTGTCTCGCATTTGTGCTCGATAGTGAAAAGGATGGAACAGGTGCCCTTGCAAAATCATTTTCAACAGCGTTCTTTCCTCAAAATCATGAGTCATAAGGGTCCAACAAGTTGCAATATCAAGGTTTCAAGTCAAAACATTTCTAAATCTTTGATCAAGATTCTGTGTGTTGCAGTCTCCCCCTGGTTGCCTGGCCTTGCAGGCGATTCACGGCGAGCTTCCCCAGACCTGACCTTCAGCAGGTGCACATCATAATGTATCATCCCTTAATGATTTCATCTTGATTTGTCTTCACACCAGCAACGTGCATCATGAGGCTGACAGAATGTTTTGCAACCCAGGGGTTCCAACAGAAATCTTGTTGTGCAGGCGGCTGGACTTTTTTCACATCTGGAGCCAGGGCCTTCAATACTTCTGGAATGACGCTTTGTCATGGTCGCGCTTTGATTCCATCTAATTTCCAAACGGATATGATTCAGATTGATCCAGCCTTCCTCCCTACTAGTGTTGCTAGTGTGTGCAAAGTCTTGGGTGCCAAGGCTTCACTTGCCATAGGCCTGGCTAGATCTATATCTTGAGGCGGGACCTGGTGAGCCGCCTGAAAAATTGGTTATATTCTTTTTTCTTCGTGTGTATATGTCACGTGCCTTGTTCCATATGATTGTGTTTGAGCCGCCAGCCTGCTGAGGGGCATGTCTGCTCAACGGAGAAAGACTCTTGGCATTTGTCAGGGCCAAGATTCATGTGCTTGCCAAACCCTGTCAACGCAAAGAATATCAAAGAATTCTGTGCTTCACGTTTCTTGTTGCTCTTTGGCTTTCTGTCGTGCCACTATGTGCCACTGATATACTTTCGGTCTTGCCAAGGTTTTTGGCCAGTTTGACGGCCGCGCCGTCACCCAGCAATCAGGCATCTCCAGCTAGGGATTGCTGTAGGGAACTTGCTGTGCCAGGACAAGACAGTTGTCACAACAGAGAGCCACCTTCTCGGCATTATCACGTAAGATTCAATTTGGAAGGCTTGCTGGACTTTCAGGGCATGCACAGTGCTGCTACTCAGGGTGAGGATGGTCACGGCCTTCCAAGTGTGAACTTCAGGAAACGACCGAACTATGACAACACCAAGCGGTCTCTGATGAAGATCCAGCGAGGACGCCAGCAGTGCCCAACTTAGCCCTTCGTCAATCATGTTGGTTGCTGGAGTTGCTGGACCAGTGGCGTGATATTTGCTGTTATTTGCTTAAATTCAATGACTGTGCCACATTGAAACTCAAAACCATGGAGTTGCTAGTTAGTTCTGAGGCATTCTTCCAACGGACCTTGTCACCATCGCTTGGATCGATTGCTCGCACTTTCCCAGTGCCGATGTCCTCGGCGAGTTTGCTTCCAGAAGTTCAAGGATGCTGATGCACGAGAGAAGCTGCATAGATTCCTTTCTGTTTTCTGGGCAATGAAGCGGGGATCGCAAGACTCATATGTGCTGGGCTGAGAGAACTATCTGTGATCCAATGTTGTTCATCCATGAATCATTCCTCTGGATCAATGTGCGTATCAATGTTTCTGCCACCCTGTTTTTGGAAATATTCGAGGTCAAACAGACCATTGGTCCGCGTTCAAACTCAAGAAGACAATGGTTCTTCTTGGACAAGTTTGTGAATTCCAAGTGTCTAGTTGGCTTACTTGGGATGGGCCAGGACAGGCTCCAGCGAATTATGGAAGGAAGGTGGGACAAAAGGAGATCCTGGGGCTTTGCAGCTCAGAAAATGTGTGATGATTTTTTCCAACTTTTCAATTTTTTGTGAAGAAGAAGAAGAGCCCAACAGCTAACCGAAAATCACAGCTCAGAGTTGCCAGCACTACTAGCTCAGGCAGTGCAGCGAACAGCTCGGAAGCGGCGTGAGGTAAACCTCTACTTGCTAAAGCTGTACATGGATGCTGCTGGCATGCTCCCACAGAAGAAGCTTGGCTTCAGCAGGGATTGAGTTAGCAATGTGCAAGATGGTTTCATCATGTTTCACCGAGTATCATCAACATTGGCTGGATCGACAAAGGCTGATTGTTTCATGGAGTATCGACATTGACATTCGCCTGATAGCAGCCCTCTCAAGGTTCCAACGAGGCGGCCGGTCACGCGGCAACAAGGGCACCCCCAAAGAGAAGTTGTCCGTAGTCATGGAGGAGGATGCTACGAGTGTTTGCGACTATGATGATGCTGCTTCATCGAGTTCCAGTGACCTGGACCCTGCCAATGATTTTGATGATGTTCAACCTGAAGAGATGGAGGTTGACGAAGAGATCCAGCTTCATATCATGGGGCTGACTGGGTATTTCACCTCGGTGGTGGAAACAAATTTCGCTTCGAAGATCAAGTGTTTGCCGACCAGGTATTTACTAACTGGAAACATCAAGATGCTTTGGCACCAATTTTGCGTCACTCATTCAGTGAGTTACCTGCACTTTTGGCGCACCTTCAGAGAAATTTGGCAGAACACCTTGCGATTCACACCACCAAGTCAACATGGCCAGTGCGACTGCTGCGCCAGCTTCAAAGAGTCTTTCCGGCATGCCTCTGACAACCAGACGAAATTCGAGACGGCCAAAGCCTACAAACAGCACATCACTGATGTTGGCCGAGACAGAGATTTAGAATCTTTCTTGCAAGGACAGCGACCTTTAGAGCGGCCAGGGAATACACTTGCTATCCACTGGGAGCCTTGGGCCGTGCATAGATATTCCATGTATTTCCGTGTGATGTTTTTCAACAGGCTAGCAGTTTTGAGTTTTCAATCTTGAGTTGCTTCTTTTTACAGCTAGCCAAGGATGGAATGGATCAGAGCAAATGGAGGATACCCAGATATGCTGGGCAGCGACCTTTGAAATCAACATCCATGCTGCAGCGCCCACAACTGAAGGTTCAAGGTTGCTGGGTTCACGGTGTCGTTTTGGATCTCTGGGTGCCTTGTTGGCACAATTTCTTTGTGCATTCCAAAATCCCAAATCTATGCGTTTTTCAGCAATTGCAAGATGGATTGCAATTATTTTTCAACGTACTCAGTTCCACGGGCTTTTGAGATTCATCCCCACATCAGACAGGGAAACTCCAATACAATGTCAGACATGAGCTGTGCACCACAACGCCATGCTGTAAGGTATTGGACCCAAGGGTCCCAGCAGACTCCACCATGGTGATCGAGACAGGATCCAGATCCATTGAGTTTGCCAAGCAATGCTGTCAAGAGCGGCAAGTTCCATTTCCAGATCAGATCTTGATCTCTGTATCTTGGCATTATTTTGCTTATTGTGTGCCGGTCTTTCAATGCTTGAGCCCTAGGACAACCTTACTTTGAATTAATTTATAGATTTTAACTTATCGGTTTGTGCATGACGGCCAAAAAATATTGCCAGAAAAAATGCTTAAAAACATCTTTGCCAGTGAAACTCTGGCTGACAGGCTGACAATTGTGTGAGGGAGACGAAGAACGGGAACCTCATCCGGTTTCTCTCATGGCTATGCAGCACGCACTGTATCAGGCTTGGTGCAATCCTTTTTGGCCGAGTAGGCCATACACATGGTTGTTTGGGTTTCTTGGCACAATAAGGCGGGTGCCCCAACAAGGAAAGACAGCCCATGGAAGTTGTGCATGATTCAAGTCAAAAAAACAAATTAAATATAATCCTGATTCATGAAATTGAAACAGCTGAGATCAAATCTATGGTTTGATCAGTGTTGCAATGCGACACATCGATGTGCTGGCGGATCCTGTTGATGTTGCACAGCCACGAGCTTAACAACTCACCGTTCCAAACAGTTCGGAAATATCAATATCACAGTTTGGCTTCTTGAGGCTTCCAGATGATCAATTGTACCAAGAATCTGACAATTCAACCATTTTGTCACCGAGACTTTTCTCAGGAAAATACAAATCATCCTGGAGAGGATTGGCATTCGACAATTCGTTGGTGCAGCGAAAATCCGTGTGCAGTACTTGTCTGCAGTTCGAAACTGGAAATCTTGGTTCCTTACTTTAAATAATAACAAACCAAAGTGAGAGAAAACCTTGTTGTTCATTTGAATTTTGTTGCAGAACCTTTGCATCGTCGGAACCTCAAGCAAGTCCAGGCTCCTGTGACTTCCACTCAGTCAGGTTGTCGCGGGCACCTGTGACATATGCCGGTGGCTTGCGAGATGACGAAAGTGGTCACCACTGCTTTGTGCTGATGCGTCGGTCAGGCCAGGTATTTACTAAATAATATGCAAATCAGCCCAATTTGATGTTTACTTGGCAACTGCATGGTGGTAGCATATTTCACCAAACCAGAAGTGAGCGATACTCATGCAGTTCTTGTTATCACTGACTTTTGCTTGGTTGTGAGTATTCGTGAATGCTTTCCCCTGCGAGACATCCCAGAAAACGTGACCATCGAAGCCCATGGAAGAGGGGCCCGCATGCCCATGCATCCTTCTGATGCAATTTTGCTGCTGAAGCGCTATGCTAGTGATGATCTCCTTTCCCAGGACTCACAAACATTCAACATGGATCAACATAGATTTTGCCTAAAAGTCTTAGCATGGTCTCAACTAAGTGATGTCCGAAAGGTTTGATTTGAACTGATCTACAGATTGTCTGTGCATGCTGTGGCCTGAATCAGAACCCTGTGCTGGCCTTTCCTCATCGCTATGTTGATCGCATTGGACGTCCTCCTGGGGAAGGCCAAGTGAGAGTGTTGCGGGCAGTGAAGCCCAGCAAGCAAAAGGATTACATAGCCCTTGCAAAGTTGCTGTTGGAGAAATACCCGCATGAAGCCACACGTCGTGCTGTAGAGTTTTTACTTAGCATTTGCCGTACTGAAAGGCCTCAAGGTCTTCCGGCGTTGGGTTGGATTGAGAACCCTGCCCCAGGGCAGGTGATCCAAATGGGGCTTCCGTCTGCACTTGGCAGAGTGATCCCAACAATGAAATTTCGTGTCACAGTGCAGCCTTGAGTCCTGAAACAAGTCACAATCAACGAATAGGTTCAACTGCCGTTGAAGTATCAAGATTTCTTGATGACTCACACTGAAAACATTTGTGGCTTCCTTTTATTTCAGGACTTGGCTCCTACTTTGAGGGGTCAAGCATGCAGGGGTTGGCAAGCATTTTCAAAAGGGGTGTCGCACTGATTGGAAACCATGGGAACTTCTTTTGCCCAGTGCCGTGGCTCTCGGCACCATGTCAACTACATGTCTTTGTGAACTGCTGCTTGCATTAGTTCCAAAGCTGTTTCCAGGTGTAGCTGCCAGCATTGCTAGGTTAGTGCGGTTGCCAGGGTTCAACTTGCCTTCCCTTGCTTAGGCCTGATTGATCAACGCGCTTACACTTTGAACAATAAACTTTGATTGTCTTGGATTGGATGCATGAAATTTATGTTTGCCACTCCAAAGTGTTAGACTGCCATGATTGAAAACACTTGGAGGTATGCCGGTCAATCCAGCAGCTCGTGAATCCCAGCCCATCGTCCTCGTGGAGAATGCTTCTTCCTCAGCGAGACCTTCCATTGAACGCCTGTCAATCAACCCATTGGACCAAGGGGTGGTAAACAATTTGTTCTCTTGGGTCAGGAAGATGGAAAAGTTGATGAGAGTGAAGCTGCTCCACCAAAGCGGGAGCTCACCTCTGATGATGAGGTGTGGGGGTAATTGCACTTGCCTAACCAATACTACTTTCTCTGCTTTATATTCTCTTCTCAGGACTACTGGCCCCAGGACGACCCCAACCACTGGACGTACTATGAGGATTCACAGGCCAGTCAGTTTAAGATCTGTCTGCATCACAGAATGATTGATCCCAATTTGCTACTTTGACCAGTTGACGATGGAACGCTACCAGACCCTCCCAGAGGCTGGGGTGGAATGCTTCAAGTTTTTTAATCAGGGCTGATCCTTTTGCCAGTTGCATCAGCCAAACAACATTCAATTTTGAAGACTGTGGCAAGGTTTACCCAAAGTCCAAGCGCAAAGCCCAGGAATCCAACACTGAGGCGACCGGGTCCATTTATTTCAGCAAGGCTTCAGTCAGCGAAAAAGTTTAGATGCTTCCATACATACCTGACATACCTGGAACAGGCCTCGAAGAAGCAGTGCCGCCATCCTGATGATTCCGAGCTGCAGAGCTGCAGTGAACACTTGGCATTGGAAGCTGTAGAAAAAGGAAGCCCTGCTGCAAGCAAATTATTTCAGCAGCTGGATGGGCATGAGTCTTGCAAGATTCCACATTCAAATGATTTCCGAATCAAATCATGCTGGCACACATGCTTTGAATCACAAGATGCCGCAGTGCATTTTGCATGTGCAAGCCTCTGTCCTTGGAAGAGATTTACGGGAGCAATGGGCCCTAGATATTCAGTGAAAGAAGGTTTGCAAATCCTCACTGGGTCCCGTTGCATGACTCCCAGGCAGGGTATCTTGGGACAATGTAAATCTTCACCAGCCTCCAAGAAAACAACTTTCCTGATCTTTCCTGTGTTCCTGGGAATTTTGCAATGGGTTCTGGTCTGGTGCAGGAAAAAAGGAGCAAAGACGCCATCGAGTGTGAAAGACCAATTGCTTGTTCCTCAGTCTGACTTGGAATGCTTCACAAAGTTTCATTTCTTTTCCGTCAGAGTTGGAATGAGCATCCCAAATTGTCCAGCTATTTGTCTTGCACCGGGCCGAGGCCCAGCACGGTCAAAAGGTGCAATCCCAAGACTTGACAGCAACAAGAACAATTTTGCGATTGACTGATCTTGACTGGTAACATCTGGTAACCCACTGGTTTGTTTACCGCATAGTTGCAAGACTTATGAACAGGTCCAACGTCAAGAAGACCATCTCAAAGGTGTTGGGGGCTTACCATTGATACAATCTCATGAAAGCCTGTCAAATAAACCCTGAAATCTTAGTTTGTGCAGTGGGGGTGCCAAAATCTTAGGAAGAAATTCCCGAAGACGAACGTGCCCCGACCAGCACCTGACTCACCATGCCGCTTCAAGAGCGTTTTCTCCACTTTTTCCTGGGCCGACGTGTGGATCCAATGTGCTAGTCAGCGCTTTGGGCGATCGTGGCTCATGTCCCGACTGAAGAAATGGAGGTGGAATATGACCACTGCATTTTCCGGATGTGGGGCTGTTGAAAGCGCATCTTCCATGCAATTTCATCAAATTTCAGAATGTAAATTTCAATTCCCCTTACCATTTCCACTACTAAATGGGTGAGCACGTGCTGGATACCATCCCCTGTTGCGGAGAGAATTCATGTAAAAAAAATGACGTCGTGACCAGGATTTTGTAGTCAGAGAGTATGCGCTGCATCTTGTAGCGGTTTTTCATTTTTGGAACTTGAAAATCAGTGAAATCAAAGGTTGCGAATAAGGCTGCTTATTCGCGCCCTTGACAGGCTTCATTATCTGCGTTCATTTCGTGAAGTCTTCAATCGCTAAGTTTTAATTTTTCGAACTTAGCACTTGAAAATCGGAAATGCATTTTGTAGTGATTTATGTTGGGATGCTTTGGGTCATACAGGAAGCCCTATAGCCATCTTTTGCCAGTCATGCTGGGTCACATTAACATCTGGCTTGGACCCTCAGACCATTTTTGGCTCTTGACTCACGATCATTTCGTGGTAAGATGACCTCCCCCCCCAAAAAAAAAAACAATTTAGAGACTTTAAGAAGGAAAAGTGGTACAGATTTGGTTCAAAACCAATCAATTGAATTTGAAGTTGTGCGCTTAGATCGTTTTTGTTGCTCCATAGCTCTGACGATTGCAGTTCAAAATCTCTGCGCCGTGCTTTTGTTACGCCAAATTATAATCTAATAAATGTATCCCTTTCTACTAGGGTCCTGCTCTTTTTGTCCAATAGTCAAGTTTCACCCAAGTTCAAAGAATCTACGCTTCGATGCGTGATGTCCTAGTTTCTGGATGGCTTTTGTCATGCACTGCATTTTGTAGTGACACATGCGTGCATAACCTTTTGTAGAACCTACTGCGTCTCCCCCCAAATAAGCCCCAAAAAGTTCGAAAAACATGCTTTTTGTAGAGTGGTTAAGAATGAAAAATGGGACAGATTTGCTTCAAAGCCAATCAATTGAATTTGAAGTTTTGCGCTTAGATCGTTTTTGTTGCGCCATAGCTCTGAGCATCGTAGTAGAAAACCTCTTGACAGGTCAATTCTTGGAATCCGATGGAATCCCAAGATTGTATTTATTTGTGCTCGGCAAATGCTATGACCTGGCCCTGGAAAGTGAACCAAAGACTTAGAGTGAAATTACCAGATTTACCGGTACGTTTATTGTAGCACCATACTTTAGTAGAGAATCATGATTTTTCACTGCAACCCGTTTTTTCACTACAAAATGGCTACGCAAGTGCATTTTGAGAGTGACCCACATTGGCTTTTGATCCACCATCAAAACCACCAAAGCATTTTGTAGCAACGGGGTCGATCCAGATAAAGGCAGCATTTTGCAGTATAAGGCTGTGTTTGTAAACCTTGCAGAATGCACACCAGGATAGAATTCAAAGCTAAAATGTCTTGCAAACCCGTATTGAGATTTCTATCACCCTTTCAGTCTCGCTATCCAGCTGACAGCATGAGGCATGCTTGAGTCTTCAGGCAGCTGCCCAAAAGTTTGTCGCAGAAGATGCCAATGGAAAGCACCTCCGTCAGTGCCAGCACGTGATTTTGCGTGCCAGCTGTGAGATTTCTCCAGATTGTCAGTCAGTGCTCGAAAAGACGTACGGGACTTGCAACTTTCCCAATATCCTTGACGTCAACTTTCGTTCTGGTCGTGGAAATTGGTGCACCACCCATCAGAGATACTGCAAGTTGAAAAGAAGTTCTGACCCCAAACGAAGCTCGATCAAATTAACCAGTTTTCCCTGGATTTTTAGGTAGTGAAACATGTAAAAACTTTCTGCGTCTTGATTTACTTGTGCCTGCTCTGTTTGCTGCACAAGGAATGGATGTGGCCCATGGCAGCAAAAGCCTCAGAAGTCTGTTGGCATGTAATGTATAAAAAGTAATGTGATGTCCACAAGGGTACTGGAGAGTCCAAATGAAGTGAATTATTATCATTTTCCGACCAAGTGTGTGATTTTACCTGACTAGGCCCGGTTTGCATCATGTACAGCCGGATGGGGAAGGGGCTTCATGAGAAAGATTTGGAGTTCAACACCCACGAATCCTTCTATGAGCAGTATCCTGTGATTGCAGACGTGCTCTTCATAGAGAATGTCACGGAGTACCCTCGCAGTGTGGTGGAGTCCCACCTAGGCCCTGGCTTTGAGGTTCAGGAGGTTCAGGATGTGCAGGTGGACCCAAGGAATGTAGGCCTGGGAGTGGGCCGTGCTCGCAGTTTCTTCGTGGCATACAAGAAGGAGAAAATCATGTGGAATGCAGAATATTCCCTCACAAGTTTCCTGGAATGCATTTCTTCGAAGTCAGTGCTATCAGCGAGAAACTATTTCTGGCAGTCACATCCGAAAGACCAGCTTAGTGATGCTGAAGATTCATGGTTTAAATTGATCCAACACTCTGTATTTTCTAAAAATATATGTCAAAGTCTTGCGGCCCTTCACCTTATTGCCCAAAAACACCCAAAGACAGACCCGTTTCTTGGGGGAAATTCGTTACAGGGGGGAAACCAGCGGGCAAATTGCTACCTTCACTAGTTTTTGCATGCCTCCACAGTAAAAGGTGTTGGCTATAAAGAACCCTCTTCCCTGAAATCGCTATCAGCAGATGGCCTTTCAACATGTTTCCAAGGACAGAAACCTTCGTGAATACCGAATGCTTGACAAGAAGATCACGTTTCCAGATCTCAGCCAATATGCACGGAATGGCCGTGGAAGGGGAGAACTCGCTGACGGATCTTTGATGACTTTGACGACCAATTCATCAAAAATTTATTCCGAGGACTGGGCTTTTAGCAGCGTGCTTTTGGTTTTTGACCTGGCTGCTTTGGTTTCCGGGTCTGATGCCACTGATGCCACTCAGACTCATGCCCCTAAGTATCCAAAATAATCCTGTTGAAGCCCATCATTTTTTAAAAAATGTGGAATCATCCGCTGAGTAAGATGCAGCTTGACAAAATGGAAATGAGTTTGTTTGGCGTCACTGGGGATTGAATGTAAGGATTGCTGCTTCAAATACAGATTCATATGAGGAGCTTGGCCGTTTCCTGAAACCAACGGAGATGATGGCGGCACACACAATTCCATGTACCCGGATGCAGTCAAAGGCTGCTGGTGCTCCCAAATTGGATTTGAAGGGCATCAGTCCCAAGTCTGTTGCAGCGATGGCTGGAAACAGCTTATCAATTCCATGCTTTGGATATGTCTTGCTTGCTGCCGCTTGTGCTTTGGAGCCACGCTTGGCCTAGTTTTTTCATTGTTGCTGCAGGGGCAAGCTCTGTAGCTTTAATTCACATTCAATTAAGTCCAACCATGGTCGGAAGGCGGCAAAGAACATCAGAAAGCTGACTGAATGCTTCGCATCGTTGGACATATTTGGATTCAGAAACGAGTGCATGGCAACTATGATGAGATTGGTTGTTGGTGACAAGCCCAAATTTGAAACATTCCATCATTGCCTTGCCTCCAGCTCGAAGTTTCGTTTTTTTGTCTTGCGAAACAGTCGCAAGATGCCAAAGAGATCCTCAGCCAATGGCAATTTGGAAGATGGTGATGCCAAGTTTGCTCGCTCATGCCCATGGGCCAATAAGATTTTGCAAGCTGCTTTGTTACTTGGCTGATCTCGGCAGTGACACCGTCTTCAAGACTGTCAAAATCATATCGCTGAAGCATCGTCCTTTCCAAAACCTTGCCAAACATGTAGTATGTTATATAGCTCTGCCGTCAGCTAGTCTCCCTGAGGGCATTCAACCTAGAGGGGGACGAGCACCCTGTGAAGTACGTGATGGAAAAGCTCTCAGATGGGATCTACGAGCCAATTCTGAATTGGTTGAACCAAGACATCTTGAACACCCCTGACACTGCCATGCCAAACCCGCAGTCGATGACACTTCCCGAAGCTTGGCAAGAAATCTTCCACATGATCACTCATGATACCAGCTGAAAACAACAAGTATGGGTTTCCAACTGGTCAGTCGCTAAGTCTTTTAAAGTTTGGACACCATCAGTCATGCTTCAGGATGAGCACAGGGCGACATGTGTCTTACCAGTCCTTTGCCTGTGGTATGCGATGCCTTCAGATGGGCTCCCGCACATGCAGAGCTGGATTGGCACTGCAGAGTCGATTTTGAAGGGCGGCTTCGAAAGCACGAGAGAACCGATTGAGGTGAAGGTAGAGGTCGTGTCCAACAAAAAAACAAGCATTGTCTTCTTAAAAGCCAGTCGGTAATACTCCCCCCAAGAGTAGATAGCTCAGAATCTTGAGTTGCGCCATCTATGTCAAAAAAAAGTTGCTTCAACATCGAATCAAGCTGCTTTTTTGGGACATAGATGGCTCAACTCCCACTCATTCGCCAAAATCTGGCTGGGAATGCCCACATAGATGGCGCACCTCCCTCATATCTGGCCCGGACATGACCCCAAAACAGCGTGTTCTTTTGGGCGCTGATTTAGGGCGTTAAATGAACACGTTTTTTGGCCAAACATGGGCTCAACATAGGCTCAACATAGAAGGCTATGTTGGGCCACTTGGGGCTCTGTTGGCCCTCTTGGCGGCTTTCGGGCCTAAAATTTCAACCCCAACGGAAGCATGGTTCCGTTGAGGTTGAATTTTGGGTCGGTTTTGGGCTTATGTTGGGCCATTTGCAGGCTATGTTGGGCCTCTGTTGGGCCATTTTAGGGCTATGTTGGGC
>Ga0126342_10002564_pt1 | contig 28598 bp, 24 predicted proteins | sample Cyp1metagenome_FD_92528 | JGI IMG/M metagenome (GOLD analysis project Ga0126342, IMG submission 92528) | Coral microbial communities from Lord Howe Island, Old Settlement Bay, Australia - Cyphastrea 1 metagenome | ecosystem: Host-associated > Invertebrates > Cnidaria > Coral ... | reverse complement strand
TTGCTGCTGTTGCTGCTGTTGCTGCTGTTGCTGCTGTTGCTGCTGTTGCTGCTGTTGCTGCTGTTGCTGCTGTTGCTGCTGTTGCTGCTGTTGCTGCTGTTGCTGCTGTTGCTGCTGTTGCTGGTGGTGGTGGTGGTGGTGGTGGTGGTGGTGATGGGGCTGGGGGTTCGGGTGGGAGTGTCGTTGTCGGCGTCGGCATCGTCGGCGTCGGTCTCGTCCGCATTCTTTGGATTGTGTCAATTTATATTCATGCCGTTTTGAAACGTTCCTGAATAATCTAGAAACATCATGAAACATCCAGACGCATCCAAAGACTACAAGAGCAATCGGGTTTGGATGCCAAGACAATATTTGACAATCATCGTCAGAACATGCGGAAAAATGTGCAATATCAATTGTAACCATTAAAAAAAACAGTTTTCCTAAATATGGTATTCCAAGGAAGACATTCTTTAAATTCTTTGGTCTTGTTTTTCCTAGGCATCAGCACTTCACCGGGTGTCCCTGACATGATGCACCAGCATCAAATAGCGCTCCACCTGTGAACCTTTGGTTAGCTGCCACCTGGGCCACCGGAGAGTCTGCCCGGATTGGTATGGGAGGCCATACGGCTTCGTCAAAGAACCTAAAATTTAAAGGGGAGAAAACCAAAACATCATGTATGTCCATTGAAATAGCATTGAAATAGCATTGAAATAGCCATAAAATTGGGATAGCTCCTATTGTTTGACAAGGCATGTTGAATTTGGATCACATTAAAGAATTGAGTGGAGGCCTTGGGCTTTGGACATTCCTGGGATGGATCTAATCCACTAGTGATGTTTTTTTTCTGTAACGACAGATTCCTGTGTATTTTTTTGCGGCGATTCTTACTACCAAGGTGAAACAACATCAATCAACATCAATCAACATCGTAAATATTCAGAATTCATGCGTAGTTCTTTGCAAACCAGAAATTCCTGTTTCTTCGATCGCGGAGTATCGCGCAGCTTTTCAATCTGGTGCCGCTGAGCTAGTGCGATCCCACGCAGGAATCCTGGTGAAACCCCAAGCCCAACCCTCAGCTCAACGTGGCTGTATAACCTTCAAAAGATCTCAAAAGAACTTAAAGATACTTACTGTAAAAGATACTTAAAAGATACTTAAAAGATACTTAAAAGATACTTAAAAGATACTTAAAAGATACTTAAAACCCTTAGCAATGGACTTTTAATGACTTTTATTAGGGGGGCATCAATCCTAATCCCACTTGGAAGCAGAAGTGTCGGGACACGTGTTCGAGCTTTGGGGTCTTGCATGGAGCTGCAGGGCGAAGGCAGTCACATCTTGCTCAACATTGGAGCGCGTTGAATCATCAACTGATTTGAGGGAATTGTTGCAGGAAACATCAGGAAACCATGCGCGTTTTTGTGTCCAATTTTTTACCGTTTCCATTGATTTGAGGAAATACATGTCATTGTTTGTCCATGTTTTTGCCCTTTATAAAATGTAGGGGGTCCTGCAGATTGTCCCCTCAACCAAATCTGGGACATCAGCAAAGTGATGTTAATCTACAGTTGGTTGGTGGTTGATTGGGATTTACATGGATTCATTAGGATGTAATACGAGTCTCTTAGAATATCCGAAACCACCAACCAGACATCTGACCAGCCAGATCCCGACAACTTGTAACGTGGGACCTGGCCGCCTGAATCAAGCACCGGCCAGTAGGGAGCCCCACTCAAAGGCCTGTTGCAGCAATTTTGTCAGCTCCTCCAAATCAATTGGTTCCCCTCGGTTCCCCTTCTTTCGAAAGCCACTCTGTGCATCGCAGATCGCCCAGCAACCAGCTGCCGCTGCCTTGCTATGGTATTTGCTGAGCCATTCCTTCACGTTTTCAGCCCGGATGCCACCCGCAAATCCAATGGGACCCCCTGCGGGATAGCCCGGTGGGATGTCTGGAATTCTAGAAGGTTCCACGCCCTCACCAGCGCTGTTGTCGAAAAAGGCCAGGAGATTGGACATGGTGCGCTTCGACATGTCAAGGACCAGCTGCAGAAATGGAAGCGAGTCGATGTCGCCTCTCCTGGGCAGTGCCAAAATCGGGATACTGCTGGCGAACATTGGAGAGTTTACGCATCCAATTGGGAAGAATGTGATTGCGGGTATAAAATCAACAATATATATGATGAGAATATCATGGAATATAATTCGCGATGAGGGTTTCAAAATGATTCAACTGGGGCCCGCAACAGGCCGTTTTTAACCAGTCACCAAATGTTTGGCTGAAGAATTTCCAGTCGATGTAACAGTGACACGCCACGATCACTTTGTCCTCGTGCTTGAGCCTTAATCTACTAATCTGTTTCCCAAATTCGGTGAAAATCGCCAAAAACATCGCCAAAGGGCTGGAAGACAGGAACCAGAAACAGCGTCTCTGGATACATCTCGGCCAGCTGCACCAAGCAGGATGCACTCTTCTCCCAGCTTCCACGAGGAGATGGCATGAAGAGGTCAGGGGCCACGCCGCGGGACGAAATGTTCACTTGGATGTGCCGTGCCTGGGAGCTGCCAATGCTTCGCGCAAAAGCTTTAGCCCAAAAACCATCCATGGTTTTTTGCTGATTTCATCGAATGTATACTTCCTTCATTTCTGGTCGCATATAATTGTATTATACATATATATATATTATATTGGCTTCTATATAACAATATGTCTGGCTTGGCATTGAGGGAAAATCGTCAAGATTGCAGGGTGATCATAACATAAGCCACTTGGAAGACTTCACTGAGAGTCCACCCCAAATTCTGCCACCGGAGACTCAGTTGGAGGCAAACTTGCCCGAGCGTGGATCACTTGACATATCTCACACATGAGGCCAGAATAGATGCCAGAATAGATGGGATGTTCACCATTTCACCAACCCATGCTTGAAGGAATTGTCCCAATCTAGGTTTGTCCAAAACAGTTGTTCCCAAACATCCAGCTTTAAGAAATTTACATGTTGAAAACACAAATGATATGGCTGTCACTCTCCCCCACTTTTGACAAACCCGATGTTGCTTTCACTGTTGCAGGCCTTGTATCTTTGGCACAACAGCTGAACCAATCGCAGTGCCTCAGGTTCTCCTTGAAGCAACGAGGAGACGTATCCTGGTCGGTGCCAGTCTACCAGCAGATTGGCGAGGCCATAAAAACCAAATGGGATACATCTTCCGATGGTTCCTAGAAAAACTTGGGTATATTGGAAAATAGACCAAATAGACCACTATACAAATCAGATTTCCCATGGGACATAGACCACTTGGGGGATCTGAAGAAATAAAGATAGTCACATTCCCAGCTGGAGGACCAAAACAACCATCCACACTAGTTTCCAGCGTTCAAATTGGGAGTGAGTGAGTGTAAATGTGTCAGTGCGTATGTGTATGATATATATATATTTATATATACATATATGCAAAGGTGGATGCTGTCCCCCTCTTCTACTAGTTGGTTGATAGGGGTTCCCATAGTGCACCATAGTGGGTTACAATACTCTTAGCCCGTTAGCCCTGGATTAAACACCCAGCATTGAGGTCTTCACCCGACTCATCCAGGTCCGGGATTTTTGCACATCATCAATGCATGTCTTGGCGAAAAAAACGGATAGCTGACTGCCTTGATCTTTTTTAGGGACAATAGAAACGGCAAATTGTGACCATCCAAAGCTACCTAGGGCTTTTCAAATCAACAAAAACGAGAATCTGCACTCGGAGGAGTCATTGAAGTGGAAGGAAAGTTTCGTCCCGTGCGGAAGTGCCGCGATGATTTCCTCAATCTCATACCATGCCTCGCCGGACAAACATCTGGGATGACCACAAAAAGTTTAGCCCTAAGGGAACAAACAACTGTTATAGTCATTTGGATATATGCTGAAACCATTCATTTTTTGGGGTTGCACAACCACACAGAAGCCTAGTCCAATGCTTGGATTCTGTGCCGCTGCAGGCTGTTCCCCAACATTCACCGCAAAAATGGCCCAATAATGTATGGTAATCTTGGGCTTCACTCCGAGATGCAGGATAGGTTTCTCCGTTCTCATAGCGCCGGTGTTTGGTGTCCGATCGGCTCCTTGGTCAGACGACTGGATGGGTGACTCAACCGGCAACCCATCTGCCGATGATCATCCCCAGGATGTCGGGTAGTTTAACCCAACCAAAACCCTATGGATCCAACAGTAGCATCGTTCGCAGCCCAACTAGCCTGGCTTCATGACAAGTTTCTCATAGCCCTTGGCTGGATTCCATGGATATCCCTGGTACGCCAACTGAAATGCTGCCACCGCTTCCAAGGCGCAGCCAGCTGGCGCCTCAAAATACACCAACTGAGAGACCCTGACATGGTAAGCACGACCTTGAGATCTTAGTGGTTTCCCATGGTTTCTTAGTGGTTTCCCATGGTTTCCCTTATGGAAGCTTAAACCAGTGAACCAATGCAATGATATGAAGCTGGTGCTTTTCAATGAGAACAGAGCGTCAGCCATCCAGAGTCATTCACCTCTTCCAAGCATCTTCAAACCCACCGGCTGGATGTTGGCAACCGATCTTTCTGGGTTGAAACCCTCATGAAATTGATGGCCGACTACAAGAGCTGATATCAAAAGCCGACCAACTAACCCATCATGCTTAAACAGTCAATGTAAAAAACCTAGTGTTGATGGTTAAACCTCAATTTCTGATACAGTAGCTAAGCCCCCTTTTTGATGAATTAAAAACAATTAAAACATACAACCTCGTAAATCCCCATTTTTATACCACCAATCATATCCAATCATCCTAAAATCCAGCAACATCCAGCAACAAGACATTTCTCCGGCCCTGCCCTTCGCCTGAAAGAGGTCTTTCAGCGCCTCCCGGGGCACGGTCACATCCAGCCCACAGATGCCAAATTCCACGCGCTTCATTGGCCCAAGAAATTCCGCCAGCTCCGCCCGTCTCGCCGCGACGGCAGCACCATTGGGGGGCTGGGGAGGTCTTCAATTTGATGTCGAAACAGTCCCCCAAAAAAAAGGGTTGGACAGTTGATGGTGTGAAGCCGAGAATTCTGGAAGACAAAAAAAAAAGTGAAAACATCTGAAGGCAGTGAAGGAGTTGGGCTCGGTGAATCCATGGGCTCACTTCAGCATGAGCCGAAAAGGGCTGAGATTTTTTTTGTTCGGATCAATTCACAAACAGAGCCGCATGGCATGGAAAACAAAACTGCCATCCTGGTGGGGGAAAATCGTTTCCTCGACTCTGAGAGTTTGGAGTTCTCCCAAGTTTTCACACAAACCCAGGGCAAATAACATGGGCTTTGGAACTGGGTCAACAGGCCGCACCCAATCAAGATTTATGAGTCACAAGCAGCCATCTGATGAGACCCGAATAGGGATTTAACCCTCACAAGCAGAGAGACATCATTATTTATATAGATATAATTAGTGACTATTCGTCGTGTTCCATGAAAACATATGAAAACTGGAGTTTGATTTCAGCCCAAAAGGGATTCTTGGCCAGTTCCCATTCAATTCGTGCACAAAAAATGTGGCGTAGTGAGCCCCTCCAGAAATCTACTGATTGTGTGATCAATCCTACTACCACCTTGTTGTCATCCAGTATCGCAGCGAATCTAGAAAACGTAGGGGCCCTGGTGGCTCGAAAGTCATTTGGGCCGGAGAGAATCGTATCATTAAATCCTTACCCAGGACTCCAGGACCGCTCCGAGAGCCAGACTGACTGAGTAAAACGAGATCCGCCACAAAGTAACCCAACCTTTGGCTGCGACCCCCACGACGTCACAAGGTGCCTGGTGAATGGGTCTGATCACCCATCAATACCTATTGCAAGTATGTTGGAGGTCCTAAAGCTAGCACAAATATGTATATTTATGTTTGTACGTGTATGTAATGAATAAGTAAATAAATAAATAAACAAATAAATGAATGAATAAGTAAATAAATGAAATTATGTGTATATATATATATGCGTGATATCTACATATGTACATATAACTACATATGATACATGATGTACATATTGATAAAGTACAGTACTCCGGTGATGTCTCTTTTAGTTGTGACAATCCACAATGCTTCAATCAGCCCCGGCGTGGTCAGCGGGTAAATCATCGACCTAAATCATAGGTAATCTATACCAGTTCTCAATGTTGAAATACATCCCCATTAAATTCCCAGTATATCTGAATATTGGTCAACCTCCCACAGACTCCAGTTTGTATATAAAGTAAATTACCGGATGGGCCACTGGAAATGAGTGGTTTGTGGGCAAGTGCTTCTGCAGGTGCAATTTGGGACCTGTCCAAATTGTGAACACTGAAATGATGCTTGAAGTTAACAAAAAGTATCCGTATCCAAGTGGATTAGTACATAAATCATAAATATATTTTAAAAAAACAGTAGATATACATCGCCTATATATATAGTTCCTTGTGACACAAACTTCACTGAGATATACCCGAGTTCAACCAATGCATTACCAAGTTCGGGCATCTTCCAAGTATAAAAAGATGTGCCATCTTTTATGATGAAAACAGCGCTGGAATTCAAGTTGGACAATCGCCATTTCCAGTGGGACATTGACTTGTAAACTGGGCAATTCTCTGGTGCGTTTCGATTGGAGGATAGCCAGTTCCCCAACTTGGGATGCAAGGCCAAGTACAAACCACAATATAAATACCCTCTGGTAAACGTTTACAAAAAACCATGGAAAGATCCACCATGTTCTAGCTGGGTAAATCCACTATTTCGACTGGGTCACGTTCAATAGCAAACTGTTAGTCATTACCAGAGGGTACGTTGTAAGTATTCGCTCCCAAACCCTCCATGTGGAGAAAAAACATCTGGGGAGCTGCCATAGCCACAGAAAATCTCCCCATCCTATCCCATGAAATACTGTTTGGTAAATGTATACACTTGTCGTGTTGTGGGTCACATTACAGTATCATATTGAACCAGCTAGTATAAATATATCCACCTATTTCATAACCCATCAACACTGGTATATGTTGTTTCCATTAAAATCCAGGTTGAAAGGTGATACTATTCCTACCTGTAGCTTGTTAACACCAAAAAATCATATGAAATACCCTCTGGTAAACTAACATAGCTGTTGAAAATCACCATTTTTAGTGGGTAAATCAACTATTTCTATGGCCATTTTCAATAGCAAACCGTAACAAATTACCAGAGGGTAATCATCATTTTCCCCACTAAAACATACCAAAGCCTGGCCATGGATGAAGCTGCACCATCCTCCAAACATATCATCTGTCCGAGAAAACATGGGCCACATCTAAGTCATCTATGTCTACCCCAGGGTAAGGGTCGAAGTTGGTTGGAAAATCCCTGATGCATCGATATTCATAGATGATTTTCTCATTAAAACCTCCATTTAATTTCAGGTTACATCCCACTTACAAGGCTCTCAATCTCCAATAATCACCAGATGTGCATATCAAAAAAAATAGTGTTTCAAAAAAAAGACCGTTGATAACTTTCAAAAAACCCACATACTGTGCATGTTCAACGGTTTTCTCATGTTTCATTGTTTTTTTTATATAACGTACCGTGGTTGGGTGTACCCATGTACCGTATATATACTGGTTGGTGGTTTCAACCCCTCTGAAAAATATGCTCGTCGGTTGGGATGATGACATTCCCAATATATGGAAAGTCATAAAAACCATGTTCCAGTCACCACCAACCAGACATATATCATCATATTCCCATTGTTGTTGGTTTATAGCCTATTACCCACTACTATTAACCATCACTATTGACCACTATAGTGACTATTAACCACTATTAACCCATCATCCACAGTAATATATTGTTATTCCAATTATTAACCACTATTAACCATCATTAACCATTAATATCCCTTAATATCCCATTGGTTAATGGGACACCCCACATGACCCACATGGCTCGGCCGCGAGCGGCCGCTGCGAGCGGCCGCTCGGCCGGCTGCCACGTCACGTCACCGGCGTCAGGGCGCGCACCGCCAAAGGCGCCTCGACGGCGCGGTTCATCAGCTGCGCTGCCTGGATCGTTGCTTGGTATGTATGTATATATATATATATGTGTGTGTGTGTGCATGTGTGTGTTTACATAGATGTGTATATATATACATATATATGATGTGCTATATTAAATCAATATCATCATGTGTATTTGTATATATATATATATCATCTAGTTAAAGTGTTTAACAATATGTGGATACACATTTAGATAGCGGATATATACTTGGTCATCGGGGATTCAATATACTATGTTTTTTTAAATATGTGGTGGTGTTCATGTAATATGTAGATACTAACGCGCTAAACGCAATAGTAAGCCAGACACAAGAACTACCCTGAATCCAAAGTGGCGATGGGAGTTTGTCTGGGTACCTGGGGTAACGATACTAATGGAACAATGTATGTTGTTTGGCATACCCTAAAAATAGGTATCAGATGAAATCAATAGTGGATACCTTTTTGGGTCCCAGATATAAGTCTATTGCTTAATAACACATATATATATATACATATATATTATATATATAATATGTGACGACGCCAAACACATCTGAATATTCCAAACGTTGTATAATGTGCACACATCTACATTGGTTCAACAATCCCAAACTGCAGGGGTACCTTAAGACTTTTCAACAACTGGCTGGTCATATTCTAGTCATATAATGGTCAAGATCGAGTTTTGGATCAACATAGCCTATTCTCAGACAACTATATTCTCCAGGATACCCTCCTTGGAGCTTGATGTGGTCCAGTGAGATGATTTCCCTGGATATGCAGCGGTTGGGTTCCGAAGTTCGATTAATGTCATATTTTTGATCATGTTATACGGTAAAGAAATGTAAAGAACCATTTTGCCAACTAAAGTTTGGGTACTATATTTCCATTGATGCGTATGCGTAATGTGGTCAACCCAATAGTAAACCATTCCCAAGTTGAACTTAGAATGGGTACACCACTATTTGGGGTAGTACCAGCCATGTTAAACATATACTATCCATTTTGAGACACATCGATATATTATCTAGAGATACCTCGGATGAAATACATAATATTTATTTAGTTTGAACAAATTAAAATTAGTGAGCCAAACACAATTGAAACACAGAAGTATGTATAGTATGTATAAATCTTGGAGACCTATTCGGTGCATCCACGACCAGCGGGTGAATAATCCCAGTGTGTAACAGTGTAACCTTCGATTTCACCATGGATTGCCTGGCACTGGACATCCATAATGTTGGTAAAGCACTAATAAACCATCCCCAATTTTACCACAAATGGATGTATAAACAGTATAAACCATCAAAATATGGCTGATGTATTTTTTCTTTACAGACACCCAGTGACATGTTTGATTCTCAGAGGCTAATCATGTTCCTAGCAGCTGAGAAAAACCTCCAATCTGTCGATGACTTTACCGATGGAACTGGTGAATGATGAGTTTCCCTTTTACGGGGTATATGTACGATGGTATACAGTATATTCACATTTTTAGACAAACCCATTTGGAGCAGAAATAGCCATATCCCATCTCATTATGTACTTAGTTGATACCCTCTGGTAAACGTTTACACAACTATGGAAAGATCCACCATGTTATAGCTTTTAGTAAATCAACTATTTCTATGGGTCATTGGGTCATTTTCAATCCCTGTTTCTATGTTTACCGGGCCGGGTCGGTTTCCCTTTCAGGTTTCCCTTTCCCAAAAAAGGCCTCCTTGCACCCAATGCAGCTGTAAAGCCTCGGAGAAGGGGAGATTTACCACCATTTACCACGATGGCTTTTTCTGTGTATCGAATGGGAGAAGCCCAGAATATGATTATATATATATACATATTATCATATGTAAATATTCATACATACATAGAGAGAGAGAGAGAGAAAATATTATGATTTACCACGATTTACCTATTAAGAAAATGGAGATTTTCCATAGCTTGGCCCATTTATAGATGGCTTGATGTTGTTCGAAGCCTGCTAAATTCTGCACGAATTTGTCCATCGCCTATCCGGAAAACAACTACAGCCCTTGTGAATTGGTTTGCCAGTGCTTGCAGTGGTTCCAAATGCCTTCAAACCCAAGTTACGAATCTGATGAAATGGGAAAGAATCGAGATACAAGAGGGGCGGATGATTTCAGAGTACGTACGGATAACTTTCTGAAAGGGTCTCTGGGAATTTCCTATGACCAACGAGATTCTAGTAAATAGGGCTCTAATGATTGACTGATTGACTCTATATATATATATGTATTATATTATATTATGTGATTCCATGCAGTCAATATATATATATATATATATTTCTGCCGCTGCGCATCATTAAGCAACAAAAACCAGCAAAACGAGTGTCACTCCTGATCAAAACAAACGAAAATAACAGCTACAGTAAACTAAGACCTCAACATCTTCATCCATCGGTTTACCTGTTGGTCATTTCCAGGAGGTTCTCCCACGTTAATCTTCAGAGATGAAACTGATACATAAGGGGCCCATAGATTCCTGATACATAACTAACCCATAGATTCCCCAGTCAGAAAATATCAGAAAATCACTGCAAAGCCGGGTTTTCTATGGAACAGCGAGATTTCTGATCCCCTGTCAGGGAAGTCCTTGGGGAGTTTCACCCTGAGGCAAAATTATGATGGACTTTATGGGATTTTTTGGGGTGTTTTTTTTCATGTTTCTTCATTTCCCAAAGGGTTATACCGGTTATACAACTTGTTGTATTCCAGTCTTCTCCTGAGTCCCCTTGTTCTACGAGGCTTCTAAAGAGCTTCTCTCCTCGGATCTCTAAAAATATCATCCGACAGGTTTTTTGTTCGCGACTGTTTTTCTTACAAGGTGTTACAAGTACTAGTACCCTCTGGTTTAACATAGCCATGGAAAATGAGCCATTTATAGATGATTTTCCCAGCTAGAAACCTCCATTTATGAGGGATTTTCCATGGCTATGTTAAATAACCATGGCTATTTTCCATGGCTTTATAGATGATGTGCCTATGAAAAAACGGTTGGGGTTCACCAAGCGGCTGTCGAATCACCGGGTCTTGCCACATGCTCCAGAGCGCCAAAGGTGTGATCACGCCCTGAGGATCGGGAAAAATGCTTGTTTTACCATCACAAAATGGTGGTTTTGTCCATAAAACATATGGGATTAGGCGTAGAAGATCTGTCCATATCTAGTGATGAACCGGAAACCACGGATTTACCAGTAAGCGTTCCTGTCAAGCTTCCTTTCAATCATTGGAAGTGAAGAAAATGTACTTGCTGGGTGCCCTGAGAGCCACCACAGGGAAATCAATTGGGCTTCAGCGGCTTCAGCGCAAACACTTTGCTCGGAAAATACGACCCATTCCAAGTCATTCCCTCCCCATCCTGGCTCAAATCACACTGGAGTGTGACCCCTCAACCATATTCAACCATCCTCCACCCCTCTAGTGGCTAGGGCAACTTTGAAGGGTAAGATCTTCGTCATTTTCTGACACCCTGGGGTAACATCCATCTCAACCTGGAGCCATACCTCCATGACAATCCGACCAAGTGGACTGAAATCGTCGCAACTTTGGGGACATAAAACCACTAACCGGATCTAACCGGCATAGATTTGACAAAGACCATTCTGTGAGGCAGTTCCTTGGGTCTATATAATCGTGCACAAAACAAAAAACACAATGCTTTTGGGGTATCCGTGGGGCCCTTTGTTGTAGTTGATGCGATGTTCGGCGTGCGAGAGGTGCCCAGTCAATATTCCCCTAGTTTCAACCACCAATCCCCTGAGACATCTTCGTTGGAATTATCATCCCATCCCTACAGTTAAAAGTGTCAGAAACATCATTTTCACCATCAACCACCATCCCATTTTAAAAAAAAACATAAAATCAACATAAATGCGTTGCATGACATTAACCTATGATCAAAAATTCTCCCCACAAAATGCTTCCGACCCGCCCTTGAGGTCATGCAGGTCGCCAGCAGGTCGCCAGCAGGTCGCCAGCAGGTTCGGTCCCAGGCGCATGGTGCGTGAGCATCATCAACTTCAGAGCCCAGGTGCCACTGGAGATGTCGCGGATGAAACGGCCCAACTTCCACCAGAGGCACGCAGCATACAGCGCCTGGGCGCCAATGTCAAGGGGAGGTCAAAGCCAAGTGAAGGAAAATTGTAGATAAGTTATGATAAGTTGTAGATGGTGAGCTTTGGGATTTTGTTGAAATCTTTTTCTGAGGTTTTTGAGGAAAAATGCCGGAGTGGTTGAAGGAAACATAAGCTGAAATGGTTCCCAATGGTTCCCAATGGTTCCCAATGGTTCCCAATGGTTCCCAATGGTTCCCAATGGTTCCCAATGGTTCCCAATGGTTCCCAATGGTTCCCAATGGTTCCCAACTTCAGGGTGCACCCTCCAGTCATGCCCCATCCCAAAATGCCCAGGGTCACCGGGCCCAAAGCCCAAGGAAGAAGGCAGCATAGGGCGTAGCTTTGCTGTAAGTAACCACCTTGGATGCTTCGGTGGGATCTGCAGGTCCTCAAAATTTTGCAAAAAGGAAGGAACCACGCCCACGAACCCACCGAATCAAGGTTCCAGGTTTATCAAGATTTGTCTATCTTCCAGTGACTGACTATTTGAATCTATTTGACTATTTGCTCGAAGTTCAATAAATTCTATTTTACACGATTACTTCGATGTTTTTACATACTTCAAGATGCAGAACTGCATGGCACACCTGTTTCCCAACGACTTCTTCCAAATGCAACACAGCATGGTACAAAGCCAAAATCATCAAACCGCAACAACTTTGTGACTTGGCTTGGGGGGGTATCTGTTCTGACCATCCATCCGTCCGTCCGTCCATCCATCCATCTATCCATCCATCCATCCATCCATCCATGTTCCTCCAAACTTTAAGCTAAGTCTGGGCAGGATAAATCAAGGAATTCTTACCAGGAATGCAGAAACATTATTTTGAGGGTGTCAAATGTCATGAAAAAATTATGGATATCACCAGTAGGTTCGAGATTTGTCCGGCAAAGCAAAAATGAATAAACATTGGCGATGTTAACAGTGGACACTTCGATCAACATCATAATATGTGTATATAGGTTTGTCTGAAAAAAAGGTCCCCATCCAACAGTTTTATAGCTAATCGTCATGTTCCTCTTGTTTGCTGACCATTTTGGGGTGCCATATATACCCCATTGTTTTGGACAAATCCAGTTTATCATCGAACCACAAAGTGAAATACAGTACTCCGCAAGGCGTCGATGACTTTCGTAACATGTCGTAACCTTCGTAACGTTCGCACCCTTCGTAGCAGGAGGGTCGTCCCGCTGTCCCCAATCTTTTGGGGTTCCTGGCGAGTAAAAAATCTCGGGGGCAAACTGCAGCTGAAGGCACGTACATCGACTGTAAGGTGGATTCACCTTGGAAAATGAGATCGTGAAAGACAAAGGATTGCCAGTCCTCGGTTGCGGCAGGTTAATGATTCCCTGATGATTCCCTGATGGGATCGGACGAAAAAAAATGAGGAGCCTCAAGGAGAAGAGTAGAGTCTCTACACCTTTCCACACCGGGAGTTGGCCACGAACTTGGGGATTTGGCATGTCTCAAGGTCATTTTCAGAAACACCCATACAACGCAAACTTGGTTTGCCCTCTATATCCAAATTCGTCTTGGCGATTCCTCTTTTTGTTCTTAGGCCCAGTGGTGGAGTCGGTGGCAATGTTTCTCCTGCCCGGTGTCGTTTCTGGTTCCATCTTTCCACCATTGCTGAGTTGAAATCCCCACAGACCCTATTTTTTGCAGGTTCCATAAATCCCCACATACCATCTGTTGATGGTTTCTACAGCAGTTTCAATATGTTTCAATCCCAAAAGCCGTCACTCCCAGAACGCACGAGTTCTTAGCTGTCACCTTTCCATGCATTGGAACCTGCCCCGCAAGTTGCCCTTTTACCACCAAGTATCCATGGCTGCTGCCATGACAAGTCGTAAGTGAAAAGTGTGACTTCAACGGTAGAAAAATGGCTTTGAACAGGACTTGGCTGTACTTTTTGTTGGCAGAAGCCAGAACAAGCCAAGTTTTTACATGCCATTGATCCAATTGAATCCAATTGATCCATCGAAATGGAGACAGGTGCTGCCCGTTTCTGACAAGCGCGCGGCTGGGTGCATCCTATCAACTCCTGTCATGGTGTGATAGCAAACTGCCTGAGCCAAGATCGGAGGATTCCAAAATTTCCTGGAGGTATGTTACATATGTTATCTGTGTCTGTACACAAAAGCACTGTTCAAGAAGTCCATAACCAGCTGAATCCCCAAGATCGGTTGCTTCCATGCACCAAAATCTGAGCCATTTCAGCCAGTTCAGCTACAAAAAAACGCTAGGTCAGAGCTGGAAAACGCAGTGACCAGGGAGCTCACCGTCACCCAACCTTTCTAGAGGAAGTGTTTCAGCAGCGTTTGAACCTCAATAGATGATCATCAGGCTCGGTTTGAAAACCATTGGATTATACGGTTATACGTTCATTGCTAAATATCAATGGTTTACCATAAGTTTCTGTCTCAAAAAAACATTGTATGTTCATTTAAAATCAAAGGTTGATGTAATAATATCAGGTAAATCAATGATTTTACGTGACCCGTAAATTTCATCTGGCATATTTACCATGGTTTACCCATGGATTTTTCGCCACATCAGATCCCAATTGGCACCACTGGCACCCAGACCCCTTTGCCATCCAAGGCCAGCAGATTTGGGGAGGCTTGTGCCTGCCAGGGTCTTTTTCCCCATATAACCACCATTGCTTAGGATTTGGGCAACGAAAATGGTGATTGAACGGCCAAACATAATGATTTGACCATCGAAAACAGGGATCGAACCGAGAAAAAATTGGCTTTCAAGCCAGAAGAATTGGGATTTTAAGGAATGAGAATGGGGAAATAAACCGGGTTCAGCTGATAAACACAGGATCTGGTCCAAGAATGTAACAAAGCAAAACGATCATGTCACCAAGTAGGCGTACTGCGGCACACTCGCCCATGCTGTCTCCAGCTGCAACATAACCAACATACTATGCTTGGAGCATGACTTCCCTATTGGAACCTGCGATAGCTTCAATGTGAAATGGTCGCATTCAAAACCTGCAAAAAAACTACAGTATCCATCAGGTAGGTTGTTGAGGCCTCTTTGGTTTGTGTGGTAGGTCTACCCGGCCTTTGCGGACAAGAAACATGCAACGGAGGCATCCCCAGTTCTAAAGGCAGCTCCATATTATCTCTGTAGATATAGAGTACTATACTACATCCAGAAATCAAACCTATAGCACCATTTTTTGGCATTTTTTCTGGTCAGTTCACGGATGTTCACCTCATCCCTGGTGCCCATTTTTGGGTGAAATCCGGTTGTTGCGATTTCTCTGGACTGGTTGGTTAAGAACAGAAGTCCCAGTTTGTGATTGTCATCACCAAATTCGCCAATAGATGGCTTCATAATGCTTCATAACCGTCCAAAACAGTACCTGGTGTACCCCATTCCCCATTCCAATCACCTCAAGAAGAAGCTCCAACACCTCGTGATGACCTCTGCGACCGTAGACCAGCTAAACATGTCGATTTCTTCGTGAAACATTGCGGTCGCTATAGCGGTTTCGGTGGTCTACAAGGATTGATCGAAATCACGCAGTCGCCACTTGCCATCCTCAAAACTCACATGATGGAAACCAAGAAAAACGTGTCCAATAGGAACATCCCCTTGACAATTTTGGGGGTTCCGTGCATGAGATAAACACTCATCAGTTCTGCTGACAAGCCACCAAATCAATGTTAATCCCATCCCCCTAATATCAAATCTGCGGTGTGTGGAACCCCTAAATAAACAGCTCCAACGGTATATCTAAGATTATCTATGTATATACATACATATCTATATACATATACATATATATATATATATATATACGGTGAGTTCATTGGACCGGATTATGCAAAGTAGCTGTCAGCAGTGGTAGAATTCAATGATTAGGCCGCGACTATACAGTCTCTACGAGCCTCATAAATATATATATACATGATATGATTACTATATATATATATTATACACACATACAGATGGCTAAGGGTCGATGATGAATGTAGTGGTCATCAAAAAAACAATCCAGCTATTGGGGGGTGATCATGTTCGCCTGGTGATGATTTTTTCAGCTTGGAAACCGCACCCATCAAGCTTGCGAGGTGGACCTGAAAGACGCGTTTTGGGATCCGCGGGTTGGAAACTCACTAATAAAATCATGGTCTGGAAAGTTTAGACCATGAAAACCATGAGCAAAACATGGTTGATGGCCATTTATATCACCGGAGATTTGACAAAGATATGATATAGGCATTGAAAATGTTGACAACAATCTGATTATTCCAAGGGACTAGAATATCATTTCCCCATGAAACTTGCTGTTTCGGGGTTATGTAACATGGCTGACCATGTTTTCTTGAATTGGTGAATCCTATAAGCCATGGATTTTCCCATTTTTGGTCACCAGAGGGCCTTCCCGGCAGAGTGACAGTTCAGGGACCACTCAATGGGACTGACCCGCAGACTTGCAGAAACCTAGCTTCTGTGTCTATGTTTATAGTTTATGAATTACATACTGTTGATATACCATAGTCGTAATTCACATTCATTTATCATACTAATCTCTAGAGTACATATGTATAACGACAGATATAGCTTATATTCAAATCAGTTACCTATAGTACATCTTCGCCCACCATTTCACTCTTTTCCTGGAGAGAACCCCCCCCTGGGCACTCCAACAGGTGTTTCGCCCTGTCGTCCCAGTGGGTCTACCTGAGTTCTCTTCATGAATTGTTGTGCTAAACAATATAAGAAATCATCATTTTGTTGGGTCATTCTTATTTAACTTAACATGCGCAAGGGGCATGCCAAATTAAACATATCGTAATTAAACCATAATTGGTTGGTTCAATCCACCTTCTTGGTTGAAACAGCATCAAAATCCGTGTGATGGGGGATGTCAATATATTAGTATGATCATGGCTGACCAGGCTGACTCCTCCATGAATCAACCAGCAGGAAAGTCGGACAGAAAAGGCTGATCTACACAGCAGGGCGCCCCTGGCCAGTCCCCAAAAATTGCTTGATTTGTTCTGATGACGTCATACTTTCGGACTTGCAAAACCACATAAAACATCATAAAACCACAATAATAGCAGCTGGTTTTTTATACCCCTGTGTTGAGTGCAAACCATAACTGCTTGCTCCATGATTTCTGGTGACCCTCAAACTCAGTGGATGGCTGATCCCATGATTTCTTGATTGGATCTTGAACCCACATCGACACATCGATGTCTGGTATCAAGCCCCTGGGACCGGACACATTTGTTATGTGATTTTTGGGACGGGCCTCCCTGTTTTCATGGTAAATCTATGTAAATCTTCAGATTTCGGTTGCTTCCAAGCCGCATTCAGTCTTTGTTCATTCCAAGATATTCCAAGTCTCGCTCATATCATCTATCACCATGTTTCTCTGTTGAACCCCCCTTTTCTTCGGTCAGCCATCCCAGAACCCCCCAACCTGGGCGTGATGCTCCAGAAGTTCTCGGACCAGCGATGCATCTGCGCACTGGAATCATGCTTGATATGGTGTGGACAAAGCCAGCAGCCAAACGCAGTAAGAAACTTTACCAAGCCAAAGATACCAAAGTTGGGTATTGTTAGTATTGTTTATCATAACCCTTGCCCACTTGGCAAACTTGAGTATATGGTTTATAGGTTCCACCGGTACAAACTATCTTCTCCAGCGCAAAGCTGGCTATTGGATGCGGTTTCTTGATCCGCTGGAGCTTAACCCTCAGGTCGATGTCCCCGAATCGCGAACGGCGAACATGGTCAAAATCTCATGTTCATTTTCGTTTGATGCTTGCAATGAACTACCTTTCGGTGATCACTTTGCTGCCAAAAGCTGCCAAACCTGACTCTTTACACTCTCTGGCACCCTCGATTTGTCTACCCTCATAAATTGTCATATTTTGACCATGGAAAAATGATCAATCGAAATAATTTCATTGCGACCTGACAAAACCCCATGGCAGTCGTTCGTTTTTTTTCCGGCACATAGTCAACTCACTCAACTTCCTGGGCGAGCGGGTTGATCCCCATCTCACTTTGGGCCACCTGGCGTTGTCGAGCCAAGTTTGATGGCCCATGGATGGCAATAATCATTGTCAGTGGCTACAGTATGGGTCAACCTTGGGTACCAAAAAAGGCCCGAAATCCAAGGATGTTCCAACTAACAAAATGAACTGCGGCCCAGATCTCTCCAAATCATGATATCATGTCATATCGTCAGATAGGTCTGTCCAAAAGTCGGATGCCCGAAAATCCAATGGTGTCCAATCTCATTTTCACCATGATCCATGATTGATATCCCCGCACCTGCCACGGGTCGGCCACAGGTTCAACCAAAGGCTTGCCCAAGGAATCCTGGTTTAGCAGTGGATCCACTGCATTCATTTTCGAGCCCATCTGGGGGTATTTACTATCGGGGAAGGATTTAGGACCTTTAGGAATGCTGAAGTTGGCATGGTAACCAACCCAAGAATGGACTTTCAAAGAAACAGAAATTCGGACTCCCAATGGTCATCCCAGGGTCAATCCAATTGTAAGTGGCGATGCCAACCAATGGGAAGACCAAGCCCTTCCGAAACTGGGATGACCAGCAAAATGGCTATGGATCAAAACCCATCATAGTTTGAGGGATATGCCTTGTGTATATATATATATATATGTGTGTGTGAGTGATATATATATATATATATTATTATATTATATTATATTATATTACATTACATTATATTATATTATATTATAGTATTATATATATATGTGTGTGTGTGATACTGATACGTATACATATATGTGATATATATATATACGTATGGTAACATCTATCAGCTATTTTGAAGTGAATTCCACCATCAGCATCTCAGCATCGGGTGTCCGCACTGCCGAGACGTAGCTTCCGCATGTGTTTGAGAAGTCCCGGGCCCAGGGATCCCCACCTGAGGTGCGGCCGAGAACTGCCGAGAACTGGTTATGACTAACATCTTTTATTTCTCCATATAATAGGGAAGAATACCCTCTGGTAAACTAACATAACTATGGAAAATCACCACTTTTAATGGGAAAACTCACTATTAATGGCCATTTTCAACAGCTACGTTAAATTACCAGAGGGTATTCACAACTGACTAATAATTATTTTTCAGAGGGGTAGGTATACCACCAACTAGGCATCCATATTCATTTCTCCATATATTGGAAAATGGCCCTAATCGAAATAGATGGTTTACCTATTAAAAATGGGGATTTTCCGCGGACTGTTAAATAACCAGAGGGTAATCATTATGATAATCCCAATTACATGATTCAATCCCAGCCTAAATTCATTATTATCTCATGATTATCACAATTATTTTATTCATTATCCCATCATTATCGCAATATAGATTGTGTTATCTGAGTTATCCCAATATAGACTAGCCCGACATGATCCCATCATAGTAGAAAAAAGTACTAGTGCAATACGATGACTACTGGTATTTCATCATCTATGTTATTGATTGTAACTATTATGACAATTGATCATTTTGTGTATCCCAAATATGTTATCTCATTAATGGTATCCACGACATATCAATGGGAAATCCCCTGTATATGGAGCTTTTGCACAATGAAAATCACCCGTAAATGGTGTATTTGTTCTATTGCCATGTTTCATTGCCGGAGGACAATATTCATTGCATACCATATCATTGTATACGATGCCATTATGTCTGGATAAATTGTAATAATTCACTGACCTGAAATAAGGCTATTACCCTTACTACTGTAACCATCATTCCAATGACCTCGCAGTGAGTCACAGTGAGGCCGTTATAATTTACCCAAAATATACCAAGTCCGTTCAAGTCCATATTTCACCATCCCAGGATTTTATACCGTTGGTTGATATATACCATTGATCATATACCATTGGTTTATTATATGGCTTTTATGAACCTACATGGTTGATATTCATCATCCCCATATATATATATATGTATATATACATGTACTGTGAACTGGTAACAGATCCCGGATTCCTCCACCTACAGGAGCCTCCCAGCTGCTGATCGCGGCACGGCCCTATTGACTCCCAATCGCTGCTATCCACCGGCCACGGTGTATCGGCAGGAGTGTCCATGTATATGTATATATATATATGTGGTATATTATATGTGATATACCATATCATTGGATGATGTTGTCATCACACCCCCAAGAGTCCCGCCGGGCCACAGGCTCGCCAGACCTCATAGGCCGTCTTACGCAAGCGGTGACATTTGGCGGCGGAGGCGGCCTGGAACAACGGGTGCCGTTGCCACACCGGAAACGGGTGCCGTTGCGGCCGTTGACCCTGGAGTTCTCCAACAAAAACAGTGCAAAAAAAAGTGGTTTAACCAAGAATGGTGCTTGAACCAGCACAAATGGTGGTTGAACCAGCAAAAATTGGAATTCGACGTGGTTTAACTATCAAAAAAAAGTGTTTTAACATAATTAGATTTATGTATAATAACAATGAATTATCTCAAGTGGGACATAATGTGATGAATAACTGGCATATAATTATAATAATGGTATGTCACTTATATTACTTACCTTAGATATACCAAACAAAATGGGGATTTGATTTGACCATGTGTAGAAGGGACATAATGTTGTACCGAGGAAATATGAGCAACAAAACTTGAATTCACCATTTATTTAGGGGATTTTAGGTGGTGTACTATATACTGTATACATATGTATGTGTATATATATATAATTTGCGTGAACAAAATATAGAAATGTATTATATATCTTATATAGTAATTGGCACTCCCAAAACACATGACATGCAGGCGCAGGGAATGCAGAACATGTTTCAGCGATGCAATTTTATGAGACTGTAGTATAGGAGAATATAAGCAACAGGACGTGAATTTTCATGTGTGCCTTTTTCGGATTCCAAGACACTGTTAGGGGATATATGGGGATATACAGATATGTTCTTTCTTGTTGAAAATGGATGAAAATGGTGGTATTCCACTTCCTTGGCCACGTCATAGGTCGTGTGAATTGGGGGGCCAACGGTTCACCATAATGCCACAGAATGTTGAACCCGAAGAACTGTTAGACATACAGAGGAATTGGCATTAATCTCCTGACCATGGGAAACCTGATATTTCTATGATCCATTTGTAGTGTTTGTATTTGTTGGTCGTGGGTCAAATGAAACCGGCCAGCTGCCATTTATTGTAGGAAAAACCCTCCAAAAATGGTGGTTTACCTTGACACATTTGTAGCCATGGGAAGTCCCAGGTTTTGGTGCATCTCTGATAAAAACATGGCTCAAGCTCCATGTTGAAGTTGTTTCTGGGTCCACTGTACCCCAGTTCCCAGACATGTCACCACCTCAGTTGTAATGCAGTTACGCACCAATTACTAGATCCCAGTTCACCGCAATTTCTAATCTAAAATGTCTGACTATATGGGTATGGATCAAAACCCGTATACACCCTGCACAGCAACAGTGAACGGATTGTGTGAACTCAAATCGGTTGAATCATGAATTAAGTGTCTTCCCAATCCTTTTAAAGGGCAATACCTGGATGTGCAGTTTGACCAATGAGTAAAAAAAAAAGTTTGATATAAAGTGTGTCATAGTTATAGATGTTATAGATGGAGTATATCCCAAAATTATCCCCAACTTATCCCAACTTATGGTGCTTATTGTTGTACCATCGTGTTGTAGCATAGTTGTCACCGTCACCCCAAACTTTTCAACCGCCTGGCCATTCTTCTCCAAACAGGCGATCCGCTGCACCACTCCTAGCAACGCTTTTTTTTAAGCACTGGATATCAGTGGGAAACTATGGGAAACTAATTTATATCAATTTATCTATGGTTCAATCTGATCATGTTTTTTCATATCGTTTCAATCTTTTCTGTCATGTTTAATGTATCCAAATGGTGATAAGACTGGAATGATGCGCTAATTCACCGGCAAATGCTGGTGAAACTATGGGGATCACTCTCTGCAAGGAGTCCACAGACCATGCCAAACTCACAAAAAAGTTGCCCAATTAGTAAGTGATGAACAACCTGTGTAGATATGTATGTATCTATCTACATATATATATATTCATATATATATATGATATTATAATTATGTATATATATATTTGTATGTTGTCAGCATATATGTATATATGTATTATACATACGTATGTAGAACCGGGCTTTATACCGTAAATGGCATATAGCCATGGGAATTGCCAGTTAACTTGGGATGTAGATCCAAGCCTCCTTTATTTTTGTTTGGCTATTTTTATTTCCTTGCTGCTGTACCATACAAATAGATACAGGTCGTGTATATATATATGTATGTATGTATATATTTATATGTATATATATATATATATATGTATATTATATATATATAGATATATACATATATATATATTGCTACACCTGCCCGAAGAATCGCCCAGTCATGCAAGCAAAGAATGGCAAATATATGCAAATATTGATGATCTTTTTTTTTTGCTCATAAATCCCAATCATTATTTTTTCTAGACCCTGTTAAACCCTCATTGTTGCTTCTTCAATCCCCCATTGATGGCAGCGATGCTGACGCCTGCTTGCTCATCCACGGTGCTAATGACGTCACCATCAGGCACCAGGACCACCACATGCCGAGCACCTTGGCTGGCGATTTGACCAGCACGCCCGTCGTTTCATCAACGAAAATCATGGCTTACCCTCGGGTAAACTAACAGTTTGCTATTGAAAATGGCCATTCATAGTGAGTTTTCCCATTAAAAATGGTGATTTTCCATAGTTGTGTTAGTTTACCAGAGGGTAAGTATGGTTTGTGGTAGATATAACTATAGATAACTATGGTATTCATGGGGTTTATAAACCAACTTATGTTCCACCAATCAGAATGACAACTTTCCGATTCAAGGTTCCAAAGACATGTCCTGTATAAACATCCCCGAAAATTGAGAGGCTTCCAACGACGATTTGCTGCTTTCTGTTGGGAGTTTCCACACACGGGAAAACATATGTCAAGCGGGATCATCATGAAAGAGGTAGGGGGAGATTTTGCAAAACATGAATAACAAATGCTCGGATGTGGGCTATAGACTCACAAGAGCTATATGTGTTTAAGGAATTGCGTGACTCCCTCAAAAAAGCGTGTAAAGTGGATTAAACAACAAAAAGGGAGGTCGAAAAGGACTCCGACCGCCCACTCACGGAGTCTCATAAGAGACTGTAAAAGATTGTCCATTGCCAGGTGCAAGTGCTGTTGCCCAACGAGTATTAAAAAAAAAACATCACATAGTATATATTTGTACCATAATAGTTTGTATAACATAGTTATATAGTATTGTACCAAAACATCACATAGTTATACATATATATATATATATACATAGTGGGAGTATGTGTATGTATTTGTCGCAAAGAACCATGGGTTCCTTGTAACTCCCAGTTTCCATAGGTTCTCCCACGTGGACCTGTAAGTTGCTTCACCATAGGATACCATGCAGTCAGGGTTCCAGCTGCCAAGTGATCTTGAAACCAAAACAGTGGCGAAATGTCAGGAGGGTATTGGCACCAATCATGTCTAACCTCAGGTACTCCCAGACAAAAACGGGATTTGTCAGTTGGGTATAAGTTATAACGCAGGTTTCAAGGCATAACCAACAAACATGGGTTAAATGAAGTCTTACAGTCGCGTGCATCCCTGCAACAAACCTTTCCTTCCTTTTTCGCTGGGGCACTTTCGGGCAAAATCTGGAAGCGCCGCGCAGAGTACAGCACACCTGGCAGGTTTTTGTTTGGTCAATGCCTAAGGGATCAGAAGTGACCGGTGAATCCATACTATCTGGGGACCAGGTGCTATACTAAACTAAGAAATACTGGGGACCATACTCAAAACCAGTGTGTTTTTGTAGTTTGGTCCCCAGTATTCGATCCAATACTACGATGAGGACCATCAGTGACCGGTGAATCTATGGCTTTGTGGTATGCTGACCATGAGCTGCCAGCCACAAAAAACCATCTTCCAAGGATTGGAAGGCAAAGAATTTTACGACCCACCAAAACTGGGTTTGAAAATTGGGTACCCCTGAATCCACTGGATCATCATCATCATCATCATCATCATCATCATCATCATCATCATCATCATCATCATATAATAATAATAATGATAATGATAATGGTAGTAATTATAATATATATATATATATATATATGTATAAGTATATGTATAAGTGTATGTATAGTCATAGCTAATAACAATAACCATTATTAATATTATCATCCCTCCTAAAATTGCCGTTTGCAAAACCTAAAAAAAAAAACAAGGACAACAACGACAACAACAACAACAGACCCCCAGAACATGGCCCTTGCCACGGCCACCAACCTGGCGATGAGAAGACCAATGCGGGCAATTGTTGCCTTCGCTGGTCGTTTATGGGAAAGATCCACCAAAAATCAGCGGGATTTGGAGTGCCCAAGAATCCAAGAAAGGATACACAAAGCAAATCGCCCTTGTTTTGTCGGATTTTACTATTGGAAAAATAGGTCAGAGTTGCAAATATGAATCAAGTTCTCCAACGCTTCGCACCTGGCCGCGACAATCTGAGCGATGAGTCCGCCCAGGGAGTGGCCCGTCAAGACCTGAACGGTGTCTCCGGGGGCTTCGGTAAATTGCAAGAAATCAGGCAGAAAATGTGTAGGTGATGATGTTTTACGATGTATTTAGAATGTAAGATTACTTTGCAGGGTTGGGGCATATTCTTGGCTTTAGCAACGAAGTGGATGGTCCTCTTTTCCAGACGAGAACTATTTGAAATGATGTTTCTTTTTGGACTTCGAGTTGATATAGTTAGCCACAGAGAAACTTGATGCCAAGAAATTGCCGTTGTGTCTGTGGGGCTTTGGGACTTCTCGTGGAATTTTTAGGGCTTCCCATACTACTTGGATGTGCATCCCAGGAAAGTGGGTAACAACCATGTTACAACCTATGATCTATAACTTTGTAGTCTATAACCTAGCTATGTATTGGATATATCCACTCACCAAAATGCACCGCCAAGTACTGGGCTTTCTGGGAGTGCCCACCATCGCATCTCCATCGCTTTGACCGGCTATGATGCTATCCTGAGACTAGTCATTCGGCTGGTCACTTTTGTGGGGGATGACTTCAGATCTCGAGGGAGACTTCCTTGAGAAGACTGGGGCAGGGCTCAAACTTGGGTATCTAGAGCTGTTTTTTTGAAACGATGCAGAGCTTGCGTACGTCATTTAAGCTATAGCTAGTTGCTTTGTAAAAGCAACAGTGGAAACGGAATCCAGCTGATCCCAAAATGTAGGGAAACCAAACTTGTTTTCTCTCTCGGACACACTGGTAAGTTGAGTAGGTTGACTGGCTTGATCACTTCAACTAATGCAAAGCATTTCAAATGATCTGACTTGCTTGATCACTGGCTGATCACTTGATTGTCCAATTGTAACATCATTTTGCAAGCCTTTTCTCGGGGCTTCCATTCCAGTCTGACTGGGGGAGTGAAGATGAGATTTTCGGAAATCTGTGAGCTGCTGGGATACTAAGCTCGCCCCAACCCTCAACACCCCATGTTGCCCCACTCTCTTGAGATAAATGAGATCCATGTTTTGAGTGCTCATGTTCCTTCCCAGAGTTGGTTTAAGGGATAATGCACGTACAGACCGTACAGGAACCTCTATAGTAAGTTTGGTGAATCAAATGCTTTCCTGCCAATGTTTTTCAATTCATACCTCTGCCGATTTTGGGGTTCTCTTCCGAAACCTCCGATGGTTTTTAAACAAATTCCCCAAACCTAATTTGTTGGGCCATGTGTGATGACTTTGGTCGGCCATCAGGCATCTATGAATTCTCCAGGTCAAGGACCAGCTATTTTCCAGCTTCCGGCACTTCATAAGCTGCTCCCAAAACCAGTCCTCCAGTTCATTCCAAAGTTTAACATCTGCATTGCCTGCCGTCAGGTCGAGGTCAGGGCCGAGGGGTCTGGCATATCCCCACACTCTTTTCAAACGTATGACACCGTATTTCCTTCAAAAAGAAGTGATGAAATCATTGAACATAATTTAACCCTCCCTCGTGAGTCTTTTCCATCTACCCAACTCGAAAAGCCATGACAATTCATGAAGATCTTGGGCATTCCATGTCATTCCCATCACCACAAAAGGCGGTGCCGCGGTGCCTGTGAATCCCACTATGCTCTGAACCAAGGCTACTGGCAGCAGGGACAAGATGGGCACGATCTTTGACAGGGCCTGCAACACCTGATTCACGGGATGATCCAGGGATGATCTGCTCCTTTTCCAAAACTTATCCATTGATGATTGATCCGCCACCTCAATGGTGGCGAAGAGCTTGATGTCGGCATAGACGTCTCTCCAGGAGCTGGTTCCCTTCAAGGCAAAGACCCGGGTGCCACCTTGGGGCCGCAGGACTCATCCCAACCGTGTAGCACTAGATGCACAGCAAACTCCATTTCTGGATGGTGAATAGTGAAAATCACAAAAAAAATAGGTTGGAACCCATCCAGCCAACTTTCACGGATGTTTTCAAAACTGTGGCTATGTATATATATATATACAATTATATACATATAAATGATCATGACTGCCCATGGCTTTCTTGCTAACTTGTGCGCAATTGATGATATTGCCAACGCGACATGGGACATGAACCCGCTGATTCAAGCCCCATGTCTCGCCCGACCCTGGGCTATGGTTGTTGGGTCCTTCGATCATTGATCTATGCACATGCTTAGGGAGGTCCAGTTGATAAATGGGCATATAATATCATATAACTACAGGAGTGATATCCGAACTAACAATGATTGTAGCCCAGCCGAAACCAATTAGTGACGTTGTACCAGTGATTGTAGCCCTGGTTTACCCTCTGGTAAACTAACATAACTATGGAAAATCACCAGATTTAATGGGTAAATCCACTATGAATGACCATTTTCAATAGCTATGTTAGTTTACCAGAGGGTACCCATTTACGGCCCCAAGTGCCTAAGTATGACCTTTCTTTGACGTTTGGATCCAAACTGATTCGCCCAGCCACGTCCGATGCCCCGCGCGGGAGAGAAGCGTACCGAGACCCAACGCGGCAAAGCATCGTAGGTGCTGCAATGTTCCAACCTGCCAGGATGGATCTCTGCTATTTTAAGGGTGAAATCATCCTATACAACTGCTACCCTCTGGTATATTAACATAGACCCTGGCAGTCATCGGGGTTGGAAGACTAGTTTCCAGTCAACATTGGTGATTTTCAGGGTCTAAGTTAATTTACCAGGGGGTAATATCCATATTACAATAGGTGTTGAAATCATCCTTCATGAACCATTTGGCCCTTTACCTCAGAAAAATGATGTACAAAATGCAATGATCCAGTTGCCACATGCCCTGTGAGGATCAACCCCATAAATGACCTTCGGCGGGATATGAAACACCCTCTCCGGTAATCAAACATGACTTGCTGGAAAATCCCTTATAAATGGAGGTTATAGTGGGAAAAACATGTGTATATCAACATGTGCTTACGTGGTGGTTTGGGTTGGTGGTTTGGAAGTCTGGGAATTGATGATTTTGTACAACTGGAACCAATCTAATATTATCAAACCCTGTAAATAAAAGCTTAACAGCACATTTAAAACAACAATAACACAAATTGCTATTATATTATTATTGCTGGTTTTTGAAACTTTATATATAGTACCTGAGAAAACAAATTCACTATTATTTCACTTGGTTGTTTACTTTATTGCTACCAATTTATACTTTCCTTTCTAACTTAATTGTTTATTATTTTGGTTAATTATTACATGGGGTATCCATAAAACCTACATCAAACCTCCATGTGTCCTCCATGGAACCTCCATCAAAACTCCATCAGTTAGACTACATGAGAGAACCAACAAGTGTAGATACAGGGGCCTTTAAAACCTCCATGAAACCAACATCAACCCTCCATGGAACTTCCATCAAACCTGCAGCAGTTAGACTGCATGAGAGAACCAGCAAGTGTAGATACAGGGGCCTTTAAAACCTCCATGAAACCTACATCAAACCTCCATGTATCCTCCATGGAACCTCCATCAAAACTGCATCAAACATGTTCAAAAGGTAGTGATGCAAATGGATGTCAAATCGATCGCAAATAGATCGTTATCTGATCGTAAAATAAATTCAAAAAATGTAATAGCATGTGTGCATTTTGATGTCGCTTTCAGTGGGCAATAGATTCATAGAGATATTTTTTCTTATAGATAGATAGACTTAATTGGATTATATAATTAGATAGAGATTAGCACAAATGGGTGGGACTTCCTGGTTTTTACGTTCTTCCGCCTGACGTGGCTGCAGAGGCAGGCTCAGGT
>Ga0126342_10002563_pt1 | contig 28598 bp, 24 predicted proteins | sample Cyp1metagenome_FD_92528 | JGI IMG/M metagenome (GOLD analysis project Ga0126342, IMG submission 92528) | Coral microbial communities from Lord Howe Island, Old Settlement Bay, Australia - Cyphastrea 1 metagenome | ecosystem: Host-associated > Invertebrates > Cnidaria > Coral ... | reverse complement strand
ATGCAGAATCTAACAGAAACCCAACAAAACCATGGAGAATCTATCAGATACATATCATGATCCCAGCTATAGATTCCCAAAAATTATTATAGGAAGGTTGACCCCCCCAAAAAAAATAGGGGGGGTAATTACTATTAGGCAGCCAACATTATTCAATTGAGGGTAATCCCAGTTGCAGACAATCATTTCCAGGTGAATTTTAGTTAATTAATTGATATGTTTGAGCCACAGATAAATAAATGAAGGAAATCAAAGTTGACCTTTGGTATGGGTAAGGGCGTGGGTGATTTTGAAACCATGAATTGGAAAATATATATAGATATAATTTAATGAATATATTACATAATTGGTAACACCCTTCGAACCCAGACCCTGGAAATTTGTAGGATCTGACTAGAAACCTCTGGTATGTTTGAGTTTGACGAAATGAAAATACCTCGGGTTTCTTACGCAAACCTCGGTTTTTCTTTTTCAAACCCGTACTGAACCCGTATTTAACCCGTATTACCCCCGTATTTTACCTGTACGAACCCCGTATTTTAGTACTGGTTTGGAAAACCTCGGGTTTCTGCCAGAAACCTCGGGTTTTTCCACTGACCCACCGTTTTTTTCCTAGGGTGTATATTATACTATACCTTCTCCCGGCATATGGTTTTGGGTCAAGTCATTGACTTTGGTTGCTACGAAAGAGGACCAACACATGTGGTTTGCGGGGTCGGTTTTGACCCATACCTAGCATTTGACTTAACCTAGCAGATGGGGAAGAGCACGAAGTTCAAGACTAAAGTATCGTGGAGAATCTTGAACCGCTCCTAGGACACGCAAACAATACATGATCAAAGCAGAATAGGAAGACATGGATGGAACCTGTGACTCAGCAAAGGAACTGACAGGACGAACATACAGTACATTGAGTAACATTGCCTTTGGGATGTGTCTTGACTAGTGGCAACTTATTTTGTTTTGGATCCAAAGCCTTCCAGCATTGCCTCGGGAATTTCCAGCGAGAGTATCTCTGGGATCCACGTGGGAAATGCCCGAAGTATCATGGGTAGTGTAGTGACCATAGTGACCGCCAAAGCTGATGTGTTCCTGTTTTCTTCAACATACACTATTCGAACATTCATCAATAGTGGCTACTCTGGGCTAAGAACCAACAAGGCAATTTTTGGATTTTTGGAGGCATGTTCTGAACTACCCCAAATTAGTACACCTCCAATCATTGATGAGGAATTAATGTTGCTGGAATTAGGTGCATGGGAGCACCATGAATGTTCAATGTTGTTCATATACATTAGCTGCATATTAGCAATCACGAGGAGTCAACTATAGTTGTTTTTTAGCATCCCACAATGGAAAACAAGGGAAGAGGAAAGAAGAGGTCAAGAAAGATACATTAAGAATAATCAGCAGAAAAAAGGACAGAGAAAACAAATGGAACTATGAAAACAAAGAACGAGAAAGAAGAACGACAAGTAGAAGAGAAAGGAGGAAAGGACAAGGAAAACGACAATAAACAAGTAGAATGAACAAACAACGGAAAAGGAAAAGAGAAAGGAAAAGGAAAAGGCCAAAAGACAGAATGAACAGAAAAAGGAAGAGAAAAGAGAAAGCAACGGACAACGCAAAAGGATAAAAGGACGAGGAAAGTGACAATTGAAGATCGTAATCAAACGATAAAGGTCAAGGACAAAGAAAAGGAGAACACAAAAGCTGAATGAAAAGAGAAAGGAAAAGGAAGAGAGGAGGGAAAATACCATAAAAGCAGAATGACAAGGAAAGGAAAAGAGAAAGGAACACGGCAATAAGAAACAACAAACCCATGGGGCTGAGATGGGCTTTATTATTTGTGTTGGGTGGAGGGTTCCTTAAACTGGAGGGGACACCTGAGCTTCCCAGACCATCATTTCTAGTGCAAATAATAATAATATATATATATATATATTATATATATATAAGAGGTTGATCATTTTGGGGATGGCGTTCTTCTTTTTTAAACCTCACTATACCTCACTTTCCTCTTCAACAAACCATGAAAGATCAGGTATCAGAGATGCAGAAGATGTAAATCAGCACCAAGGTCATCATCACGATGAACGAACATGAGAAACAAAAGAATGAAGGGTAAGACGGGTAAGAAACAAAAAAGACATGAGCCCAGGGAAGCGTCAAAGACCCTGCAAGTTCTCTCCCCAAATATATCAAGATGAAGGGGACTACTACCAATTTAGCACGAGAGAAAAAAACTAAATTAGTAGCATAGTCGAGGAACTATGGAAAATGATAATCAATAAGAACCAGGACTGATTGGTGGTTTGGAACATGATTTTTATTTTTCCATATATTGGGAACAATAATCCCAACTGACGAACTCCATCATTTTTCAGAGGGGTTGGTTGAAACCACCAACCAGAGGAGATTTGGGAGTACCCTCCGGTAATTTAACATAGCTGCATAGCTATTGAGAATGGCCCAGTCGAAATAGTTGAGATTTACCCATTAAAAATGGTGATTTTCCATAGTTTTTTGTATGTTTGCCAGAGGGTACCCTGTTTTCAGACAAACCATCAATGGCCATTTCAGGAACCTAAATTGGAGGTACCTACCATATATAAGGCCTATATAAGGCCTATGTAAGGGAATATCCCCACAAAATATGGCCTTATATGGTACTAACGTACCTCCATTTCAGGATCCTGAAATTCCCATTGAAACCAGGTTCGGACGGTCATCTCCTTCGACAAGGGTGGTGCTTGGTCAGGACCTCGAGACGTTTTTCGACGACCGGGTCCCGTTTTTTTTTGGCAACGAAAAAATACGGTGGATTTCCATGGGGATTTCACTGGGACAAATGGAATCATGATGATACAACCATGATCAACCATGAATCACCTGGATTTAGCCAACAAAATGGTGGTTTGGTGGAAATCTATATCATTATATATCATTATATTATCATTGGAATATATTGGGATAATCTGAATAAATTATAACGAATGGCCATAAACCAGCCCCACTCACTAGGAATGGGTGGGATTGAAACCATCCACAATTGGAGGTTATGGCATTGGGCTTTCCACCTGAAGGGTGGAAAGATAGTCCACTTACTGGGAATAAAGGGAAGCAACACTTGAATATGATATGCGGATGGGTTTTCAACCTATGACTCCAGATTTGGATTTGATTTCCGGGATGATATAGGGATGAGTCAACCAAACACTATGATATCCAATTCTTGGATATTCTTTGGGAGATGAACATGAATTTAGCAGCTCTTTGTTGATGTTCACTAGGGAGGGCCAACAATACCAGGGGTTTAACCCATGGCCATAGCTTCCACGAGTTTCTGATGGGCGAAGCAGGTTGGTGTATGGACCTTTCATTGTACCCTCTGGTAAACATACAAAAAACTATGGAACATCACCATTTTTCCTGGGAAAAACGCACTATAAATGGTGATTTTCCATAGTTTTTTGTATGTTTACCAGAGAGTACTGTATTGCGTGTAAGACCTGAGATGAAGAGTCCTCGGAGTCACCGCTCAGGTCATATCTCAAACCGCCCCGGGTGGATTCCACAGGGAAACAGATTGAATGTCCTCCCGATAAGTGCTGGCTTCATTTGCCACGCTGGCGGAGTTTCACTGGTTTTCGGGTCCGCGGCATCGTTTTTGTGGATAACTCTACCATGGTAGCCAGTTAACTCAGAGGAATGGCTTATCCATGAGTTAACTAAACGGCTACAGTAACTGGAGCATCAAAGTGGTTAGCAAATGGCAATTCTTCCGGTTTCCAAGAAGGCATGGCCTGAGTTGGACGGTGGTGGAAACATCGGAGATTCCAAGACCTGCAGTAAATGCTATTGGTTACCCTCTGGTTATGACTAACATAGCCATGGAAAATGGCCCCTTTATAGATGATTTTCCCATTAAAACCTCCATTTATAAGGGATTTTCCATGGCTATGTTAGTCATAACCAGATGGTAAAAGAAAAAGCATCTTGAGTTCGTTTGATTTTTTGCTCATCCACCGCCAGACATGGAATCACCAACTTCCACAACTATGCGTTCAGGGCCTCAGGAATATCCACCAGATGATTCGGGTGACGGCGTTCTTAGGGATTCTACTACCCTGACTTAAATAGCCTACAAATACGTAATCAACCAACTGGAATTCGTAATCAGCCTATGTTTTATTTTCAGTTGGGGTTATTGAACTGTACTGTACTCTTCAAGAATAGATTGGGGATGATTTTTTTGGATGATTGGGGATTGTCATGATGGGAATGCCCAGGAACACCAGCCATGGTCCAACCGTGATTTTCCATGAAAATTCCATCGGTCTGATGATGTGATGATGCGACATGATGTGACCACGCCGAATGGGCGAGGCCCTTCTATTCCACGGAGAATGCCATTGGAATCATCATGGGCACAGGGCCTAGCAGAACCTCGGGACTGATATCACGAAAGATTGGTTGAGCGAAAATCGAAGCCGGACACCATGGTTTTCCCGTCAAATATCAGAGTTTCTTGTATATGTTCACTTAAATCAACCCAGTGACTAGCTGACTAGCTTACAGAGATCCCCTGTCCCAATAATATGCTAAGAGCGGCTAGGATGGGGGTGCTGCCCCGGGAAGTGCATTTTGGGGATGTCGGCGGAGATGGCCGAATGGCTGACGAGATTCGTTTCCAAAAAACCCTTAGCGATACTAACCCTAGATACATCTAGATACTAACCCTAAAGCCTGAATCTGACATGAAACCCTAGGTAAGCCTTGAAAGTAAAATCTCAACAAAACTGTGGGAAAAAACTGAAATGAAACCTAGATAAACCCTAAACAAACCCCGAACACACTTAAACAAACCCTAAAGAGTTGGTGACATGATAAACATCTGGGCGGTAGCCCCGGCCTGGGGGTAACTTTACAACTATATCACATACATTCAGATTGAGCGCGCAATGGCGGAAATTTTCACCCCAGCCACTCAGCCACTCAGCCGCTCTGCCAGAGTGGCTGGAGCAGCCACTCAGCCACTCAGTCACTCAGAGTGGCTGAGTGGCTGAGTGGCTGCGTCAGCCACTCTGGCAGAGTGGCAGAGTGGCTGCTTCGATTTCGCGAGCCGTGTTGCACATCCACTCTACATTCATATACCAATTTTGTAACATTTTTCGTCCAATTTTGTGGCCGAAGTGCAGCACTGAGGCACTGGCAATGTGGGGCCATCGCTGCGCTTTGAGCCTGACCAGGCGCGGGTTCCCATCCATGGATTCCCAACATTTGGGGCGGTGAAAACCATGGTCAAAGGATGTCAAAAATGTGCAAACACCATGGTTTTCTTGTTGCTTCTCACTGTTAGGTGATTCTGATGATTGTTTAGTGAGTTTAGTGGCTAAGTAGTGTTTCATATCCCCAAAAGGTATTAGAAGGTGAGGTTGAGAGAGGAACTTCAGGAATCTTGCAACATGCCTAAACTGACTTAGCCATTCTCGCGTCCTCGTGGTCCAAGAATACATCATAACAGATCAAAATAGCCATCTCTCTGTGCTACATAGGATCTCCCAAACATTTCGTCCCAGTTGCTCGCCGCAAGACCAATACCTACATCTCTCGAAATGGTGGTTTGACCTGGATGGAAGCACATAAAGGCTCGAGCTGTGGCCGAATGGCAGCGGCTGATGACCAAACTCCGAATGTTCATCGGGTATGATATGGGCTACCCTCTGGTAAACTGTCACATAACTATGGAAAATCACCATTTTTGATGGGAAAACTCACTATAAATGGCCATTTTCAATAGCTATGTCAGCCATTACCAGAGGCTAATTATATGGGCTTATTCTACCCCAATGATCCCAGTGGAGAATCTCCACCACCGATCCATGGGAATCTAATAGGGCTGGATCAGCCAGTTCCCCGGAGATTGATTGGCATGTTTGATCATGTTTGTATATCTGGTTGGTGCTTTGGAACCATGGAATTTTATGACTTTCCATTCAGTTGGGAATGGAATAATCATCCCAAGTGACGAACTCATATTTTTCAGAGGGAATGAAACCACCAACCAGATATGTTTGTCTCCAAGTAAATAAGTATACGTATTATTTTCACTAGGCAGTTCCACCCAATTGTCACGAGATTTTTCCTTTTTGGAGACCCTGTGGAGCTTTATGGACTAATGCCCCCAAAAAAAAACGAAGGAGGAAACCTCGTGCAATGTGTCCGTATCATTGGACATCGAATCTAGCCATATATAACTTATATAATTACAGGCTATGATATTCTTATTCATCTCAATCTATACTAGCTGTAGCATACTGCAGCTATGAACACGTCCATGTACACCTGTGTACATCGCATAAGAGAATCTGATAGCTATCGTACGCAGAGTAACTCCCAGACAGATGCAGAACATGTTAAATTGGCATACATTGACCATTAAATTGACTTAAATCAGATTTCGAGGTGTCCTAAAATGGGGGGCAACCCAACATGGAAGGTTTGTGGAAAGGCTTAAATGGATGATGACTGGGGGTAGCCGTAGAGGAAACCTCCATTTCATCCATATCCCAGAAATCGTCTCCAAAAGGCGCCTTCATCTACGAATACGGCGATCATGGTGGCCTGGTCGTCATGGCTGACGATGTGAGGAAGACCAAGTTGGTGCGGAGCCAAAGGCGAAGCCAGCTTGAAGCGGAAGCCGCAGGTTGCTGATGCCAATAAGTTTAAGTGTTGATGATATACAACGATGTAATACGATAGAATATGATTGCAGATGTATGTGTGTATCTATATATGATTATATATATATATGATACACAAACCTATACAATATGTTGATATATATATACACATGACATGTGTATACCTGATTTGTGGTTGATTATGTTCTTTGATCCCAACAATGAGAACAAAGGATCTCGGACTGATATTTGTGAAGAGATTTGAAACAGCAAAGGCAAACCAGATCAAAGACGACACATATCCAGGATTTACAGTGTTTTCTTTGAAGAATTTGCTATCTATATCCAGATTAAAGGCATATCCAGGATTTACATATCCAGGATTTACAGTGGTTATTTATGTTCAGTTCAGTTTCAAAGCGTTCCTGACACTTCAATATCCAGGAATTCTTTGAAGAATCACAGGTCTGGTCCCGATTTCTGGCTCGAATTGTTTCCTAGATTCCTAGATCATTGGAAACAATGCCAGTGAATCAATTCCGCCAGGATCTGCCATGCACCAACGTCATCCAGATATATGGCTATGGATCAATACCTATGAAAATACCATTTTTAGGGGAATGAACATCCATAAATCCCAGCTATTTTGATGTTCACCAGGGGTACCAGGGTTTTGAGACACTGCCATATCATGATATATCCAGATGAAGCTAGACATAGCTAGATCGTCATGCTATCATCACTGATCCACACCTGGGACCTGAGGTGGTTTTCTCCTGGAATGAGGGACAAAGTTGGTACGACTTCGAACTCTCGTCGATGCCAGTTGAGGTGCGAATATCTGATATCTGGATTCTCTCGACGTATATGGCACGAGAAGGGTGCACGTTGAACATACCTGAAGCACTAAGAAACTCCACCATCACATGGATTCACATGGTGATGTTGCAGAAAAAATATATAATATGTATGTAAATTATAATATATATATATTATATATAATATAGAAATATGTCCATCCTATCTTCATATCTCTCCATGCCCAGTCCCCCCTCAAACGTTGCGGCGGGGCCATGAATCCCACGGCCTTTTCGGATGCCGCCAGTGCCGGCAGGTGGACAACATCGTGACGGAGCCCAACGCCACCTCCACCAAGTTCCTCCTCTATGGGACCAGAGGAGATACGGTGCCTTGCTGCGGAGATATGGTGCCAAAACCACCCCGGGTTATGTGAACCGTTTTTGAGTGATGAAGGTTGCAGAAAATTTGTTGCAAACAAAATGGTAAGAATTGGAGAGTTGAATGAAACATGTAGAAATGAAATGGAATCAAGATTTGCCCAATTCTGGTCACACGTCTTAGTTGAAGCACTGTTATGTCATCGCGTAAAGCGCTAATGTCTTTCTCCAAACTGGCCGATCCAATCGTCCTTCAAGGTTGTCATCTGCTTGAAATGTGGCCCAAAAACTTCCTAAATCATCCAGAATCACCTCAAAAAACATCAAAAAAGTCTTGGAAGTCTAGTGATTGGCTTCACTTCTTGCACCTGAAAACACATGTTCTTCGCTGAAAAGGGCCTGACCGGTTGAGGGGAATGCTAAGTGTTGATTTGGATTGATCTGGGCATGGCTCGAAGACCTATGGTCCTATGGTACCATGTTGAAACATGGGATACATGTTTCATCATGTTTCATCATGTGTCCATTTCCGGATTTTGATTCCAAAGCTGGGATATCCTGAGATTCTCCCAGTATTCCCAGTCCTCAGCGCCAAGGGAGTGATGTACCACCTAGATTTTGAGAGCCTGGGGCAAGCCCTGTGCAAGGCCGGATTTTTTCTGATTCCCGAGTCGCTGTTTCGTGGCTGAAAGGATCCCACTGGAAATGAAACGGTTTGTTTGGATCGTCCAAATATATAGAACATGATAGAACAGAACAGTATATATTTGTAATTTATTTCTATATGGTATACCATTATTTGTCCTACGTTTCTATCGCTTGCTACAAAGACCATCTTGTATCTTGGTTGATCGTTTTGAGATCTGAGCAGATCTTACCCCAACTTGAGATGACTCCGCTGGCGCGTTTCCCAACAGGTGAGTTGGGTAGGTGACCAGTTTGTTTCTTTAAACATGCAAATTTGTGATCACTCCTGCTAAGAAATAACTTAGTTTGCAGGATATCGGAGATCACAAAATGCATCTCCAATTTCGCAACATATCATGAAAACAACGCATCGCGTTTCACAGTTTCACGCTGCTTCATGCACGTTGAACACATTTGAACACTATGCAGCATGCACGTGTTGAATCCCCGCCTCTCTCTCTAGCTGGTCAGCATAACTAATATTTACTATGGTTGATTACTATGGTTGATTACAATGGTTGATTACTATGGTTGATTATGATTAATAATAGTAATGCTATAGTAATAATGACCTTAAACGAGATCACCAGAAGGACCGGTCCACCAGATGGGAACATCGATATTTCTCCAGCTTCACCGGTGGTGCCAGGGAGTGTGGGCAGCTGATTCGGTGTCCTCGGACTATGTCTCTTGGATGAAATTGGGCTCTGCTATGCTTGTTGCAGCCAGTGAAACTCGGAGAAAACCATGGAAAAAACATCTAGAGATACATAGATACTGTAGTTGGTTGCCATTGTCTGGTTTAAGGATGGATGCTAAGTGGACTCTAGACATCTCTCTTAGACATCTTTCTCTTAGATTCCGAACTGGTGTGCCTTGTAGGGAAAAACTTTTGGTGTCTCGCTTTGTCATTCTATGAACCTCCAAAAAAGATCGAAAAGTGAATCCTATACCACAATAGTCACTAATACATACTAATACTAGTAGTCGTGAATCACTTTTCAAATGATCGCTTTGGGCGTTGCCTCTTTTTTTGAACTCTCCACTCATCATGGATTGACCGTGCTCAGGAGATGTGGAGCCCATCCGATGGCAAAAACACGGAAAAGTGCCTCATGGGCAAACAGGCGAGCGAACTAAGAAAACACAGCAGGTTTTGCATCTGATGAAGGGTCGGAAATTGATTCTTGGGTGCTCGGTTGTTTACTTTGGCTTTCAGTTGGGGAAGATATGGCAGTGTGTCAAAACCCTGGTACCTAGTGAACCCCAAAATAGCTGGTAAATGGATGTTCATCCCACTAAAAATGTATCTATAGGTATTGACCCATACCCATATATATATATATATATATATAAACGGGGTTCTTTCTTCGGAGAAAAAATATCGGCACAACCGCGATGTTGCACAATCTGAGACATATCACACCTGATGACACACAAATTGCGTCGTTGTTCGAAAATTGCGCCTTTGGATGTCTCAGAAGCATCAAGCAACACATCGCAATACCTTGGTGGTTGAAATGCCCATTCCTACTTCTGGTGCCATTTGATGCCCGACTGGGCTTGTTGACAGACGGGGTATACTCCAAATAGCGATGACTTGATTAGCCACTTGGTGTTCCATTCAAATTGAGAAGATGATGACTGGTTGGTGGTTTGGAACATGTTTTTTTCCATAATATATGGGATAATCCTTCCCATTGACTTTCATATACTTTCGTATTTTTCAAGATGGTTAAAACATGTTAAAACCACCAACCAGTGATGATCAACCACTGAATTTTCGAAGATTCTGTGGCTCCAAAGCCCAAAATCCTCCGGTGAAATCGATCGCCAGGTGACTTACACTCGCCGCAAGCAAACCTCGGAGTGCTTCAACGGGGAAAAATTTGAGCGACCTGTGAGTCGGAAGGTGCCCGGAATGTGCTTTCAGATGGGGAAAGTTGGTGACCGGAAAGAACGGTTGGACGTTTTTTCGTACTTTACATATTTGCTGGTTTTGACTAGTGTGATATCTAAGATATCTATACATATAATATATTAATATAACACACACACATATATATATATATATATATAATATGCCCACTTATGTGATAACTAGCTAATTATTATGTTTATCTACTTTTTTCAGGTTTCAAGTTGTGGCCACACAATCTTAGATACGCATCTTATAGAGATATCGTATGAGATGGGTCGACCCATGGATATCTTGGGGGTGGAAGCCTCTCTAAGAACCTCTGGTTGTTTCAAATATTGGTATGGGTCAAAACCTACTAATCATGTGGTATAAGGGATGACCATCAACCTTGAGGTTCACTGGGGGTACAGGGTTTTGACCCACATCCATATCAGCATATTATATGTGGGATGGTCCCCAATGACTCCAACAAGCCAATCATTTGCCATTTTGATGCAGATAACCGTAGATAACCTAAGCAGTTTTAAAGAAATGCCGCAGGGTATCGCAGGGTATCCCTTGGAATTGGTCTTTTTAGATGTCAATGTGTTGAAGTCTGTGGTGAAGGAGATCCGTTGAAAATCTCGCGTGGGTTTGTTTGGGCTTGGGGAGCAGAAAGCCTCAGGCAATTGATCCCAGTAGTGCCTGGTTTGCTGGTGGTTTCAAATGGGTGTGTCTGAAAATAGGCTAAACCCCTAAACCCAATGGTTTTGCTGATCATTATCCCTATTAAATGGCTAGAATTGTTTGGGAATATACCCTATCTTCAGACAAACCCAAATCTGACTTTACATGTTCAACTATCATCCATGGTCTGAACCTACACGATTCGGTGATTTTGAGGGTAACTGTACCTGGAGTGCCTCTTTTTTATCGCCCGAGGGTCCCCACACGGAGCCCCACACGGGTAGGGAAAATCACGCACCAGTCCGCGCCAGAATTGCGAGTGTACCCAAGAAGACTTCGAATGCGAAGTAGGCTTCACCCGACCAGTCCGGCACCCAAAGCAGCACTTCACGTACAGCTGGTACAGCTGGATGTTTATCTCCTCAACTTTGATCTGTCAATACCCTCTGGTTATGACTAACAGTTTGCCATGGTTAAGCCATGGCCCATTGAAATAGATGGTTTAGCTATAAAAAAATGCTGGATCTTTCCATGGCTATGTTAGTCATAACCAGATGGTATCATATGGTATCTATAAAAAGAAACCTGTCAGACTGACTTGGTGTGTTCCGAAGATCACCTCTAAGAGTGCTTGTTTTCCATTGATCATTTGCAAAGGTCATCCGACGATCCCCTCCAAAACTGTTCGTTTATATGAAGAATCACATAGAATAATATGATATATATATATACACGATAATATGATATATATATATATGTATTGATCTATGGTTATAAAGTAAATCCAAAAAATCTTCAAACATGTGGTGTTACCATGTTGTAACATGTTTAGTCAGCCATGCCCCATGGCGAACTTCTCTTTTGCGACCGTTGCTCGTGACTCCCAGGTGGGGTCAACGGAATGCCGCTTCGCAGACGATGGCAGTATCAAGGTCGGGGCGCTGCCTGGTGCTTGGTAGCTGGTTGATGATGTTACCCTTTGGTTATGTCAAAATAGCTATTGAAAATGGTGATTTAGAGTGGATTTACCCATTAAAAATGGTGATTTATAGTGGAATTACCCATTAATAGCATGGTGATTTTCCATAGTTATGTTAGTTTACCAGAGGGTAAATAATGATGGTTGATGATGTGTTATAATCTCAAGCATTTTTTACGGGGAGCAAACATGATGGTAGCTGGGGAGTCATCTCAGAAATATCTTTCAAAGATGGGACTAAAATGGGCTCTCCCAATTTGATGATGCATTTTCTGCAGACGAATTCCTGTGACATGAGGACTGAGTAAGTTGACCATAGCCATCCATAGCCCATGTGGGATCCGCAAAGCTGCAGATTCCCTTGAGCTGCGCTAGAAACGACCACTTCTTTGCGGTATGGGAACCCAGTTCTGTCTTGCGGTTGGTTTTCATGTTGGGTTGCCTCGAAGCCATCAACTTGTCATGCCATCCATGATGTCATCCATAGCCAAAGGCATCAATTTCACAGTGAAGGCTCTGCCCACTACAATCAGTTTGCTCATGTCCCTCGATGACGTTAGGTATTTAGTGTTATCAGTGTTGCTATCAGTGTTCCCTTTAGTATGAAAATTGCCATTACCTTGATGACGATGATGGTGCCGCTGCCGCCGACGACGACGACGACGCGGATGATGAAGATGAAAATGAAGATGAAGAAGAAGATGATGATGATGATTACAAGACAAACGAGGAGGAAGAGGAGGAGGAGGAGGATGGCCGTGTCAGTGACACTGTCAGTGACACTGTCAGTGACATTGACAACAATGACCATCACGATCATGAATATATTTGATCATATTACTGTTCTCATTGTTGTTATCGTCATTGTCCCGCCTGCAACCCAGACTGGCTACCGCAAAGTGGTGGGCGATACTTGTGAAGGTGGATGGCAACCACAACAGGCGTCGCGATGTCGCTTGAAAAGGGGTGATGCAGCCGTGGCTCCACTCAGAATATGATGCAGAAAACATGAAATAACACAGGTCGGCAAAGTGTTTAGAATTTAGGAATTGTATGGAATTGTTGTATCCATCATGCATTTCAACATATTTCAACATTTAGATGCATTTTGGATCATTTTGGACTGTCTTGCCTTGTCCCAGCAACTTGAAGTCTTGTCTTACCCTGTCGAGTTACTCAGAAGTGATCTGCTCGGTCTCCCCAAGGTGCCATGCCCCTGTCTCGGCAGGTGTCCGTCGCTTGTCCAGCGAAGCCCATGAGCAAAGGTGCAGCCCTCATGGCCCCAAAGATAGTTGGTGGATGTTGTTCACACCTGGAGGTTTCCTTAAAAATGGGGGTCCCAAATCATCCATAATGTTTTTATGGAGGATTTTCCCCAAAAAGAAGCCATCCATATTTTTATCGGGGTACTATGCCCCCCATTTATGGGGGTACCCCCATGACTCTTAATCTTCTTAATCTTTCAACATTTTTTTCAAGCAGAAACATATGGGAGATCATGGGATGATGATCCCCAATAGCTACTGAATGAACTGATAAATGAATGGACAGAGCTACTGGGCGGAAAAATGATTCCTGATTGCTCATGGTTGATTTCGCTGAAAAAAAATAAGAAACTTCTCGGAATGAAGGGTTTGAAAGGCTCTCAAAGCGCAGTTGAAGTTGCAGAGACTCTATGAAGCTGTGTGACCCACGGATTCTTTGTTCATTTGCAAATGCATGGATTCTCATCATGCACATCATGATGTTCATTTTGCACCTGCAGTTGCCATGTTCTAGAGTTCAAAAGACTCAAAAGAACTCAACTTGCTCTGCAAATTTTGGCATTTATCAATCATAACTGGTTGGTGCTTTCAAACAATTTTTTATTATCCATTATATATATATTATACTATATATATGGGATATTCCTTCCCATTGACGAACTCATATTTTTCAGGATGGTTGTTGCAGCACCAACCAGCTTGTGTTGAAGCATCGGCATTGATGAACAGGGTGTTTGATACATTGAGAGCAGGTGCCATGACGGGCAGCTAGCAGGGCACCTAGACGATAAGATGATAGGCCCATATAATTAGGCCACATTGTTTTGGTGATTCCCCTCCGAAAGGTGCATTGGAGAAAACAAGGTACGTAGTACTGTATGTACTGTACATACACAATCAGCAAGTTTGATCTTGCGAATACATGCACATAGACTTTCAAACATATGGCTGATGGCCTTTTCCGCACTCCCGCAGTGCCACAGCTGTCAATGAAAGAGTCGTTGAAGACCATTTGGGAGTCTCTTTAAGGAAGAGGATGAAAGCACCATTACCCTCTGGTAATTTAACATAGCTATTGAAAATGACCATTTATAGTGGATTTACCCATTAAAAATGGTGATTTTCTATAGCTATGTTAGTTTACCAGAGGGTACAATTGCTTCTGCAATTTTACTGGTTTGGCTTGCCACATCAAGCAAGCTTGCTACATCAAGCAAGGTGGCAGTCTTCTCCTTCGCGTTTTAATTGGTGGTGAGCTTGAAATCAGTAATATAGGCATACATAGACCACTGACAGGTTGGCCGAACTAGAGCTACACAACGCATCACAACGCAATGGTGACAGAAGAGTACGATGTTCTTCCACTACCCTTGCCTTGAGTCATAACGATGATGGGAAAAACAAACGGCCAGCTCTTGGAGATTTGTGCTGGAGTGAAGTTGTGGTTGATGATATTACGTGTCTATACGTTTCTATCATCCTTTCTTATTATGTATATATAACTAGATATAGTATGAATGTACAACTAAAATTGCCCCCCCAATGAAGCATGCAGAGACTGGCGAACATGTTGAGAAGATTCAGGCTACAGCGATGCTGGTTTGTTATGCCTAATATGACAATATGTTGCGGGACTCGTTGCCAAGTCCTAGTGGCATATCATCATGCTTTTGGAATCTTTTGGACGTGTTACTGTAATGTAATGATCATACTATGGTTGAAACCCCAAGAATGAGACCGTCAATATGGCAATATTTTGGGTGATATGTTATATATATAGGCTGTAGGCCGTATTACCTCACCTTACTGGCATATCACCATCCTATTCTATTGGCTATAGTATTTATATCTATTTATACTACCATCAATGTATCGTTGATATTGCCCACTTGCATGCTACCACCAATCTATCCCAATCTAAATGTCCCAATCCTATTGGCATCACCGCGGGGTCACTGGGGATGATAATTCGTAGGGGGAATCATCCCCAAATGACCGAAAAAATCAGGATTTTCAGGTTGGTGAATTGTCAACACAAAACAATTTTTAGCAAAAATAGAACTAGTAAGTAGTCATAAATAAATTGGATAAATTTACTATTGTGCGAATATTGTGTTGTATAATTAATGGTTATATCACTACAATTACATTTGAAATTGCATTTACGTATATGATTATATATACTAAATTTGTCCAGAATAGTATAAGTATATAAGTCATGTTGGTGAATTACTTTTTAAAGACATATAATGTGGTAAACGGATGGTTTCTACCACCCATAAAGATTGTTATTCTGGGGCTGGTTTATTATTGGTTTTACCACATTATAGCGATCCCTATAAGAAAGAGTTTAGATTAGTTTAGTAATTGATTCAATTCAGAAACATATTCTAATCACTCTTGAAAAGTGGGATGACATCCCACATTCTCATATTTATCCAGAAAACATATATATATAGGTATAATTGGTATAATTATAGAACAGAATTATGTAATAGTATATAAGTCATGGTGGTGAATTACCATAGTTCCATAACGGTCCCTAAAATCGTCCTCGGAAAAACGTCGGCAGGTGCCTGGTCCGTTTTGGGCGCCTTGGGGATGTTGGCGGTGGTGCTGGCGGCGGTGAACATGCTGCTGCGAACTCGGATGGCGATGTCAAAAACTACTGTCATTGGATTGGTTTAAGGGAAAATATACAGGAAACCATGGTTTTTACCATCAAATATAGGGCTTTCCTGTAAATTTTCCCATCATCCAATTCTATGATACTGTACCCTCTGGTAATGGCTGACCATTTATAAACTCGGATTCCCATGACATGGGATGACCACAACCCATATGCCATATTGTTGGCTAAATATACGTATATATATATACAGTACCATCTGGTAATGGCTGACATAGCTATTGAACATGACCATAGGAATAGTGGATTTTCCCTTTTGAAATGGTGATGTTCCATAGTTTTTTGTATGTTATACCAGAGGGTATCAATAAGGATGATCCATGTCGGGAATTTGAGGGAATGATCCACTGGCTAACTATCAATCATCATCCCAGCAACCCCCAGCAACCCATCCGGTCCCATCCATTCCCTACGTTTTAGCACCAGTAAGAATATGAAAAAAAAACAGCCATGGATGGACATGGGATAGATACGGGGCACTTTTTTTTCAACATTTAACATGATTTAACATGATTTAACATGATTTACCCTCCAGTAAATTAACATAGACCCTCACAAATAGGTGTTGGAAGACTAGTTTCCATTAAAACTTGGCTATTTTCAGGGTCCAACTGTTTATTTACCAGAGGGTAACCAACAGGTGGTGATTTTTTTCGCGCTTCGAGGTCGCAGAACGATCGCGTGAAGGGTATCTTTGCCAATTACGGCTCCGGATGCCCAGTGGAGACCAGTGAAAACCCGAAAAACGGTGTTTCGCGAGGCAAAAAGGGATGCACTGAGAACGGCAAAAAGTGAAGATGGTGTTGTTTTTAACCATGTTTTTCCATGTTTTTCCATGTTTTTCCACAAGTTTCAAAGTGTCAGAAGGGGCCCAAATTATGTTTGATTCGATCCATAAAGCTTCTATATCCAAATTAGTGTTCATCCCAGATTTCAATAAATCGAGAATTCCCTTAAGTCATTTAAATCCACAAGAATCCCACATGATCTTCCCACATGATCTTCCCACATCATCCCCGTTACGGTTTTTGCGTTTCAGGCTTTGAATCCTTCGGCGCGGTGCGCTATGCCAATATTGGCTCCAAAGCTCCCGAGTCAGGTGAGACTCCAACGATGAAACGATCGGGTAAACATACAAAAAGCTATGGAACATGGCCCATTTAAAATTTATAGATGGTGTACCTATTAAACATATTTAAACATGGTGATTTTCTATAGCAGAAATTTTCAGAGGGTCACATGATGGAAACACCATCTGAAATAGGTCTATGGTGGTGTAGGTGTAAACACCCATATGTTGTGATATGTTTAAGATTGTTTAAGGTTTTTTTGGGGAATTTATATAACCATATGTAACAAGCATCAAATGGGTGTGACCAAAATGGGGATGAACCCCAAATCCGTGAGAAATTCAGGGGATGATCAATAGTTTGGTTGCCCAAATCGTTGTTTTTCTCCAATAGAGGTTACAGATGCCATGTTGCAACATTTACAGTAGGGGATACTGGTTGTTTTGAGGAGAAACAAAATGCAGCCATGCTCAAGACTTTTGTTTGTACATATTTGTACCAAGTGATAAACTGCCATGAACACAGTACACCCCAAAGACATGCAGCGCTGGAGCTTGTACGAATTTGCCCACTTGACCTGTGAATAAAGCCCTGGGATGTCCATTGGGTGAACTAGGTACAAGTTGTTGTGGAAATTTAAGAGACAGCTGGAAGTGTGAAGCTTTCGAGTTTGCAGCGTGATTCTTTGATGACTGGTTAAGTTAAGTCTTTTGGAGTCTTGTGAAGTTCTTGAGAGCATGATAGAATGTGTAATTATGAAAATTGGTCAGTTTTTGTTATTTTGGGTTGTATTGAATGCATAGGTGACCAGAAAGTTTGCCATAGAACAAATGGAACGCCTCCAATACAAAGCAAAATCAATTTGGCCACTGAAAAATATTGCCTTCTTTGGACAATTTTCCATACCACAGATCCCGGTCCGGCTGTCAGGGTAACGGGTACCTGGGACTTGTCTATGCGAGTCAATTGAGCAGTAGCTGCGTTTTTAAACCCCTATTAGGTGATGACTTTTGGGATGATTTTCCATTGGGATTTTGCAATCAAGCACATGGGTGTTCTACAGTAAGCTTTTTTTACAGTTTCTTTATTTTTTTGAAATGAGTCTTAATCATTTTAATCATCAAACATAGTGGTATGGGAATAATTACAATGTTTCGTTTGAATGATATAATATTCGTTTTACTGATTTATATCATGTTGAATTCATATTGATCATTTTAATCATCAAACATTTTGATCAATGGTAGTTGATGATCCAATGATCCACCGGGGGCTGGGGTTAACGGGTTAACCAGATCACCCAGGGGTCCCATGGGGGCACCGGTTTTTCAGTGAAGTGTATTGAAAAATCCAAGCAGGTAACCTTCAAGCTTAAGGATGGTGTGGTTATAAGATGTTATAACATGTTATACCCCACTTGCAACGTCTTCCAAGTACCTGCAATCTAAGTGACTTTGTTATGGCTATAGATGGTTTACCTGGGTTTACCTAGCTATAAAATGGTGGATCTTTCCATGGCAAACTGTTAGTCATAATCAGGTTGGGTAAGTTTCAACCATCGCCCCATCGAGTTATGGCTATTTTAGCCGAGTCGGAGTCCGTCAATCTCCCATGAAATCCATGAAATGAATTCACCATGACTGAAATCCCGACTGAACATGCGTAGTTCCCGCACGAATTTAATGGGTTAAATCATAGGTTTTTAATCATGGTTAATAAAGGGAATCATCCCAAAATGGCCTTATTTCAGGTTAGTGAATTATTACCATATATTATAATTTACCATGATACATTCTCCTTTTCCCAGTGCTATGAATTGCACCCGCGGTATCCATTGCCCATGTGCCGCCAGCCCTGGATAGCGTCGGCACACGCTTTGATGCGGATTTCATCGAGGGGGATCAGGTCTTCTTGGGAAAACCGTCCTCGGGATACCATGGACCATGGCACATATAATGGTTGATATTGGATATTAATGGATCTTATATACTATTACATAATATAATATGTTGTATGATGTGTATATATATAATATAACTATATATATATATATATTATGTGTATTATCTGTTGATAGCGTTGATACAATCTGAAAAACTACTTTTTTGTATGTTGATTTCGAAGGATGTGCAGCTCAAACTCCAGGACGACTTCGATGCTCCGCAGCTCATGAACTACACCAATGATAGGGATAGGCCCCAGCTGGGTTCGGTCGAAAATCCTGGGTTTGCTTAAGGCGAGATGTTTTGTTTCCGAATGGGAAATCCACCATTTGGGGAATCCACAGCGAATACAGTGTGTTTTTTTGATGAGCTCCAAATCAGAAATATCCAAGAAATTGTGGAAAAGCCCTCATTCTATCCAGTGATTGATATTAGATGATATTACATAGTATCATTATCCCGATCAAAATGGCTACCAGTCTGAGTATATACCATTTTCAGACACACTTTGGTGGAGTTTACCATGTGCAAAAAAAAGACTGAGTGATCCTTTGTGGACATCTCAGTGAGAAACCTTGGAGTTTAGGAAATAACCTTGACCCTCAAGTAGCTGTGAAAATGGGTAAACAAGCACGCCCAGGCACCCAATTTCGCCCAACATCACTTTTAGGTTTATAAGGTTTAAGAATCATGGTTTTAGGGTTTATATGTTTAGGTTTTAGAGTTTTGCTTTGACTTTTCCACGCTCTTGGGTTTTAAGGTTCAGGGTTTAGGATTTGGGGTTTAAGAGTTTAAGGATGTTTCAGGGCGTTTGGGTTTAGGATTGATCACGAATGAACCACTATTTACATCCAGTGTTTTGGGAGAGCCTTCGGCAAATTGAGATGTTTTCCGATTAAAGATATTAAAGTGTATAGGACTTTGGTAACACAACGATTCCATAGAGTTGTACGTATATATCGTACAGGGGTGGGATGTGTTCAAAATAAGCTAAATGAAACTCCATCAGCAGGCCATGCTGCCTGCAAGATATGTGTTTCGACGGCCTAATTCGAGACATTGGGATACCATCTACTTTCTCATACCCATAGGATCCATGGTGCTGCTATATATGGTAACATGGATCCCATCAATATACCCCCTTTATGTTAGTATATATATATACCATACATGGATCCTATGGGATATTTGTCATTCTGTTCAATTTTTTTTGATTCCACAGAATTCATAGATTCGTGCTGATGATCTGAAGGCTTATATCCGACTCATCCAGGTGATTTTCTTACTGGTGCGTTTTACGGGAATTTTCGGGAATGATCCCAGTCATCACTAGTAATCATCCCATCCCCCCATTTAATTCCCCTGCTGAGCACCAGTAAGTTTTGCATGCGCATCCTCCTGATTTTCGCACTCAAAATGACCAGCATGTGAGGGACTCACGAGATCGAGATCGTGACAGAGATTCCAGAGATAGAGAAGAGGCCAGCGGCGCTGCCTAGCTGGCGAATGCTGGCGTTTTTGGGCCGCAGGTATGACCGAACAGGAAAACCATGCGGTGCCCAAAGTAGGAAAAATCGTACAAATTGTTATAGGGAGTATACTTTCTGATTCCATACGAAGAGATTTCTTGAAAATAAACCCTGCTCAGAATATGCCATTGATTCAAAGAGCAAAAAGGTAGTATAAATACTGAAACTGTCAGCAGATCAGCTACCAGCAGTAAATATCAGACGATTGTCGTCATCGTCGCCAGACCCGGAGATCTGCACTGGACACAGCGTCTGAAGCAGTGACTCAGTGGATGGGAAATGTGGTGTGGGAAATGGTTTGGGTCACCCGGGTCACCCGGGTGGCCCCTGGCCTTGGCGGTTTATGTCGGTGTCATCGGTGGCCCATCATTTTATCATGGCCAAACATCTTGGGGAAGCTCGGAGATGCCCGGAATTACCCTCTGGTTATTTAACAGTTTGCCATGGAAAATCACCATTTTTAATAGGTAAACCCAGGTAAACCATCTATAAATGATGGCCAAACATTAAGCAAAACTCTCCACTTGCCTATTTTAAATCAGAACTGGCAGACTGATTGGTTTTTGGGGACTAGAACCGGAGAAGGACATTGAGACTGAAACATGTGAAAGATGCCCGCACCAACTGGTAAGGAAACCTGGGTTAGATCATGGCGTCCCCCCCTTTCTCTAGAAACCTTTCTCTACTTTGGCCGAGTACTTGTTTTGTTTGAGACTAACATTACAGCATTATTTACAGGATATTACAGGACATAAAGGTGGAAACCCAATCTCTAAAAAGGCATCTGCCTTGATTGGTTCTGCAGTCAATTCTTTTCATTTGCTCTCAGTATTTGTATCTTGAAATTGACATATGTGCTGACTAAAAAATGGTCACCAAAAGCAAAGCCGATTGGGCACCCCTGCATAGTGCCCAGACCTCTTCAATGGTTGATGGGTCGATTCTGCTGTAGGGAATTCCGGCAACTCACAGCTGAGTTTCACTCAGCTGTTCCAAAGCCATCTCCCACAGGGTGCCACAGGGTGCCACAGGGTCCCACAGGGTGCCACAGGGTGCCACAGGGTCCCACAGGGTCAAGAATGTTTCAACCACACAAGTTTCAGTAGACACATGGAACGATCATGGTTGAAAACCCCATGACCGAAACAAATTTTCACCAGATTGTGCTCGTTCAACATCATTATCTTCCCCAAGTAAGATCCATATTATATTGTGCCATTGACGCGTTTGATACTCATCGAACCATCTCATTTTATCTCATTTTCATGTTCTGGGCCGCTCCCATTTTCGATTCTTCATCTACACATCTCTCACGGATACAGTAGATATCCTTTCTGTATTGGTTGGGGGATGAAAAAGAGCAGAAATACCCTATGTTAACAACATTCTAGGTAAGTGATGCATTTTTTTGCCAAACCAACCCCGAAACCACTTTTTTGACGACAGAACTAGTCCTAATCCCATACCCATTTGCTCCAAGCCTACAGTGCATGTCTCAACCCCCACAGCCCCACAGATAGATCGTGATAGACCGTTTGTTCCAGAATGTTGCATATGTGTTTATGATTCATCGTCCAACTGTTATCTCTTTTTGGAGTTGCTATAATTCAATACATAATCAGCTAGAATCTAGATGTGTGTTTTTGTATGAGCATCATCATAGAATCATATATATGATATATATATATACATTTCACATACATATAATTCTAAGAACCAGCCATGGCCGCAGCGTGATCTTCAGTGGGCCTAAGGGGAAAAACAATGATTCTAAGATTAGAGAAACTGTTAATTAGAATGCAATTCTAACTATTTGATTATTTGGAGGATTCCACAAATGGAGGTAACCCAAAAGGGATGGTTTATGATGGAAAATCCTACTGTAAAAATAAGGATGATTTGGGGGGTAGCCATTTTAGAAAAAACCTCCATATGTATATGATATAATTTATATAGGTATTATATATATATATATTATATGTATATATATATATACAATATATATATATACCCTCTGGTTATTTAACATAGCCATGGAAAATGGCCCATTTATAGATGGTTTACCTATTAAAAATGGTGGATCTTTCCATGGCAAACTGTTAAATAACCAGAGGGTATATTATAATTATACAACATATTTCTTGCACTGCTGGGATGTGTTTTTTTTCGCTCCCAAGGTGCCCAGATTAGCGAGACCTCCGGGAGGTGGCCCCAAGGAGGAGGACGTCGATCTCCTCTGAGGTCGACGCGACGTCCAGACGTAGGGCTGAGAAAACCATAGGAAAAACATAGGAAAACCATGAAAAACCATAGGAAATCCATGAAAACCATAGAAAAACCCAAAACATCATGGATTTCCTGGGATATCACGGATTTCGATATCACGGATTGAAAAAAATCACTTTGAGCAACTTATTATGAGTTGGGTTAAACATCGCCATTGCAACCAGCAGAAACGCTGCTGGTGAAAAGCAAGCCTTTTATGATTTTTATGGGTATCGAATCATGGGATGCTCTGGTATGTGCACCCCAAAGACCTACCTTTTGTGTAGCAGATATGTTCCTGAATGCCTTGTTTTCCTTCTTATCTTATCACCTATTGTAGCTGGAGACATCCTGCCCACATATGTAGCAGCATAGCGCTATAGCATCTATATTGTACATATTTATTTCATTATATTTAATGTTTTCTTTTTTATGTGTTCAGACATTTTGAATATATCAACACGAATTTTATATCTATGATTTGATTCTTGCAAGTCTGCGTTTTCAATATCTTCTACAACATTTGGTATTTTTACATGACCTTTAGCATTTGCAGCAATATGATTAAGGGAATAGATGGATTGAAACTTTGTTATATGTTTTTACAACAGAGTATAGCATATTGTTTATTTGTTTGATGAATACAACTTTTTGTAAGGTAGTTGTTTATAATTACTACTGGTGGAATTCATGTTCACTAAATGTTCTGTAGCAATTTGATACCTTTTAGCTTCTACCAAAGCTGAGCTTTGTGCAAGATTAGGTGATATAGTTAGTGCATCTTGAGATTTTACATTTTTATAAGGCAATTACTTACTTGTTTAATCCTCCTACAATTTCATAACATTCCATCAAGCTTTGCATAGTAAATTGACAATAATCCATCATATTCTCATTTGATGTTATTTGTTTTTTTGTTCTTGTGAACCTACGTTATTTCCATTAGTTTTTTCTTCAGCATCTACCATCTTTTTTTGTAGAAGAATTTATATTTGTTTGCTGTAATGATTCATTTTAAAATCTGTATAATGTAGATGATCTTGTAATTTCATTGCTTTAAATCCAGGAGTGCTTGAGTTAGATATAGTATCTTTTAAACATAAATGATGTTGATAATAATTTATATAATAAGTAAAAAATATCTATATAGATCAGTTTTTAATAGATGTGTCATATTAAATTGTCTTACTCTTTTATAGTTCTTAATTTTGTGATGTTTTTATAGGTATTAAAAGAGTTTCTAGCATTGGGTGAATATGCATTTTTACTTTGAACGATCCTATGTTTTTATTGGTTCTTTTAGCCTTTAGCTCTATTTTCTGAGGATTTTGCAAAGAATGCATTCAGAATGCATTCTTCCCCAAATTGAAGATCCAAGATCCAAGAGTTGCGGAGAAGTCTTGTGCAAAAGGGCCAAGATTCAAGATTCAAGATCCCAAAAAGAATTCTTGAATCCAAGGGGATAGGATTCAAGATTCAGGATTTTGGTTCCTCCGATTTATATGTAATATTGGTAGGCAAAAGATAGCCACATAAGGGGGGGGATAGGTGATTTTGTCACATATTTTATAATTGCCCACTCGGTATTTGGGTGTTGGGAGCAAGCCTGTCATTTGTGTACCCGGGAGAGTCCCTCCAAGTTATGGCAATTTTTCAGCCATGAAGATAGCCCAAGTAAAATTGTGTAAACATTCAAGATACTTAGTGACATTTAGTGACGAAACCAAGGGAAGTTTCACCAAAAACAAAAGGAACTTGACCAACCCATCAGGATTTATTCTTTGAACGAAGAGGAATTGACTGTAAAAAAAATATGAAACAGATTTGAAACAGATCTTATTCCACTTATTGCAAAAACAACACATAGCGACGTAGGGGTTTCCCTCAGTAAAACACGACCCCCCACTGGCAGCATCTGGCAGCTGTGGGCTCCAATGCCAGGTGGCCGGATGTCGCCAGTTTAATGACTGTGGACACCTCGGTATGGTGGTGGTTGTTTGCTTATTGATTTCAAATATTGTTTTGCATGGTTCAACCATATTTGGGATAGTGCCAGATAGGTTAAATCTGTTGTTTTGCAGGGTCAAGCGATATATATATATGTATATATATATATCATATCATTGAAAATATGAGAGTTGATTCAGCCATGTGGTTGGTTGTTTTATTTCAGCAACCCATCTGCGCCTCCGTAAAGTGGACGGTTCCTTTCATTGATGATTTTTGGAAGTGCAAGTTTTGGCGGCAGCATTCAAAGTAGATAAGCACAACATTGGTCACTAAACAAGTCTTTCAAGAAATTCGCAACCTAAGATAAACATTATGAATACGATTTGTAAGAGAAATTAAACTTAGTATACTGCATACTGTATCTGGAACAAATGAGAATGTATGGTTTTTTGTTATGTCTATAGATGTTCTTTTCTCTCAGCGATCTCTCGGATATTTCACTGTTGGGCATCAGCTCAGTGGTTCTATGTGTCTCGGTAGAGCAGTGTTTGGCGCCATTGGGCCAAGTTGCGATTCCAAAGTTTCCGCCACCATTGACAAGAAACAAATCCGGCCTTGTTTCTCCTGTTTTCCAAACGTCAATGGGTCGCAGATTTGAAAGGCACGTATCGGTTTTTTGTCCAGGTAGAGCTCCTGTTTGATGATTTTTCGTGGTGCAATCCATCAAAAGGGGCTGCAGAAAGAATCAACTTGCATATTTTAGTTGGACTTCAGTCGATTTCAGGCATCGTCTCCAGGCTCCAAAACATGAGAAAACCCATTCTTGCGCTATTCAATTCCTTTAAAGAAGACGTTTTGATGTTTTCTGAATGAAAACACATCTCTCAATTTCACAGCATTAATCAACTTCGGCATTGCAAAAGTTCTAGCCATATCATTTGGAATTTTCCCGCTGAGAGACTGATAGGAATATAAAGGAACATGAAAATACACTGAATTGGAAGGAATGGTGTCCAAGATTTAAAGAAACGGATCCAATTGATCGACTTTTGTTCTTGTTGTGGGCCGGTTCCGGTTCTCATCCGTTCCCACTACGCTTGGGATCGGTTTATATTGTGTCCATTCCGGTTCTGGCTCAAGGTGTGGCGTCCAGGTTTCAAACTCATCATGATGCATCATGTCAGTGCTCAATGCCTCGTTCTTGCCGGCAATGACTGGGATGATATAATCACTGTGACCCTTGCGAAGTCGCGGGAGAAGATGTTTCTGGCTTTGACCTGCTAGATGGATCTAGATGGAACATTGGCGGATTTAGAGAAAGAACTTGGTGATTCCCAAGGGCCAGGGTACCGGACCTCCACCTCCACATCAATACTTTTGGGATATGCAAAGCTGGTTTCAGAGGTTCCCAGATGCAGGGCAACAGGCTTGATCCTGAGCAAATTTGTGTTGAGACACTGGACCTTTGGCGATAACATGACACGGTGAAAAAGACACGTCCTTTGCCAACAATTTGCCAACATTGACTGGAGATCGCTCGGGATGCATCCACCTCGAAGATCTCAGAAGCAACAACCATCATACTCCTCAAGAGGGATTCTCGTGGCCTTGTGTGTGGTTGCAGTGTCATTGGTGATTCCTTTCCCCGCAACTTTGATGCTGCCTTGCAAGATGCACTTCTTCTTGAAGGTCTTCGCCCTGATGTTGAATGATGTTGAATGGTTTAGCGATGTTTAGCGTGTCTCATGTCTTGCTATCATTGGATTGGGACATATTGGGACCCGCTGGAAGGCATATGAAGGCTAAGATTTTCAATGGCAGGAGGTCACTCAGATGCTTCACGTGCTGCGATTGTCCTATCTCGGAGTTGCAAAAGTCCAAGGGCCCAAGGGTCCATTCATACTGCTACGACCTGTGTGGAGGTTCTTGCCGAGCTGAAGATCTTGAAGTTTCAATCCGTGGCAGACTTGGAGACCCAGATGAATGTCTTCGAAGGTGACGGAACTCTGATGCTGGTTACAGATCTTCCACCTTTCGCCCAATCTTTGCTGGGTCCCATTGCATAGTCCGTTGTTACCATGCCGAAGAGTGAGGTATGAGAATGCTCAAGAATACATAATAATATAGACACCTACTGTAAACACGAATGGTACAAGCCGCAAAAATTGGGTGGTCATGGCTGCCCGATTTTTGGTCGCCTGCAGCATCAGGCACCATTGTCTCACGAAAGGCCGAGTCAGGGCTTGAAAATGCCTCGACTCTGCTTCTTGTGTTCCGATCGGGTCCCGAAATATACTACATTATAAATTATATAGTATAAATACACTACATCCGGCTGGCCTTAGGAAGATGGTCCCATCTTGGCTGAAGCATCCGTGGCTGAGGTCCCAGAAAGGGAATCGGTGTGATGCGGCGTAGACGCCTGCGGCAGAAGGGGCACAGCCTCAGGCAATAACAAAAGACAAGGCCAGTGGTATCCAGTGGTGTTTTCCTAAAGTTGGAACATGTTGAAACTTGGAACATCAGGGTATGATAGTAGAAGAAGTTTGAACGCCCTTGGCTTGATTTTTTGATTACATGCTAAGTATATGCTAAGTAAATATGTGAAGGTTCAATGAGTTCAATGGGTTCTATTGAGACTTATGGAGAAGGCAGCTGGCTTTTCGGCTTGCCATTTCTTTGGGTTCCAAAAGCATGGCTCGCTGACCCTTCCCAGCTGTGGATTGTGCAGTGACACCACAAAAAACTGTGGAGGGCTGGGAACATCGTTGTATTGGACGTTCGGAACAAGACCAGGATTATTTTCTGGGATGGTGATAATCGCCCTGGCATGGTGATCCCATTTTGCCAGTGATTGACATGACAAATCAATACAAATTAGAGATACAGCACCGTATTAAACCGTTTAAACCGTTTATTCTTCTCAAATCTTGTCCTCCAGGAAGTAGTCGGACGACGGAAGCTCAACCAGAGTTGCATTTTGTGGTCAGGGCGGAAACTGTTGTTTCAGAGTTGAATGTTGTTGCGGGTCCTGATTTAATCATATTGAGGAATATCATGGGCAGGGATATCGATGCACATTATGTCGAAACTTTTAACTTATGTGTAATTCCCTGACCACAATTGCCGCTGCGTGGTTTCTGCAATAAACATATCTTGCGACCAAAAAAAAAGGAATTCCCATGAATCCCTTACACTTTCAACGAAATAGGCTTTTGCCAATATTGATCCCAAATCTATTCTTGGTCCTCATTTTCCGATAGACGAAGTTCGTCGCAAAAGGACAACATGCATGAATAAACCACAACTATGCCAAATTGCCAGTATATGCCAGTATTTTTTGAGGAGTTAGGATGAATTGAGGAGCCACATAGAATAATAGTGGCGTTTTTTTGTCCAAATAATTTTCTTCATAATTTGACCCACCATTGAATGAGGATATACTGTATTTCATATATATTTTCGCTTCCATTTGGTTCAATTAATTTTACATTTTCAATATAAAAATAATTATATATATATATATATTTATCATTGATTTGATTCCAATTATCCGGATAATAAAAAATTATCGTAATGGATAGATTATTACGAAAGCCAGCTAGCTGGCTAGTTGCTGTTTGCGAACGAAGTGAGAATAGGGGGTGGGGGGGGGGGTGGTTGCCGAAAGGGAACGAAATCTCGCCGTGCCCCTGTGTTGAGCACCAGAAAACGGAGCATTTTGCTGGATTATGTACCACTAGGTAATTTGCTGACGGTGGGGTATCGAT
>Ga0126342_10002562_pt1 | contig 28599 bp, 23 predicted proteins | sample Cyp1metagenome_FD_92528 | JGI IMG/M metagenome (GOLD analysis project Ga0126342, IMG submission 92528) | Coral microbial communities from Lord Howe Island, Old Settlement Bay, Australia - Cyphastrea 1 metagenome | ecosystem: Host-associated > Invertebrates > Cnidaria > Coral ... | reverse complement strand
GCCATATGGACCTACCGCGGACGGTTGCGGACGGTTGCGGACGGTTGGGCAACGTCGAGCGAACACACCCTCAACCCCCAGACCCCCAGAGTGAAACGGGAACCCTTGCTACGCATTCGGGAAAAAACAACTTTAAATCTGCACTAGCATGAGTTGTCTATTAAAAAAACAATAAATCTGGACTTAGGGCTTAGGGCTGGATCTCTTCATCTTAGTCCCCGTTAAATAACGGTTGTGCACTGCGGTGCTGGCACCGGCAGCAGGTTGGTCTGTACGACAAAATCCTGTGGATATGGATGCAGTGGACTCCGAATGAGGTGCCGCGCTTTTCGAGGGCGTTTTTTCGGATGGTAAAAACCATCCCAAAATGGTAGGTTTATGATTGCGTTGCTCACATTACCCCAATTTAATTCCAATTTATAGCAAAATTTGTGCTGTAAATTGAGGAAGATTCGATTAGCCATCAAAATTGGGGGCTACCCTATATTCTGTGGACAAAACGCAGTGCTGATGTGCCTTTTTGTTGGTAAACCAACTTGGATGGGTAGGTATTTAGTACTGCGTTTTTGACAAACATGATATGAGCCAGATTCTTTATGTTGGCAGGGTATGTAAGATTGGCAATGTGATTGAGTTCAAAACAGTTTCAGAATAATTTCAGAACTATTTATGATGGTGATCAAGAATATATGCTTTCAGTGACGACTTTTTGATACTTTTGATATGTGTTTTTCAAAGTGGATCCTGGAAACGAGGCCTTCGATCTGCCGTTTAAAAGGTGTGAAGTGTCGAAGGTTTTACTGGTTTTGTTCGTTTTAAATTTGAGGGGATCTAAAGTAGTTTTGTTTACACTTTAGTGTTTTTTTTTTTGTGGCTTTAGTGGTTCTACTGTAAAGATTTATTTTGGGGATCTTAAGGTTCAAATGCCCATCTATACAATTCCTAACTTCCCCAATGATTCATTTGAAGTGAAGAGGTGGTTAACCAACAACAGCTAAGTTTTCATGTGGGAAACTAAGGATCACTTGTTTGCCTAAATGTCATTGCCTTATTCTTTTCGGAAGGGTTGAGGCCGGAAGGTCCATGATGCCAGGTCAATCCCATCCTGATATGAAAAAACACCCCCCATGAACCATTGTGAAAAACAAGGGGTGAACCATGGATTTACACATGTAAAAGGGACCATAGAATGGGGGTGATTAAAATGAATGGGGGATGGAATTCATGATTCATGTGGTAAATCCAATGTCAAAAATTATCCCAAAGTCGTCATCATTTCGATGAGTGCCATGTTTACCATTCCCAGTCATGGATAGTCATGGTATGTTTATGGCACTTTGGGTTGCCCAGTTGCCCACATGATTTCATTATATTTCATTAATGGCCTTCAATAACCATTCTAAACCACTATTAACATCTATTAACCATGATTCGTCCATTCATAACCATTATCATTAAACCATTAATGGTTATGAAGGTCATAGAATTCAACCATTCAACCATGACATTCAACCATGACATTCTCCCCGTTGAAGGTCACAGAACCATTAACTCGTTTCAAGGGATCAAAGTTCTCCTCGCCAGCTGGGCGATCATCGAAATTGGGACACACATCCGAAAAAGAAAAACAAACAGATGGGCTACATCTTTTAGTAATCCCCAAAAAGCAGCTAAGACAATATAGAAGTTGGTAGGCTCGGATCCCCAAAAACATCTTATCTCACTTTATTTTTGTCGTAGATGGTCGTTACGTATATCGATCGGATCATGGGAATATCCATCTGCTGGGGCACATCCGACCAGGGTTGCGCCCAGGGTTGCGCCGCTGCCCTGTGGTTAATGTGATCCAAACTGGAGCGGAGGAACTGGGAAAATCTGAGGAACTGTCGTTGGTTGGAAATGGATAGAAATTGAAAGTCCTAAGGTTTGGGGTGAAACATGGGTCTACAACAATGCATGTTTAAGTTATTAATGAATTGTTTTTTATCACCAGCAACTACTTTGCTTATTAAATCTGATTCAACATATATATATATATATATCTAATAATAGTAATAATAATAATATATATATACATGTGTCATTCATAGGGGATGTCGGAATGCCTCAGATGAATGCGGTCGTTTTATTTTGTGAGATCACTTTCCTGACTCAGAGGTGGCCAAGAGCCTCCAGGCATCATAGGCAAGCTGTTGGTCCAGAATGCTGAGGAAGTCCTTGGAGCCACTGGATATGGGCCATCTGAATATGATGATATGTACATGATCTATAATCTATACCTATTTGTTTTGGTTCAGAATCAGTTGGAAGAAGCTGATGATATGTACATCTACTTATACTTATACTTGTTTCAGAATCAGTTTGCAGAAGCAACGTGGGTCCCCTGGCCTAGCCTACACTTCGCGTGACCGAAGACACCGGAAAATGGTGGTGAACGTAGACAGGGAAACATACCAGCCACATTGAACATCCTGAATCATGCTGTGTTATTGCTATTTGCCTACAGAGACTCTCAATAAGACTCGACGCAACTGGAAATCAGCACCCTGATGTTTCTGTATATATGCCAATTGCTGCAACATCAAAAGTGACCAGCATTGATTGGACCTATCATATGGACCTACTGTATGCTGTATGACGTGTGTGAATTTGCTGTGCTTTCTGGTGCGGTACCCACACCTGCAATCCCAGACTTCCTCCGCCGGTCGATGAAGATCAAAAGAAACATAGTCTCCCGTCATGGCTTGAAGTCGGGACTTTTCCACTTGGCAGCTGCCGGTTTAGCCCAAGGGCCATGGAGAGTTTGACATGAAGGGTTGGGTACAAAACAGACAGAGGTTGCTTCAGAAAGGAACAAGTCCTGCAAACACGGCATCAAAGATGCTGTGGAGTTCATTGCGTGCGGGTCAAAATGTGGGCGCAGCCCGGCCTCATGTCTCAGACACTGATTGCTTTTTGCAGAGGGTGCGGTTTGTCTTTCTGTGGTTTTGTTCAATCTCATTTTCCTTAAAAAAGAATGCCCAGCAGAATGCTGTAGCTGAGAAGATCCAGGGTGTATCCATATATTGATCCCATGCTCACCCATTGACAAACACATTCTCATCATCCTCCAGGTCCCGTTGTTTCAACCGCCGGTTTGGGCTTTGACTGATTCGGAAGGTCCCCATGAACAATGGATCAATTTTTACATAATCTATCACCTGAACTAGTTGAAGTTGCTTATCTGGAGTTACAATATATGATAATATTTTTTCATGTATATGTATATATGAATATGCTTAACTGCTTAACTATAATATAGGTATAACATTGGTATAACTGTGCTACTTGCTTATAAACCACTTGAAAAGTGTGTGCTCTGCATGTCGAGAGACGTGTCCTGTTTTTAGAAGATCCTGCGGTGAAGGTCCGGAAAGTGAGAAGATGTCAGTACTGAGAGGGAACGTACTGAGAGATTCGACATACGCCTACCATGCGTAGGCAAACATGCCCAAGGCATGCCTCTGGAAACATCGTGATTTGATGTCATGAAGATATTCATATTCATCATCATCATCGTCATCATCATCATCATCATGATCATCATCATCATCATCATCATCATCATCATGTTAATCATCATCATCATCATCATCATGTTAATCATCATCATCATCATCATCATCATCATGATCATGATCATGATCATCATCATCATGATCATCATCATGATCATCATCATCATCGTCATCATCATCATCATGATCATCATCATCATCATCGTCACCATCATCATCATCATCACCACCATCGTCATCATCATCATCATCACCACCATCATCATCACCACCATCATCATCATCATCATCATCATCATCATCATCGTCATCATCATCATCATCATCACCATCATCATCACCACCATCATCATCATCATCATCATCATCATCATCATCATCATCATCATCATCATCATCATCATCATCATCATCATCATCATCATCATCATATATATATAAATATGTGTGTGTGTATTATCGCAACAATTTTAGCCTGTTTATTTTACATTGGGGATGTTGGATGTTGGTTTCCATTTTGATGGTATCTATTGGTATCTTCATTTCTGGGTTTGGTTCACAGTGCCTGGCTTTTGTGAGGAATCCTCGGCTGTCGGGAGAAACCTGATGGCAAGCAGCACTTGGCAGACGAGTGAGCCAGTTTTGTGAAGGTGTGCATAAGTCTAGGTAATTTATTAAGACCTCACTACGACCTCACTGGAATCCTGGTTAGTAAGGGGAATCATTCCCAAATAGCCTTATTTCAGGTTCACAGCTTCAAGGACAAGCACCTTAGAGGAAGACAGTCCTCCCTTCGCGCAGCTTGGGGGAGGGCTGATGAAAGTTCGTGGAGCCTTATTTCAGGTTAGTGAAATATTGGAATTTACTCAGATAGGTAAAGCGACTGGTGAATGGCGGGTTAACAGGAAGCTTTCTTCGAAGCGAAGGATCCTACGAATCACCCTTATCCCATGCCATGGCAGGTAGAAACCCCAAAGAGGATTTGACACGTTGCAAAACGTTGCTGACCCTTCGGAGAGGTCGTACTACTGGGTAACAAGAACTGAGGGTTGCTACATTTGCATACATTTGCACGACTTGGAAAATTCCGAGGCCGATACATCAGCAATATCAAAACGGTACCTTCGGATCATTTACCCAATTTTTTCCGCCATCTATTCAGGGAGCCCGGAGCTGTTCGAATCGGCGTTGGGGAGTAGTGACCTGTGCCAGGACCGAAGATATGAAGCAAAAACATGGCCATGTCCTCTGCTGATCTTAACCTGGGATTAAAAATCCTCTTGGCTGTTCCAGTACTAACTAGCACCAAGTACCTTGTTGGGCACATTTGGGCACTATGCACTATATCTATCCCAACCACGGTTGAAGGGGAAAAATCTTACTGGTGCTTAGCAGGGAATTTTCGGGAATGATCCCAGTCATCACTAGTAATAATCATCCCAGCAACCCCCAGCAACCCATCCATTCACTACTAATCATAGAATTGGATGATGGGAAAATTTACAGGAAAACCTTATATTTGATGGTAAAAACCATGGTTTCCTGTAGATTTTCCCTTAAACCAATCCATTCCCTACTAAGCACCAGTAAGAAATGCAAAAAAAAAGTACCGGTCCTAGGTCTTGCTAGGACATCGGCCTTGCTGAATCTGTTTTCATCGTCCCTTTAGCCACCGATCTCTATCCATCAAGCGGCCGGCCCCGCCACTAATAAGTTGCTTTATATCCCCCGAATCTATATATATATATATATATATATATGTACCTTGACCTTCCATACACTGCAAAAATGTAGGGTTTGACATAAAACACGAGGTTTCCAAAGGAAACACGAGGTTTCCAAATCGGACCATTTTCCCATCTCACCCCATTCCTGATCATTGCTGTTGCAACCGGTTCAAGTTGCAATAGCTTCTTGAATTTCATCAGAGCGTGGAGCCCAAGTGCAAGCAGCAGGGGGATGGTGACGGCTGAAAGCTTCAACTTGTTGGTTACAAGTAATAAATTGCCAATAGGATCCAAAAAAATCTTTGTAATATCTTAAGTTTGTATGATCCTACTTTTAACTCCCTTTCGCTCGAATTAAATATCCACACTGAACGTACTCCGCGTACACTGCCATCATGTGTCTATCTACCACCCTTTCCTCACAAGTATTGGTATGGACGTGGCGACTAAGTCGTGAACCACGTCCAATATAATCTTCGTCCTGCTGGACACTGAGACATAAGGGATTTAGGCATTGGCCTTTGGCGGCTGCCCACCACATCCCTAAAAATATGTGGTGTAGTGCATGCGCTTTTGGCATGATGAGCCAATGTTTGAGACCCCTCCTGTGAGCATCACTGGCTAGAGAGGCATACCTCCGAAGAAAACGTAGCCCATGCTGAGCAGCCAACTTTGCACGTTGAGGTTCAATCCAGGCTTCTGAATTGTAGATAAGCCGAAAGCAAGTATTGATCGCAACAGCTGCCTGACCAGCACCCAGAAGCATAGGATCATGATCATCCCAGTTTTCCGAAGTAAACCGAGCCTCTACATACCGCATCAAGCTTGTCGTCAAGTCACCCTTGTGCCAGGTGGCAGTCGGATAACTCTGGTTCCAACTGAGATGTTCTTTTGTGATTCTTTGGCAATGGGCTTGAACATGGTTTGCACGGCACCACCCCACGTAGGAAGCCGAAAGAGACTCAAACCTTTGGTCCACAGTAGGTTGCGGTTCCAAAGCCGCCAACAGTGACAAAGCTGAACCCAGAAAATTTGTTCCCATTCCCAAATGAAAGCAGTGAAATAGATCGTAATGATACAAAGCTGGCAATTGGCCTTCTGTGTGTGGCACAATTTCAAATGGGCTTGGATCCGGGAAGGGTGTCTCCTGTAGAATAGAAGCTTCCCACAGCGGAGTCTTGCTGTTGATTTGCTCGTAGGGATAGTTCGGTTTGCCCGCAGAACACAGATGACAAATCCCTTTGCAGTCTCGTACTGCACCATTTTCAGGGCCTTTGTGTTTGAGAACATTCATGAAACTGCGGTCCAGACCACACTTTGCCAACCATGGCCAATCCCCTACAAGGCCAATGAAGCAACCCCACCACCTTTCGCCAGACTTCAACTGCAAGCCGCTGTTGGTCACAAAGAGAAGCTCTTCAGCTACAGTTTGTAAAAGCTCTTTGAAATTTCCAGCATTTTTTCCGGTGTAATTTTTTTTGGTCACTGCACTCACCAGGAACCTGTTCGTACAACTATGACCCAAAAAGTTGGGCAACATCTTCAGGTACCCTTTTTTTTGGCCAGCCTCCAAAGCACCCGCAACTCCTCTTCCCAGTGGTGAATGTAAATTCAGAATCAAAAATGGTTGCCTTTGTTTGCTTCTGCCTTCGTCGCCGTGTAGCAGTAATGGTACACAGCGTCGAAGGTTCACCTCTCCAGCCCTGACCCTTGCAAAAATTGGATGCTCTGGGTTCTGTTTTTCGTATCGTTCCCAAAAGGCCTGCCATATATCTCCTTCCCGCTGGTGATCAGGACGGACCAAACCAGCCAAAATGTGAGTGCAATTGTGCTGGATCAAGAATGATAGCCAGTCGCGGAAACGAAGAAATGGTATCCGAGATTTTGACCTGGTTTCCTTTTTGAGGTAATGCTTTCGAATGGGGATTGTTAACCCCAACCGTTTGGACATCAAACGGTTACAATCTCTTTCTGCATTCCCTTCATTCCTTTTGGCTAGATCCACAAGACCCCCAGACTTGGCTGCAAGTTCGGGGCCAACATCAGCCACGAAATTCTTGGCCGTCCGGATCGCTTCAGCACATGGGGCCTCGGCAACACAGCAGCAATCCAAAGGCGACAAACTGCAAAGAAGTGGGCCAAAGTAAGTTAGAAAACAATGAGGGAATTTGGATCTGGAAAGGTGTTTTTCGTGTATGTCAAGTATGGTCAGGCAGCTTCAAGCTATCAAAGTGCACAAACATGTATAAAGCCGAGCATGTCTGGAGCATGGCCAACCCTTTTTAAACCACTGCACTGCCAATTTGGCTTTGGTTCTGCTAGGGCAAGCCTAAGGTTCAACCTTTGTGGCTGGTTTGATTGGGGGTGGAACCCGGAAAGATCTGTACACGACATATGTCATATAGCGACTATCTTCATCACTCACCGGTTTGATCGTGTCTCCGCCAGCTTTGACATTTTTGCATCCAACTCTGCCTACAACTGTTTACCCAGGGAGTTGGAAAAAATATATATAGGCACATATAGGCACCTTCCTTTTTGACAACCCGTAAAAACTTCAAAAACAGTTTAAAGGGTGACAAGAAAATTATGTTGTTTCATTCAGAGGTACTGCCAAACTTCTCGATAAGTGCAGCTTCCAGCATAGCTGGCCCAAAGGGCTCTTTGGAATAGTACAAGACAATCATATGGGTCCACTTGTTGCGGTCCAAATCCAAAGTATAACCATACACAGGGCTAGTCCATCTCGAGACTGGGTCATGGGTGAAACCTATCTTGAAGATCAACGGCTCTTCTTTCTTGAACAGAGAAGTCAAAACCTTTATAGCATGGAAAAGAACTGCTCCAGCCGATGCATTGACGCGGCATAGGTTCAAATAAATACATCCTACTCCATCACACTCAGCGGCTAGAAGTTGAAGTCGAGGTGACCATTGCGTTGCGTATAGTGACTGTTTTTCATTGGTTGCCTTAAGCTTCTTGGGTTCAGGTTCACTCACAATCAATCCAGACCCGCTTCCATTGGACGATGTTGGCCCCCTGTTCCACGGGAATGGCAAAATATCATCCTTGGAATCTACAAGAAAAGACATTTAAAATAATATAAAAATTGGAATTCAGTATTGGCTTAGACACCTTTGGACCATCCCCAAACCACAAGAAAAAAACAAGACAACATTGTGAAGACATGTAGGGTCAAGGGTCCGATCGATGACATGTGAAAAGGTCATGTAGCTCTTCATCTGTAGTTTCACCATGATCCAGTTGAGGCATCGTAAGGATGGGGGTCCAATTGTCTTGAGACAAATGCCAACAGGTCCAACATATAAACTGTATTTGACCATGCTTGATTCACGGTCCATGTGTGGATCCCCTGCCACTTCTGAGGCGATGACTCCCTGGCCAATGGATGCGCTCATCCTTTGAAGGACTCTTCCAGGTCTGACACCTGGCATGCCGAGGGCTATGGATCGATTAGGATTTGGGGCCAAGCCCCAGGGGTTAAGCATGGGAGAATATCTATAATATATCACAGGGAAAACAAATGATTTGAATGAACTTGAAGAATCATTCAGCTGTGCTGTTCTTTTTTTGATTTTTGGATACATACTGTAATGGCTTACCACTTCCCACACTGATGCTCACTGATGGTGAATCCTTTTTTCCCCTTCGCTGTTTCCACAAGTGCAGTCTACCATCCAACTGCTTTAATTTGCATGGAAATTGAAATTGGCCAGACTCCTTTTTGGTTAAGGGCCCCAATCTGGCAAACACCAAAGCGTGTCTTCCAAGTGCCGCACACACACACACACCAGGTCTTGACAAAGCATTGTGTTTGGGCTAATATCTTTCCTACAAAGAAAAGTTATGGAACTTTGAAACCAAATATATTTTTCACTCAGCCTTGTGCCAGACTTCTAAGTGAGCGTGTGGAAGGCAAAATGCCTGAAACAGAAATCTACTTGTTTTTCTTCTCCTTCTTTGTCTTCTTAGACTTATCCTTGGGTTTTTTGTTTGATTCCTCCTTCTTGGTTTTACTGCTCTCCTTCTTGGGTTCCGAGTGCGTTTCCTCAGGATCGGTCTTCTTGTCATAGTACTTCTTGGCAGTCCTGCACAGCGAAGGAGGTGGGTCTGATTGTGACAAGGGGAAATAAATATACACCCAGCATGGTGGTAGACAGCTTTGAATGACGATATGTGTCGATATAATATTTTGGTATGACTGGGGGATAAAGTGTCACTGGCAAATACTAGGCAGAACACCGATCTGTCCTGACTTTGTTTTCGCAAGCTATGGCCTTTGAGCACCTTGGGGGGGCACAAACTGGTTAACATATTTAAGCGCTGATCCATAAATTATGATGCAATCTTGTCATGAACAAGGGTGTTCGCTCAAATGATTTGAGAAGAATATATGTTTGAAAAGGATGGGGACTGAGTAGAAGACACCAATGTGGCATCACCCATCCTCTTTTCCGCTAGATTCCACCACCTTGGATGGACAGATTCCCGGGAAATGATGTTACCAACATTCCAACACTATGATTGAGGAAAATTACCTTTTGACACGCATGTATATTTGGAACCATGGGTCTTCTCTGTCATGAACTTCTCCACTTCACCGGTCGCCCATGCTTCATGACACAGGTCATACTGCGAATCCATTGCCTTGATATGGCTCTCCAGCGAACGAATGCACCTCGGATTCAGCATTGGATGGGGCTGGCAACTTTGGGAGGAAGGGCGAGGATGAACCCTAGAGTTCACTTAAAGAGGTTAGCTCATGTTAGCTCAACATATATGTGAAAACAGTTTATAGTTGATCCACCCATTTTCTGGAACCAATGGCAAGATACTCACCAGCAGACTCATCAGTGTAGCCTTTCTTCAGCTCCCGAGCAAGAGAACGCAATTTGCCACATTTAGATGTCATGTTGGTCAATAATTTCTGCAGGGCTTCTTTGGTCTAGCAGGGGCGGCCACAAAGTAAAACCCTGGATAGCAATGTATGATGTAAATTGAACTTATTAATATATACATATATATATATATATTAAAAACAAAATATATGTACACCAAATTGACTCTCCATGGTAAACTTGATAGAATGCTATGTTTGGTGTCCTGGGCATATTTGCTGATGACCGGGAGCTGGGATTGCTTATCCTTTTCAGCGACCTCCCTTTTCTCACGAGCTTCAAGCTCTGTGAAATCATCACCAAGATCCGACTTCGGAATGTCGTCCACCTGAATCCCAAGGGAAGGAGATGATATGATGTTGGCAAGGGCCAGCCAAAAATGAATTTGATGTGTACTTACAATATCAAGCTTTACTATCAACACAGATGTAGAACTGTCAGACTTGAACTTGAAAGCCTTCTGTCGTTTGGTATGCTCTTCCTCGTACGAAGATTCTTCAGTCCTCTTGGCGGATTCCTTCACAACGACCCAGTACTCCATTTCACCATCGTAGCTGTTGCGCCTGCGGGAAATATTTGTTCAAAGTCATGTGTGGTAAACCCCTGTGAAACAAAAACAATAGTATTCAATAGTACATACACGCAGACTCTGTTTGAAAAACCCTCAAAATTTGAGCAAGCTTCCGGGAGTGGCTAGCCCCCAGGGCAATGCAACGATTCTTTGCTCCTTCTATCTTGTTCCTTATGAGGTGGACGCTGTTGGAAACATCCGAACAAGCATTGAAGACATGCACAAGGTCAGAGGAAATATTTACTCCAAACAACTAGACAAGTAAAATACAGTATACTCTTGAAAGAAAAATCTAAGTATATGGCTTCGACCAACCGAGCTCTTCAAGTTCACCCTCGCTATACCAGCCCTCGTCAATGACGAGCTGATAGGTCTTTTTACGCTTCACAATCACCAAAACCTGACTGAAAAATTCGTCCTGGAAGGGCTGCCGGATTGAAGGCAACATTATTAGGGATATGATAGTATAGAATCAAAAAAATTGAACAACTGAACATGTTCAGAATGCATTGTTGATCTAACCCTGAACTGTCCTTCTGCCAATTTACCTGTTCAAGAAGCGCCGCCATTGCGTTTTTGTCACCATTTTTCCACTCATCCATCACATATTGCGGTGCAATCAAGTCCTTTCTCCTCTGCTTAGGTGCACACATGCGGTCGATACGAGCCTTCGAAGCTCGTCGCAAGTTGAACTGCAGGGCCATAGGGGCAGGAATTGGCAGGTTGGATGATAAAATGTGGATGCATATATTTTGTAAATATACAAATATATATAATCTATATACAGTAAATATATATATATAATACATTAGTGGGAACTATATAAATTATATTATATATTATATATTAATGGGATCTATACCAAATATCAGCCCTTGCCAAACCCTAAAATGTTTCGCTGGTGTTGGAACATATGTTCAACCTGTCCTGGCGCAAGGTCATCCCTTTGGGAATATAGGGCTTCCTCTTGGGTTGAAGAAATGGACTGGCAACTGTTGTAGAAGCCCCCTTGGAAGCTTCACCCATCTCAGACTGCTCGGCACTAGTGGTCTCACCAGATGGGCTTGGCTCAACTACTGAAGGTGTCGTAGGAATCTGTTGGTCCTTAAACGGTGCAGTGAAGTGACCCACAGAATCATGAGTCTAATCATGACGTAAAATTTAAAGTTTCAAGTTATCAAAGAATTACATGTTGCATGTGCCAAAAAATGTAAGGCCACAAGCCCCTGCAAACCAACATCCCTTTGTTGGTCGAAATAAATACATGTTCAAGATATTATATATATTATATATGTGTGTGTGTGTTGTTTTATTTATATATACTATTTTTTATAATATATATTAAAGATTAACTGCAACCCAAGAGCTTTGTTGTCACCATTTGTCGTTCCCAGTAGTTCTGCCAACTGACTCTCAGTCGCCTCGGGAATTGAATGGCAATCCATAATGTATAGAAAATTATTTTGAGTTTTGTTGGTATGATATCCCCTTATGCTGTTATTTCTTGATCATCTTTCAGCTATCCTTTCACAAAAGCAAATCAGCACCTGGCCGGCACTGTCTCAGGCAATTCCACTGGAGTAGATGGCACAACAATGGCGACCTGGGCGCCAAGATGGGTGTAAGCAACTGGGCAGCACAGGGAAAGAAGTTGGAAGCTTCAGGGTTCTTGGTTCTGTGGCATTCATGGATGAAATCAACTAAATTTTGAAGTATATTTTTAGTTTGATCTGAGGCAATGACATCCTTGCCATTCTCGTCTTGTAGCTTTTTATCTAACTCCTGCAAATACATGAACTCAGAATTTTGACCTGCCAATCTTTGGGAGTCTTGGCTGTTTTTCAAAGACATTTCATAACAAATGATACTTCCGATGTTCACCACATATCCTGGAAACAAAGATTTGCGTGTAAGAGTCCATTAGTCCACCAACATGATGCCTGCATAGTGATAGAAGTACAACATGATCATGGAGCATACCTTGAACATATGACATTTCTACTTGCTTTTGGGCAGCCAAAACAAAGAACTATAGAATTCCTGTATATATTAATAAGTTATTAAGGATGGTTCATGTCTTTGGTGAACTTCAACCATGGCCCATACCATCTGTGAAACAGAAGAGTAAAATTCAAGTAACGCAGCAAAGACATGAGTCCAGGTGTTCATATGGGTATATGTCTCAAAATTGGAGGGCCCCAAAGGTGTGTTTTCATGCCCCTTAAAAGACATTTTGGGGCCCCTTATACCCATATATGAGTTTGTGGGGTGACGAATTGATGCTCCTCCAGTTCCGAAAGTAAAGCCTTCTCTTCAGCATCCATGACATCGTTGGCCACATGTTCAATCCCATCACCCAAAGTGGTGCAACTCCACCTGTTTGACACACCTATGCAAGAAACCTGAGACATCCTGGTCCACTAAATAGGGACCCAGGCAGAGGAAGGAAAATGGCTGCATCATATATAGGCGGCAGGTTTTTGGTATAAGTTTCAATCTTGAGATCAAAGTGCTTCAAATTTGAATTCAAAATTGCAGTCCAAACTTCTAAAAGTCACACATGTTGCGTGTTTTTGCACTTCATGTCGGAAGCTTTCAGATTCGGTACGGGCATTCCCGCACACTTGAATTGCAAATAGCATTCTCGAAGTGAATTTTTTACCGCTCAGAGTGGGTGAATTTGAAAGGGTCCATCGGAAACCCCGAATATATTCTTCAAAAACATCATAGGCATAGTTATTCGGATGCTGGTTTTAACCCGTGTATTTTTCACGGGTTGTCACGGGAGAATCATGGGTCTGTCACGGGTTCGTCACGGGTTGGGGAAAACCAGGTTTTTTTCTGAAACCCAGGGTTTTAGTAGAATAATCATGGGTTGTCATGGATACGTCATGGGAGAATCATGGGTCTGTCATGGGTAAAATGATCTTGATTTTCGTACCTGTCTTTTTTTCGCTCTATATGTAATAATGTATGAAATCGGATTGGTAAATTAGTCTAAGGCATATCCCTGATCTGACCATATCTGACCTATTGGTGGTAAGGACTACAATTCTTCATTTTTGGGGTGGCCTATTATCATTCCCTTTCAGCTTGTAGCTCACTCTGGAAACATACCTGGAATGGAGCCACGCCATTCTGGTGGAATTTTGAGTTTGCGGTTGCCTCGCAAGTAGTTAAACACTTGGGACACCCTGGCAAAGGGATATGAACCAATCTGTTCATCACTGGGCCACTCGTTGAAACACTCCAGAGCCGCTGGGACTACATCCGGCAACTGAGGCATCCCCTTTGCCGTGCGTTTCATCTCCTCCAGAAGGTCCACCAGCGCCCGTGCAAACCGCATGGGATAGATCCTGGGTCATGGGATATAGATGGATATAGATGATATAGATAAACAGGATAAACCAGTGACCGTAGGGATGATGGTACAAGCCCCGGATAGGGTAGGAACAACAAGTTAATCAGTTAATCATCATAATCAGACACAGAATAAGCTATATATATAATATATATGTACAGTAATATGTATATGCATATATCAGATATCACAAACAATCAAAAACATTGTTTTGACATCCAGATCCAGTGTCTCTGTAGATCGAAGGTTCTTGTTTCCCTTGTAGCGTTTGGTGCCAGAACGGTCAACGTAAACATCAGCTGTTCTGATCCTTTGACTTCTGGGCGGACGTTGAGTGGCATAGAGTTTCCCTAAGTCCAACCGCATTACCACACCAGAGTTGCTGTAGCCATAATGACGCTTTGGTGTTTGGCTACCATAGTGACGCATCCACCATTTCACTTTGGCAACCTCGGCCCCCAGAAGGTTTGTTTAAATAGGAAAAGGGTTCCATCCTAATTGCAAAAGGGTTCCATCCTAATTGCACAACACACTAAAGTGGAAACATGTTTAAACTGTTGACTGTTTCTATTTCTGGTGACTGCGTAGATTCCACCAGTGCCAAAGATGTTGGCCATCATGTTTCGCCACACGGGATAAAATTCAAGGACACTGCCAAGTGGTTGTTCCACCGTCCACACACCCCCCAAGGCAGTGCACAATAGAATCAAAAGACAAGTCCTTCAGGGATGGGCTGCACCAAAACATGTTTTGTTTCTAAATTATGTCAACCCCAACTCGCTTACCATTCATAGGCTTTAACATAAAACATTGCTAGGTGGTGACCTCCACCATTGTATATGGTATAGTAACCCCAAAGGGAGACCTGACATTTCCATTACACACAAAGTCCTTTCAACGAGGATGTTGCTGATTTGAACTGAGAGGTATTCTGTATACCCGATGCTGCAGCATGCCCCACGTTTGCTCGTCCCTGCGTTCATCTGGCACAGGCTGGAACACTTGATTGCAAAGTGCGCTGCGAAGTCGCCAATGCGACAGCGCAAGAGGCACAATATGGCCAACCTGGGTTTTGGGGAAACTGGATCAGAATAAATATATTTGCAGGCTATCAAAACCATTCATAGCTTGACCAACTTTGGTAGGTTTGAAGGTTGGGCTCGGGACATAGAATCTAATTTTCAATTTCAATTTCAAAACCCAAACCATGTGAAGGGGTGCCAGTTCAAAAACATAACGCATTTTCTTATTTCCAACACATTCTGGTTCTTACTGTGCGCCATAATTAAGTCTGAAATAGTCTGAGAAACGCAAACCCTGACCGTGAAGTCAAATCCATAAAGTTGGACTTCCGGGTCTGGGGACGCTTGTTGTCTAAGATATCGAATCGGGCCACCTTATAGCCACATGCCCGTGCCTGAGAAGTTAAGTTGCCAACCCCAGCAAAGAATTCCAGGTAGTCAAACTCCTGTGGCATCAGGGAATCAACCCAGAAGTCAACCCAGGTAGAAAGAAGTGGCTTATATTTTTACAACTTGTTTAAGATAATATATATATATAGGAAGTTTATCTGGAGTTTATGGGTAGTATGTGTATTCTCAGAGGGGCGACCACTCATGAAGAACCTAAATATATAAGATCGATCTGTCCTCGAAGATGGGGTAACTCCAGTACAGCAGAATGATAGAAGCCACAAAGTCCTGCCAAAGTGGCCACAAAGATTTAGAGGTGAGGAATACTAAATACCCAACTAAGTTGTGTACAGAGATATATGTTATTTTAGTACATCGCGTCTTAGCCTTTATTTGGTGGGGCCTGAGATCTGACATCATGTGTAAAGCGTCATATGGAATTCCTTTGGGTAAAGACAAGTTTGTTAGATTTCAGTTTTACATTGGGGGTCGTAGTGATCATTCCAGGCAACATGCTTTCAACAAGGCCAAGCCTAAAGAAATTGACGTGGGTGCAAACCATCCCCATGACATGTCCTGTGGGCAGTTCAATGCCCGAAGCCGCCAGACCAGCTCATTCAGATCCATCATGGTTCGGGAGGGGCGGCGACAGGAGTAAGGTTGAGAGAAAGATTTATTGAATTGTATTGATCCAGTTTGTGTGTTGTAGTGTCATGTGATGTCACGTGGTGTGCATTGAGACCTCGTATTTTTTAAGCACATATTTGAGATCTATATGCCATAACACACCTGGTTCATCAGAGCTTCATTGCTACGAAAAAAGTCAAAGAAACCATCTCTTTGCTCCCCCAACACATGTGGAACATTCTGAAAAAATAGTCCCAAGAATGAATATCAAATATATTCAAGGGAAATAGTTGGAATGTATGCTAGCACTCCAAAGCATGAGCAACAACCCTTCTGGAAACCATGCAGGGATGCACCTTTAGTCTTTGTCAAAGAAGACCGGGTTCGCCACAGGTTTCCTCTCCGGCTGGCCATACCATTTTGACCTCAGAGGAGAGCAGCTGCGGGATGGTTTTTTTTGCCATTGGAAATGGCAAGGGTGAAGTGGCAGGGGTCGCTAGCAAGGGTTGCCAAACTCAAGTTCAATTCTCTTAAGAAAACATGTATAGTAAGCCAGCGCATTGAAAGCGAGGGTGACATCTTTTTGCTGGTGCCAAGTTCCAAGCATTTCCAAGATTTTCCAAGCGTATAGGCTAAGAAGCCCATGCAAACTGCTTCTTTCTTTCTGAGCAGAGCTCTGCAAAACAATGTTTTCTATGATCCATATCAGATTCTTGGTAAACAGTTGGGTTTCAACAATTCATACATAAAATAGATATGATTTATATGCATTTAATATTTTCAGAGCCTTGCTTCCAAGATCGCAGCTCGCATCGACTAATGCTAGAGACCAAGTTCTTGGAGAAACACGCCAATTGGGTCCCCAAACAATATAAATAAAACACATGAATTTTGTTTTCATTAGGTACGTCCTGCAAGTATGTCCTAAAAAGTACTCAAACCATGGCCATCTATGACCCAAAGACTTTGCCCTCCAAAGCCCAGATCGTGATATATACAGCACACTTCTTCGAGCATACTGTATGCCCCAGTTGTTTGACAACCCATTCCCCATATATATGCGCACCAACAGTACACACAGCGCCATCATCCAGTGGTCAATGTTATCACTGACCCTGACGCACTAGCAAGAAGATTTGGAAACACGCTTCACAGCTTTTGCTGCAGCTACCTTCAAGGATTCCTTCATGGCCATGGCTGCATCATCCATGATCATTGCATCAGAACCTCGCGACTTTCTCGAAGCTTCATCGATGTACATTGCCTCAGTTTGAGCGAGCATGCATGAATGCCCGTAAAAGTGTGCGAAATACGTAGAAAAAAAATGTTGCGCACACACCTCCCACGCACAAAATACAACGTGACAAGTGCATGTGGTTCATTCGAGTTACCATCATTGAAGCAGCTTTCATCGAAGCAGCAAATCGGTACAGAAAGTCTCGAGCACAACCATCGACATGGAAGTAAACAACATCTTTCTGTTCAACGTACGAGTGAAGACCAAACGCAGGGCGCTTGTAGTAGCGATTGTACCTTGTGTCCTCCGCAACGTATTCCATTCCTTTGAGCTTGTCTCTGTCATCTGGAGTCAGAGCCTGAATTTTTTTGATGTTCAACCCTTCAAATTCTTTGATGAAGCTGGCGATCATGTTGACTTGGTCCCTTTCCTTTTTTGGAACCGGGTCTGAAAAAACCCCTTGCTCCACATCCTTCTCCTTCTTACGTTTCCTAGATGTGGTTTCCTTCTCCTCCTCCTCCTCCTCCTGCGCCTGTCTTTTCTTTGACTTTGACTTTGCCTTTTCAGTCTTTGCACGGTCTTTGGTCTTGATCTGTTTTTTTCCATCCGTTGTCTCGGTCTCCTGGTTGTCATCTCCTGCATTGTCATCTGGGTTTGTTTTGTCCGTGGCTGGCTTGCTTCCTTTATGTTTTTTGAATGCAATGGCAAGCTGGTGGAGGGACACTTGGGCGTCAAGATTGGCAGCACGGTCAGCAGATCTCTTGGCATCGCAGCAATCCCATTTGTCCTCATCCCATTCAGCCCAAACCTCGCCCCACTTCCACTTTGCCCACTCTTCAGTCATCTCTTCATTCCATTCTGGGCCTGAGTCAGCAGTGTCCTTGCATTTCTTCTGTTTTCTCTTTGACGTTTTTCGCTGTTTCTCCTTAGGCTTACCTCCCATGTCAGTTCGTTCTTCCTCCTCAAGTTTCCCACAACCTCTTCCTCTACCCTTGCCCTTGCCCCGCCCTCTACCCCTTCCTCGGGATGATGGCTGCATCTCCAATTGCTCACGTCGCTTGACGTAGTCCGCCTGGACCCAGCGGAAACTCTGAGAACAGAACACGACAAGAATAAAGAAAGCCGTTTGATTTGTAGGCGAAAGGCCCAAGACCCCAAAAATATCAAAAATGATGTTCAAGTAAAACTAATGATTTAAAAGTAACGTATTTGCTATGTTGCTCATGTGCTCCACTTGGGTATCCCCAGCCTCTTGATCCGAATCAGTAAATGTCTCTTGCTCCTCAGCCTCCGTTGCCTTCTTGGCCTTTTTGGGCACGCTGCTCTCCGTGGTTCGTACCTTTCCTAAATCAGCAACTGCAGTGTCAGGTTTTTCTGTGTCTGCCTCAGAGGCTTCAGGTGTGAACTGAACAGTTGTGCTGAGGTCATTCTTACATCCCTGATACTGAGCCCGTCTTTGATCCGAATCCAAGTGGGGGGAATATGTTGGGACTGGTGCTTCGCTCGGAGTTGGCAGCTCCACCACATCTTGGGGCATGGTGTCCATGTTGTCTGTGCCGAAAGGAACACTTGGCTTCTCTCCTCCTAGCAGCAGCTGGCTGAAACTCAACATCGAACGTTTTCAACTTACCTGTAGGAAAGCTCTAATCCTTCACAAACACAAATATAGGCCAAGAAGTTTCCAAATTGTTTGATCTTGATGTAAAAGTAAGAAAAACAAAATATGTCGATTTTACTTTGAACACGGGTTTTGTTTTACCGTCACCATGCACTCTAGTAATGCTCCTTGCTGTGGTGTGGCTGGTGGTCTACGAGCCACAACGGGAGTGGTGGAAGCGGCTGCTTTCTTCTCACGGATCCTGGCTGACTTGTATTGTCAAACTATAACCTCACTTAAAAACAGAAGATGAACGTGGTGACAAAGAGAAAATGTGTTTCCCAACTGGGTTGTTGACATTACCTTTAAATATTTACAGTAGACGTAGAAACTTGCATCCAAGGCACGCTTGCAATTTTGCCAAAACCTCTGCGCGTCTTTTTGCTGCAATCTCCACATCACCTTTACAGGCTGAATAAGGTGGGTAGCATGTCAATGTGCTAAGTGGTAAAGCATTACAACAAGACCAGTTCCTACATATGAAAGCACACGGAACCCCAAAGAACATTCTCTCGCACATATGTTCCCGAGAACTCGATTGACTGAATGTGAAAACCCAGGGCATGTGAAAAAGATTTCGGGAAAAAACACGATCTTGCCTGCTTTGCTACCATCATCTTGGCGAGATTTGTAAACGGCTTGCTCTGATGCTACCTTACCTGGGGATGCTGCTCGGGGTTCAGGTTCCGCAGGTTTTGCTGTCTGTTCAGGTTCCGCAGGTTTCACTGGCTGTTGAGGTTCTGCAGGTTTCACTGGCTGTTCAGGTTCCGCAGGCTTCTTTGGTTCTACAGGCTTTGCAGTCTTGTCTGGCTGTCCAGGCACTGCACTCTTCTCTGGAATCCCATTTGGCTGTTCAGGTTCGTTGTCTGCCTTTACTTGGTCATGCTTTCCTGCGTTGTGTGTGTCCTTATCATCATCATCATCATTGCTGTGGTCGGATGTTGAGTCTGAGTCTGTTCCATCGTCCCAAGCATCCTCATCATCAGGAAGAGAGTCCTCAAAGGCAAAGGGTACGATAAGCAATGTAGACACTGACAATGTTGCCCATAGTCGCCATCAAAGTTTTGATTTGTGCGTAAAGTTTTTTAATTGACCACGTGATCCAAACATATATATGCAAACAGGAAGATATCCCAGTCCTTGCGGCCCTTCTTCATGCGACGCTGTCGCACTTTTTCATTCACCTTGTCGACCTCTTCCTCAAAAAAGAGCGTGGGATTTGCAGGTGTGTCAGTGTCAGCTTCTGGGTTTCAATTTCAAACTTTTAACGAGAAACCACAAAATCAGGGTTTGACTTGATCCAACTCTTTTGGTTGTCAAATGGGATCTAGTTGCCATGGCCTGCAACATGGGATCCAGAATCAAGCAGAGCTGCTGGAAAGCTTTGACCTTAAATTGCAACACCCACAAGCGCACACACACACACACGAAAAAAAACACGCTTATATATGCTTATATATGGCATGCTCTTCCTGTTTACTGCCCACAAACATCGAAACTGGAAGTTGGAGATCGTCACTTGAAAAAGACCTTTTCGTCCTGCACAAGTGAGTGACACGCGCACACACCCCTAAAATACCCCTAAACTATCAGACCAGGAAACCAACCACAACAATCAGTTCACCTATAAAGGTTTGCAACCTAGGTGCAGTGGATACCTCCTTACGCCTCACCTTCATCTTGCAGAATCCGCAAAGCTTGCGAAGGGCCCGGGCAGCGTCCGGAACGTCCACCCCACCAACATCAACACCTCTCTTGTTCTTCTCCAGTAGTGCTACAAGTTCATCCTTCAAAGCATCTATTATGGGAACAGTTCTCTCGGGGTTAGAAGCCATTCTCGAAAGTAAAGCCCCCAGCAACCCGCTATTGCTAACACAGGTTGATATGTCTTGACTGGCTGGGTTGGGAGAAAGTAGGCCTCCACCAGAACGCAACCTCTCCCGAACTGCTTCACAAGCATCCCATTCCGTGGCCACATCTTCTATGTTGGTGTAGCCCATGGCCACAAAAAGACCCTTGATTTTGAACCAAACGGCTCTGGGGAGGGCGAGCCAACTAAGAAATAGAAAGCTAGAATCAGTAAATCAACCAATGGACAAGGCTTATAAAATTTATAGGGGAAAGGGTGCCATGTCACATTTGGTAGGGAATGAGTCAACAGTCCTGCCCCGTTCCAGGAGCTTGGATCCCGGACCATTCTTCGACTTGGCACTGGAAGCAAAAACCATGGCTGTCCGCTGCGCCCGTCAGTGTGCTAATATGGGGTTTTGGTGATGGCTCTTGTTCTAGCAGTGGTTGAAGTGTTGTAGGCATGTTCGAGATCCTAAATTCCCCAAGAAATTGTCTAACCGTTGGCCCATGATCTGGTATAGAAAATCAAATATAATATATAATAATTTGACACAGATGTTTAACTTGTTTTAACCATAAACATTTCCGTTGAGGAGTATCAACATACAGTTAAATTTGAAATGGTGGGGGCATCATATGCCTGTAAACTATGAAGCATGGGGTATCTAAGTTTGGCCATATCTCTGGTTGAAACATGTTGAAACATAAAACTTTCCTTATAAAATCCCATTTGGGTTGACTTTGCATGCGGTTGATAGCAATCTATCCATCAAAAAACACATTTGGGCTAAAAAAGCGATATACTCCCCCTTGATTTAGCAGATTAAGCCAAGATCCGGAGATGCAAGAACCTGTCAAAGCGGTGCTGACGAGAGGGTAATATGGGATTCATAGGGTAATATGGAATAACCAGGTTTTCTAAAGGAAACACGATGTTTTTATCTCAATCACGGGTAAACACGATGTTTATAGTTAAACCCTAGAAAAATGTAGGGTTCGGTTGCTTAGGGTATACATACATATTGATACATGTTGTTTCATATCATGATAGATAGCCTAGTTATAAAGCAATTAAAGCCATTTTTTTTTTTCGGGCCCTGCCCTTGGTAGAAGCATCAATGCTGGCAAGCTGGACGCTACGATTACGCCGGATGCACCGCTGCCAGAGCTTCGTTTTTTTTTTAATGTGCCACTGGGCTCGTTCAGGGAAAGACAATGAACTATGATAAGGTGGTGCCAATCATAAACCATCCCCAAGTCATCATTATGTTTTTCGGTAACTAACATCTTCTTAAATGGTATGATTGGGGTTCTCACATGATTCTGGTTAGGTTTCAAACATGTGTTTCATGTTCCATAGAGATGATGATTCCCAACAATTATTCTAATATGTTTCAGGCGGGTTGAAACCGGTAGCTACCAATCAGATTCAATCTCATTCAATTATCATTTGCAATTTCCGCTAAAGATATCCAAACATACACATTGGATGTTTGGGACATTTTCTGAGCTGTTAGAGAAAAAAAGAAAACACAACAGGTGGACAGGTAAACGAGCCTCAGGGGTGCTTAGGGCCGCGCCACTTATGGCATGCAGTAGGTTGACGAAGCCCCGTAACGAGTTATAGAGCCAGAAAGTCGTTGCTGCTGGGGCCCTGGGTTTGGATGCGAAGATGTGTTGTATTTGCAAACACCCACTCATTTGCATTTGGAAAGTTGGATATAGATGCATAGAATTATGCAGCTTTTCTTTTTGGCTATAGTACACTTTCTATCAATGCCAATCACGCAACTATGGGAGCATAGAACCACAACTATGGCTGGATTGTGATCTCGTTGACCTCCAGCAACTATTGGATTTTGCCTCAAGGTGGCAGCTCACATGGCCAGGGATTTCTAGTCATAGGGATCATCAACCAATGTGACTGCAAGAAAAGGGGAAGAAACAACAGGGAAACACTGTCATTCTGGACAGTGATTAGTTCCCATAAATATCATAAATCCTTTGCATGAATAACGGTGTACAAGTTTCACATGCGAGTCCTCTGCGACTCCGCGAAAGCTGGACAGTAGCTGCCTCCATAGATCTATCTGGCTATAATGACCTCACTGTTCTCCCGAAGCCTGGAAGAATGTTAGGGAAATGATCCCAATATGGTCAAAAAATATGTCTTATTTCAGTGATTATGATCATTTAACCAGATCTTTCTATCATGATCTATGGATTTCTACCCCAGAGTGCAGGTTGCAAACCTTACTGAAACCACCTGGGATCCCCTGGGCATGTTGGGCCTCCACGGCCTCCATCTCGATCGCTCGCAGGCAGCTGAAACTTGAGCAGATTCAAGTGGACCTCTGGCCCCACAGAGATCCCACGCCCCACGTGTCGGCGCCTCAAAAAGGGGAAGGGATCCGGGGAGCCGCGGATGTTAGGAAAAAGGATCCTGGAATGAAGGGAGAGCCAAAGAGCCCACTTGTGACAAAAGTCCATGGGCAACTAGGGCAATTATATAAAGTTTATAAATTTATAAATTCTAACTTACTTGTACCTTGCAAGATCTTAGAAGTCTAATCTCATCATATCTCATCTAATTCCCCAATTGCATGCAATTGACGTAAGCCCATCCAAGCATGTTTGTTCACTGGGGGCTATCTGAGGGTCAAACTTCTGCGCCGGAACTTGAGTGCAGTTGAAGTTATGGGTATACTATGGGATTGTGAGCTCCAAGAATTAGGATATGGGGCCCTTCATGGCCCTAATGATGATTAACTTGGTTATATAATAGCCACTTAGTTCACTGCTCACTGAACCTGCACCCCCAAGATCTCCCAAGTATCGTATTGTTTCTTGTTCCCCATACTTGAGTTCCAAATTGTCTCAAGTAGAATCCCTTGTGCATGTTTCTGTCCAAGGATCCTCCAAGTCTCGCTTAAAAATGCGGACTTCATACAATGTGCCCCCCCCAGTTGTAAGTTGGTTTATAAACCCCGTTAGCTATAGTTTTAAGTGTAAGTTATAAGTATCACAAACCATAGTTATTGATAGTTATTGGAGTTATGTGCACCAACTTGACAATCTTATTTGCCCCACATTGCACATGTTTCCCTCGCGTTTCGCACCACGCGTTGCTGTATCTCTGAGGCATGTCCGGATCCAGACCAACGCGATCCGGTGTGGCTCCGAATCGCTGGTGGTATCAGGGTGGATGAACCCGCTGGCGGTTTCCAACGTTTACCAACGCTTTTGTATAGCAACCCCCAAAATATGTTGAAACCTGGAAATTATGGTGAACATAACATCTGAAAGCACGGACTCTATTTTTTGGGTGCTATAGATTTCCATTTGACATGTTTTTTTTTCCTCAGGCGGTGAGTTCAGGATCTTTCAGACAATGTCCCCATGTAGAGGGAATCTTTGTCTTGTTGTGTATCAGAGTGGAGGAACCAATATAGAACCAGATCAGAGCTGTGATGGCCCAATGGCCATCATTTACCCAACACAACACTTCAAGATACTTCAAATAATGAAGAAGAAAACATACTCACAACAATTGTTTATTATTGATTGAGCCTGCCGCAGTGCCGCAAGAGATTATCAATGATTATCAATGGTGGAATCTGAGGGTTGGACTAGTTGGACTTCTTGTCAAGATTGACCGATATTCTAGCTATGCCTATACCAGTGGTTAGCGAGCTGTTTGGAGCTATGGTATCCATATTCCCTACTGAATTGGGGACCCAAGGGGGGGTTCCCAACCGCATGATACTATAAGAATTATAAGAATTGTAGTTCAAGTTTGTGCGGCTTTTGCAGGTCGATTTCCTTTGTTCACCATTACCTAGCCGAATCTAGTCTTGCTTCCTCATGACAACCTGCAATGCACCGCATCATCACACAATTTTACATATAATGTTGACCTCTGATTAATAAACATGGCCCCCCCTCCCTTTTTGCCCCTAAATAAACTTAAAGGCACCATCAAACTTGTTTGTATGTATTGGTTTTCAATTACCACAATCTAAAATGAGAATATAAAATGCAATTTCCAAAAAAGTAAGGAATCCAACAATTGTTTTAGTGTTGATTTAGTATTCATTTCATGGATTTAGTATTGATTTAGTATACATTTCATGGATTTAGTATTGATTGAGTATTGATGTAGTATTCATGTCATGGATTTAGTATTGATTTAGTATACATTTCATGGATTTAGTATTGATTTAGTATTCATGTCTTGATCAGCGGGAGGCGGAAGCTCAGTAGCTTTATTCAGGGTCAAACTCTAATTAGCGCTAAGGCACCTCATGGGCGGTACCCTTGATGAGTTGATTTTGGATTGATTTTGGATAGGTTTTATATAAAGGATTTGAATAGAAAGAGCATCCATTATTTTTGAAAATTTGAAGCTATCAAGGTAAGATCTAATGAGCTGGTAGTATGAATTAGTACATGAGAGCCACCTCAAATAAAGCATGGACAATTTGTTTCAGCCCCATCTGGGCAAATCTGGGTTTAGGGCCAACAAAAAATTAGCTTTATTTAGGGGTCATTTATTATTTAGTTTGAGAGTTTGGTTAGCTTTATTTAGGGTGAGTTTATTAACCGTAGGTGAGCATTATTAATTTTAACACGCATTGAAACTGCTTTCCGCTCCGCACTGGCCGCTCAAAGTTACATTTTTTCAAATACAGCAAACGTTACACCAGACACTGACCTGAGCGTCGGACCAGCCTCTCTGAAACCGTCCAGTCTCACCGATCTTGGCGGTTTCAGCATGGCTCCATGGCCATGGAACGGGAAAGAAAACTACTGGTCGATTTTCAGGAGACACCAGAAAAATCATGAAAAATCAATCAAACAATCATCAAACATATTCTCTGGTTATTTAACATAGCCATGGAAAATCACCATCTTTAATAGGTAAACCATCTATTTCTATGGACCATTTCCCATGGCGATGTTTAATAATCAGCCTTGCTCAAAAGTTGAGAAGCCACACCAGCGGAAGAAATCTCCACAGCTTGAGCCCAGCCACGGCGCACCATGTGGCGTCCAGAGCTCGTTTTGAATGGGGCAGAGCCTTGGTAATTCAGAAAGGCCATGCTCTGGGGCATTTTTTCCTGAAAGGGGACTTTTTTTTACAGAGTCAACCGGGATTTATACAACTTGATATACAACCGGTTGGTGGTTTGGAACATTTTTTACTTTTCCATATAGTGGGAATAATAACCCCAACTGACTATTTTTTCAGAGGGGTTGAAACCACCAACCAGACTTGATATACAATGATGTACCCATGTTTACTCATTTTTATCGGCCAACATGAAAAGGTCTAATACTTCACCAGGTTTGGGGCCTTCGGGCGTTGAAGTTTACCCACAAAACCACGACCTATCCACGACCTTGACCCCTTTCGGCTGATCACCGGTCGTCGAGTAATGAGATCATAGATTTGGATGATTTGGATGATTTGGAACATCCATTTGGGTAAATTATAACGACCTCACTGCGACCTCACTGGGAATCATGGTTAGTAAGGGAAATTATCTCCAAATGGCCTTAATTCAGGTTAGTGAAATATTATAATTTACCCAGATCCATGACAATTCACCATTCATCATCAAATAGATGAAGTAGATCATGGATTTGATCAACGAATCAACCCAGCACTTATCCACCACCGGTTGGTGGTTTGGAAATGTTTGGAACATGAATTGTATTTTTCCATATGTTTGGAATGTCATGATCCCAACTGACGAACTCTAATATTGTTCAGGGTTCAAACACGTTCAAACCACCAACCAGATATCCTCTGGTAAACTAACATAACTATGGAAAATCACCATTTTTAATGGATAAATCCACTATAAATGTGCCATTTTCAATAGCTTTTTGTAAGTTTACCAGAGTGTATCCATCTATATCCACCTGTCCATCATGGGTCTTTTCCCTGTGGCTGCTCTGAGGACGGCGGGATCTCTTCCCTTGAAACGCTTCGTGAACCATCCACGCGAGGTCGTCAACGATGCACTCGAAGGCGCCTTGTGCTGTTTCGTTACCCGTTACCATAACGGTTAGCTTCACCAGGGCATCAATGGAGGAAACATTGACATGATTTCATCATATTTGTTTTTTCCGTTTTTCGGGGGGGATTATGGATTTAGATGAACTGTATATGGATTTATCATGAATTATTATGATAATTTATGATGTATGATTTATTGTGTTTTAATCATGCATTTATTTGTAGACTTTCATAGTTGATTTATCATGATTTGTCCGAGAAATATATGAACATTCGTTGGCATTTCAGGTTGAAGATGGAGTCAAAAGGCAGAGTCACACACACTACTGTAAAATGATTTAAAATGGGCATGTGACCAAAAAAAAAAAAAACATGAATTGGGTAAACTTTGGTCAGGGATGGTCAGGCTTTAAGCTTGAAGAGCGTGACCTTCTCAGGTGCAAACTAAGCAGCACCTTCCGATGGTCGTCATCATTTTGTATCATAAGTTCCGCATCAGTACCCATAGGATCCATGTATGCTATATATGGTAACTACCATCAATATACCCCAATGCTAGCATATATGAATATATATGCCATACATGGATCCTATGGGGTATAGGATTGATGACTTTAACCGGTGGGCCGCTTGCGCCGTCGGGAGGTTACTTGTGGACGCATCCCAATGTACAACTCTTGGATGGTTACCCAGAGGCGACATGTGACGGGGTGGTCCGTACGGAGCATGCCTGTTGGCTGTGCCTGTTGGCTTTAGCGCCAACAGGTTGCCCCAATCTTTAGAGAACCATGCAGTGGGCAAAACACAGTCACGCAGAAGTCGTAAGCCAGAGATAAGTTCCTTCTTGAGTGTTTTGCAATGTTGTTATTAATTTGTTTACTTTAGCTATTCTATGGCATTAGCTTGGCAGAAGCGTCCTTGTTGTTTCACCCAGTTGGGGTTGCCCCAAAATCGCCTTTTTAGCAGGGGAAATGATCGGATCAACATCAGATTTGGGGGTGTCCTTTTTTCAGACAACCCATCTTGTTCTAACTTGTCCATCGCTATGCGGCATGATGACAACAAATTGGCTGACATTTGATTCTGGAGATGGCTTGACACATTGAAATTTAGAATGCCCACAGAAGTGCTGATTCCGAAAACCAAATGAAAAAACGAAAAAGGATCAACAAAAACAATCCCAAGAAACAACTGAAAATTAAAACAACTAATCAGAAAAACACAGAAAAAAACAAAATCAAAAAAAACAACTGAAAAACAGAAACGCCAAGATTTTCTTTCACAAAATAATTTCATTATTCGCATATCTAGTTTAGATTCGCTTTTCCTTGATTTGTTCCCGCTGAGATTCTTAGATACATCAAACAACTATATATTTGTGTGACTTAAATTCTGACTCTTCGCCCCCCAATCAAACCACAAAGCATCTTCAATGTGTCCGACAATTAATTATCAACATTTCCACCAACAAGTTCAACAAATCCAATGTTTTCCATTTTCACTATGCAGTTTAATACCGTAATACATGTTCCGTATGTGGACGACATCATGCTCTGCTTTAAGAATTGGAGACAAGCCTGCGCCCTGATGCCCTCCTTCTTGGACATGCTGAACTCCATTGGCATGAAGGTCAACTTTAGCAAGAGCTGTGTCAT